>Ga0209629_10002669_pt1 | contig 12308 bp, 5 predicted proteins | sample TergutCu122P5_FD_187286 | JGI IMG/M metagenome (GOLD analysis project Ga0209629, IMG submission 187286) | Cubitermes ugandensis P5 segment gut microbial communities from Kakamega Forest, Kenya - Cu122 P5 (SPAdes) (version 2) | ecosystem: Host-associated > Arthropoda: Insects > Digestive system >...
CATTACAAACATTCCTTTTCTTTCCTTCAAATAAACATATCTCCCACAGAATCCAATGTCCTTAAATAAGTTCATCTCCTTCAATGTGACCATTAATATGCATAACAACAAAGCAAAAAAATAAACACCACATCATAATTCATTCCATTACACACACAAACACAAAGAAACTTAGAATGTATCTAGTTTTTGAGCATGTTTAACAAAAGCAATTGACATTCCTGTTGAAAAGGTGGTATTCAGTTTAGTCAAGGATGCTTGGACTTTTAGGTTTAAATTGGCAGAGGATATGTTAAAAACCCTTAGTAGCTTATCCATTCTTACACACCTGCCATATGCAAATCGTCTGTCTTTCTCATGATCACCAAACGTGTCCCACAAACGTAGCGAAACATTTACACCATCAACCACCTCCCACGAACGCTCCAACACCTGTAAACAAGTGACACACACTAAGAAGTACATACATCATATACATCACAATGCACACATACCACAATATTTGTTCATATCATTATTACTGATCATCTGTTACCAGCATTTGGTATATAATCTCTCCATTTCAATGAAAAAACTCTCTTGAAATTCAAGCACAATACATTAGGCCCACCACACTGTCACATATGAAAATAAATTGCAGTTACTTGTTTTTCATAAGTTAAAAGTTAATGGCCCCTGAAGGTTAAGTGACTGGAATACATAAGGTTGCTGTGTTTTAGTAAAAGTTTCACACTGCACAGGTAATGGGCACAAATTTTAAAAATGCAAGCATGTTACACAGTAGTTTATAGCAGGTTCTAAAGCGCTTTAAAACGGCAGTAAGCTCAAGAAAAACATACACAGTCAACCTTGAATGTTTGTGTTCAAGCCTGCTATATGTAACAAGTAATTTTATGTATGTATGCATATACAGTTTATCCAATTATGTTCATAAAAGGCACAGTTACTGTCAATGTCTGACAGATGGTGTTCATCATCAGACTTCACATATTCAGTAGCATATACACAAACATCATTCGAAAGCACAGTTATGCACTTCACACATATGACCATAAAAGTCAATGTTAGTGTATATGTGTGTGTGTGCGTGCGTGTGCATGCACATTCACGTATTGTTTTGCACTCACAGAGAATGAAAACATCAGGCAAAGCATTGCAATAATGTAGGAAGTAGCAAATGCCTTATTTTTTCTTGCTGTTCTCCTGTAAAGCATACTTTCAGTAATTTTTATCTAAACTGTTACAACACCAAACAGAGGAAAGTACAGGGACGGGAATGACATTAGAATGGACAAATAAAATGGGCTGAATACTTTAACCTGTGCTATGGTCAAAGACATGTGAAGTGTAATTAATTAATACCCTGTTCCCCTATAAGTTTTCATGGCGTGGTCACAAATGTTGAACTTTGTCCATATACTGGACCCATAAAAATGTACAAATACCAGAAAATTATAAGCATATAATTGCATAAATGTAGCATTAAATATTAATAATTCTCAACGTCAGTGATAATGTGGCTTTTTTGGCTGTGTTACAGCTCTGTGGTTAGCTGCAGAGTCCCTGGTTTAGTCCCAAGGCAGGATACATACAACACAGGCTGGATAAACCGACAGTGAGGGCAATTTTTTTGCAAGTTGTATAATTTTCCTATAAACCAAGTATCCACCTGTACTCCATCCTCATTTATCACTTCCCAGCAGACCAACTGGCCAGCACACCACCACCTCACTCCTAGACTCTAATCTAGTAATAATGTGGACTCTGAAATTAAACTTAACTGTGGAATATCTCAATACATGCAGTGCATGATGAAACTCCAACCTGTAAGCGAGTATGTCTGTTTAAAATACACCACAAACAGTATAACAGACAAACACTAAACACCCTAAAGAGTCAATAACCTCTGTTAACGATCTCCTTTACAGTGACCTTTACGTGACTTGCTGCTTCAGCGAAAGCGGCCGAGTGATTTAAGCTCACTCTGACTTTCTAATCACAAGTCACCCTAACACACAATGTGTGTAACATTAAAACACCAAGCATTTAAAATACCTGTATTTGACTGTCCAATATATGACAGCAGAGGCAACTGCACTATACCTTGGCAATAAAAACTTGAAAACCAAATGCTTTGTGATGTATATCTAACAATAACCTCTTTCTTATAACTGGGTTACACAGATTCAGGTCTTCTGGAACATTACACTGTGATCCTAATGTTTTTTTTCCCCCTAATGGCAGGTCCATTGATTATTTATCATTGACCTATACGGCCAAAAAAAAAAAAAAAGAATATTAAAAGTTACATTATAGATACTACACTTGACAAGAGAAAAAACATTAAAAACATTCAAAATAAGCACAGAGCTCCTAATAATAGGGAGCAGTCACAGAAATAGAAGAGAAGAAATCAGTTTTCCATCATTTTTGTCCTGGCCTTCCAGTATTGCTCACACTCTGTCCCACTAGATAATGCGGTACATCGTCCTAGATGGTTTCTGTCCATGGTTTCGTGGAGGCTGAACAGCATGCAGTAGGGGCCAGGACAGATTCCAATGCGGTGAAGATGTGTTCCCAAGCAATCATGCCCAACGCACGATCGAAATTCTGCAACTGCCTTTCTTCTTGGCCAGTCTGGTATTTTGGCTAATTCTTGCATCCATGGTTTTTGAGATAGCTTTGTCCTTAATTCTTGTCTGTACGCACTTCGGAACACTTGTTTTAAGTGCAGTTTGATAGAGTGGTAAGATGTTTCTCTAATATATGTTTGTGTGATTTTGGTACCATTTTTGGCCAGTGTATCAGCGTATTCATTTCCTGCGATTTGGCTATGTCCTGGTATCCACTGCAGTACAATTTGTTTATGTTTTGCCTTAAGTTGTTGTATTTTGACACATCACAGTTCCTTCATCTTCAGACTCCAACAGCCCAAGAAGAGTGCTTGACACTGAATATGAAGGTATTATGTTCCCTCAAAACATGGGACACTACCCACCTGACACAGCATCACACCCCAGAAGACTTCAGTCTGCTTTGCACAAGTGCTCTGCGCAAACAAGACTGTCACAAAACTCTGCTATTGACACTATCATCGGCTAGTTTGTTTTAGTTTACACATCCTCTCCAAGAAATATTGAAAAATTAACTTCCCATGAACTGATATTTAGAAAACTTTGTTAGTAGTAAGTCTCTAAACTGGGACTGTATATTTTCAATGTTCTCAATTTTATGGTTCCTTCTCAAATGTATAATTATGTAGCATCAAATGCAAGCAAGGCTGTGCATGATGAACTGGAGAAGAATTGGACATTAAATATTTTAGAGGCTACTGTAACATCAGCCAGGTATGACTGTAGAAAACTTGTCAGAATATTTGGCCTCAGGAACAAGAAGTGAACTTTGGACATCTGAAATACAAACAGGAGCAGCACCCATTCCAATATGATGTTTGTGTTTCTTTCATAAAAATATGAAGATTGATAAAATATATTCAGGCTTTTCGTGCCTACACTGATGGATTTTCAGACATTTTTATACTGAAAGAAACAGTTCGATTAATCATTGTACATCTGGATTTCATGAGTTGTTTACACAACCAATATGACCACAGTTATTAGCAACATTTGTCAAGTACCATTCTGTGACTTGTCAACATACATGTTCCAACCCCGCACAGAAAGTTAATTATTGCCTCACCATGTAATGAGGGGGTGGAGAAATGCATACAACTTTTTTGTTGGATAACAACAGGGCAAGATTCTAGGACCTATGTAAAAATGGAAGAATAGTTTAGCATGTTGGACTTGTATTACTTTGTTCTAGAGAACTCCATGAGGATGGCAACCTGGAGCTGAAACATGTAGGAATTTGATACTTGTCATGAATTGTGCTTTATTATGTGCAATTGTTGGTTGATGTGTTGATTACAAGAATATGAAAGGTGTGAGTAACATAAATAAAAATATGAGTGACATACAATGGAAGAATAGTGTTTAAAATGATCTTACATAAACAGAGTGTGAATGAGTGAAATGGACTGCACCAGTACAGGATACAGTCAACTCTGGGCTTTTGTGAACAACATTTTTATAACAGCTATTTTTCTTCTTCTTCCTATGGCTCTTCAGCCCATTTCTTGGGCATGGCTTCTCCCACTGTCTTCCTCCAATCACCACTTTGGCTTGCAACTGCAGGCCAGTGTTTCGTATTGAGAAATATGGCAGCATTTAAGTATCATACTTTGTGGAACATCACACCATGTAATATGGCAGATGCTCCATCAGACCTTGAAGGTGGAGGTAGCAGGTCACTCCAATATGTGCTACTTAACTACCAGACTATATACATCTTCACAGCACAGAGCTTCATAATCTTAATATTCACTATTACGAGACCCTCAAACCTCACGTAGTGATGATACATTGGGTACTGCTATAGCAGCAGTAGCTTGATTATCGGCTGCTCGATACATGATCCTATACAGGTACATTACAACTACAGACAATGCACATGGCAACAGTATTCCCATCTCCACAAAACTACAGTTGCCCACTCCTGCCATTCCGTTCAAATTGTGAACAAAGAGATGCTTTCATATACACCACGTAAATGTTCAGAAAACGGTATGATTTCTTGACGTCTTGTTCCATTAACTTCCTACCTACACATCTCCACAAAAACAAGGCAGATTTACAGGCCTGTCAGCCTAATGTTAAAGTTGCTACAGAATATAATTTGTATTTGATACTGTCATTCCCAAGCACTTGAAATTTTCCACATTATTAAGGGATTTATTTGCTATCCTTATTCTATGATTACACACTGAACTCTGGTGACAAAACATGAACCAAATTATGTACACACTTAAAGGATATTTAACTCTCCTTGTAGCTTATTAGTTTCAGTTTACACCTCTACCTTCAGTGAGATATTAACTTACGTCCTTATAAATACGGTACTGGTCTATGGCCCAGACTGTTGGTACATGGGTTGTTAGCAGCTGAGACAGCGAAACATGTTTGTTGCATGCCCGGGCACAGATGAGACGTGTCTTGCCCACGGCTGTGTCTCCCACCACCACACATTTCACCAGCTCCTGATGGGGTTGTTCATTATCCATTATCATGAGCCATTATCTAGGAAGCACCCTGAAGCAACAAAAACCACAAACATAACAGTTAAGGGTATAATTTCAAATCTGCTAAAAAAAATAACAAAACTTGATATGAATGTTATGCAACTAGAAGTCATTCCACCTCTTTTTATTTCCTACCAAAAAGAAAAAATGGTGACAACACTTGCTTCCATTGTGAGAAGCACACTAAATATAGGTCATAAGGTTTTGTGTGTTGTTCTGAAAAACGTACATAACCTTTGCTACTTTTGTTATGGTTATTTTTGTGAAATATAAAACAACATGGTGGCTACATAAAATCTGCATTTAACCTTTTGATTTGATGGTAACAAGCAATGCATCACAGAAGACACAGATGGTACAGAAATATATCACAAACATAAACATATCTAGTATCCTCTATAAAACATTGTTTCCATGTCAACACTTACATACATGGCAGTAATTTGACTTTATGTCTACAACCTGAATGTCCTCTGGTAAAAATTATGCACACAAATGGATCATTAAACACAGTCATTTGTTTCTGGTGCACTACCCTCATCACAGGCAGTAAAATGTTTGAAATAAAGCAGGTGACATGAGTTGTTTCAAGTAATTCTTGTTATACACTCCTACTAATTTGGTAGGTTAAAGTAGGAAAAAAGAATTGCTCTGAGTTGGATAACAAATGCAGGAATGATTTGTACACCCATACAAGCCACCAATTTTAATGAAGTCACATGTAATATGAACAACCCAGTTATGTTTACCGTTTGTCTGCATTCTTGGTCAATGTTAATAACCATAATAAAAGTGTAGGCTGTGTACAGACACACATTACATGGCTGCAAGGTCCAGGTTGCCTGAATACACACACATATAATAAGGAGATAACATGTGGAAGCAAGACTAATGACAAATATAATCTGAAGTCTTTATGTGCTGTGGAGACCTATTAAAGGTAAATTACTGAAGTTCCACAGTACTGAAATGTTTGAATATGAACCCCATTTTCAGCTGAGTGCTAAGCAATTTGTGTATTAAAGTTAAATGCATAAACCAAGGACTACAAATATTGATGAACACCGGCATAACCACTCACATAAGAATTTGGTGGCAAAATAAGCTCTTTCATGCATCTCAGTTATGTACTTTCACCACAACATTACACACATTACGGTCATTACCTTGAGTAAAAGTGTAAAGTTTCATTATGAGTGAGTTCACATTTCTTTCTCATGGCATGTGTAACACAATTAAGTTTGTTTCAGTGTATACAAAGCTAACAAGTTGGATGGAAAGGACATTCCTTGGAAAAAGTGTAAACCAGTGCTATATACATTTCTGAAATGTCCTCTTCAGAGTTATGCATATATCACATGCCCTGATGGTCAGTGACTGCAGATATGACTGTAATGTCACAAACCTAACAAACTGCAGACATCAAAATATTTTGTTAAATATTTGCCACAATGAAAAATATTTGCAACTAAATTTGTCTAATTCTTCCATGAATGAATTATTTGTAAAGTAACCCACATTTTAAAATTTACAGGAAATTCAATTTGTGTATCATGTACAGTGGGATGTAACTGAACTGTACATATCAAAATTAAGTTTTCCTGGCAGAAGTGTTGTGTAAAACACCATAAATGAACTGAGCTGAAATCTGGTGAACAGTCTCAAGGAAGAAATATAAGGCTACAATATGCCTAACATGTGGCACTGGAACACATGGGCAATATATCCCTAAAATGGATTAATTTTACAAATTTGTGCAAAGAATGTACCAAAACTAAAACATGTATAGCCTAATTATCCATATGAAATTGCCATTATTTGTATGCTGATGTTACAAAAAACCTTCCTAAAAAGGAGGGTTGGAGAATATTTTTTTTTAATTTCAAGTCACAAGTTTTGAACATCTTGCATCACCTGATGCATGCTTCTAAAATAGTCATGTTACAATATATCCAAGAAAACATACATACATACATACATATATATACACATACACACAAATTTACAAAATTTAAATGTGTGTAATTTATCACTTAAACAGTCTCACCAAAGCCGTTTTAAATTCTTACAATCACCAACTTAAAATCGGTCAGAAGCAAGATCTAGTCTACAATTTCTGCTGTAATATCAATAGCTTTCAGCAAATGTTTCAGTACACTCTTACAGTAGCAGGATAATTTCAATTTTTAAACCAGTAAACATTCTAAACCAATGAAAATTTTTAAGACAAAATTCTCATCACCATCACTTAAGAGCTAAGTTATGATAATTACAACATACCTTAATAAATGAAGGGGCCACCTAATGAGATTCAAGTACAAACACATCCTGGACTTACAACATACAACTAATTCCACATAGCATATTCCTTTAAAAGTGAACACTTGCTCAGCTAGTCACATAATAACCTGCTTTCATGAGAGATATAGGTCGAACACTATATTCAAATATACATATTTAAAAATATGTCACTGGACTCTATTCATACCAGCCAAACTCAGTCCACAATTCACACCTTAATTCTTCCAAAGTTTACTTTAATATTATTCTCCCATTTATGCTTGGGTCTCCTTTCAGATTTCCATACCTAAATTTCGTTGCATTCCTTCTTAAATATTAAAGTAATAATATTAAACTAATAATATTACTTTCAAAATTATATTTTTATGAGGAAGGAACACAAACAAGTTCTGAACTTTTGTATGATGACATCCTTAAAGTGTACAAGTCCCTCTGTCCAGAATGAAAATAACATGGGGACCACATCAAATATGTAAGACAGCATGTCAGAAATATGAACTAGAGCATTTGTATGTGCTATTAAACCCTTCAACATCCAAACTCTTCAAAACCACTTTAACATACTAAAGCCAAGTTGTTCCTGTGCATGCAATGAAGGCAAACGGAGAAGTGAGGGCGTAGTTCCACGGATTCTTGTCCTTGGCATTAGATGGAGGTGAACGGTCACCTCCATGCTGCCACTTTACACCCTTGGAAAAAGCCCCTCATAGCCAGTGAATTGGAAGCTAGATGGACCCCGGAGCCAGTCAATACACTTTGGAAAAGAATACAATCCATTCCTCCTGCCAGGAATCAAATCACAATCCCATGATTGCCTAGTCCATAGCCTATCCCATAAATGTAAAGACATCAGTAGACTTGAAACACAAAATCAATAAAAATTTCACTAAATCAAAGTCTGAAGCACGAACTGTTAACAATTAGACTCTAAATTTCAGACGAAAGATCCTGCCAGACTTCTCACTTTAGTGTTATGCCCAAAGATAACAAAGAAAATGAAACATATTTCACAACACTACAAAATTCTTAACTTCAGGTGGAACTGTCTGACCATATGGGTGATTACTTTTAATTTAAAGTTTAACAGAGGTTTCCTACTGGTTCAGATAGACAACTTTTGTGTCACACCAAATTCCGAATCAATTCCCTTCCTCAGTGTGCTAAACAAAGCTTGTTCTAAACCCCATGCTATTAGTCTAAGGCGGAATGTCTTCTAGAAAACAAATAACACTTCAAAATACGCACAAATTTTCTAACTATAATTAAAGGTACTTGCTGTAGAGGGCGTGCATTTTAGGGCTCTGATAGACTGGACAGACCCAGGGCATGTCCAGTGACAGAGTTTTAAGTAGTTTGATATAATCCAACCCTCCTGTACTTTAACATTAAAAATGTGTCAATCCCAAGAAACACAGATCAATGGATCAGGTGACATATGTCAAACATACGTATGGTGGACTAATGTACTTCACATCACTACCACCAAATGCTGTTGTTTCTAAAATGAAATTTCTCCCTTTCTGAGATCAAGTGTTTATAGGCAGATCACATTTGTTCTCATGACACAAACGACATATACCTAAAACGGATTTTCCCTTTTCTTGTTACTATATTAGTAAATGCCATGTTTCAGTATATGATGTCTGAGAGAAACTCAAATACTCATATATTTTCTAATGTCTTTGGTCTTCCTCCACATGAGAAAGTCTCCAAAACTTCAATACACTCCTTGATCGTATTAGTGTATTAAGAAATTAATTACATAAATAAAATTGATATAAACTACCTCTTTTATCCTTCTATCTAAGAAATGATCTGATCCACAGTTTCAGTTCTATCACCTACCTCTCAAAGAAGTTGTGCACGTGCTACACCCTTGATAATACACAATATTTCAAGTATTAGATGCATGTAAAATTCGCTCATCATACAAACATATAGACAAAATAATTAGATTATGAAACTTACTTTCTGTGATAAAGTTAAGGAAATAATGCATGAATGTCTGGACTGAATTTATCTGGCTCTGAACAGGGTTCAGTGACAGTGGACTTCCATGTTGCATAAAATATAGGAAGTTTTTAAACCAACTGGGTAACTATCAGCTTCTCAACAATTTTGTTGCATGAATTCAATTACTCATATCTCAAAAAAAAAAAAGTCAACTGCAAAGATAGTTCCAAAACTTTGTTCTTGTGCAAAACAATTACTGGACTTATGAGCAACAAACCTAAGAAATCAACAGGAAAAAAGAAGCAAGTTGAAACGTAATGTTTGAAGTTCATGTTACCACACATTATTTCAATGGCATCTTCAAACACATATAACCAAAATGTCACACCTGAAATTCCATTCACTTTCCTTAAGTTACTACAATTCAATTTAAGAAAATTTCTTCCACCAATCAGGAGATACAGACAGGTACAACAAATTACATAAAGTATTACACTACTTCACCACATTTCTACTCTATATTAACTGTGGGTTACAATTGCTCCTTTCTCTCTAAATTCTTTAACATTGTATTTAACGTTCAGGGGGGTGTAAGAAAAATATATTGATACATGCAACATACTCAGACGGTACAACAATGTTATAATTAAAACGGCATTGATTATTCAAAATCTAAAAAGCGTGACAATCGATTTCTCGCTTCCCAAACCTACTCGACGTTTGACTGACATGGATGTGCTATAGCAATTAGCGCCACTGCCATTCATCCAGTATGTGCACTGCTAATCTCATTCAGGTGGCTCCTCTCACGACGGTCGGTCCAATGACAGGTACGGGCTGGCTCGCACGTGGTCCGCTAAAATGAAAAAAGGTCCAACACTCCCCACACAGGCGGCTCACGCACTAGCTTCTTAACATACAGCATTGATATCAACTTCAACGCACATTTCCACACACTTTTTCTTCCATCGTACAGTTCCTATATTCCAGGCTAATCTCACTTCAGAGTCGGTGTTCTTTTCTAAGCTCCGTTGCGTAAACAGTGTAAATGAAACTAGCAATGTCATTTACCTAACAAATACGTCAGAGGTACTGCGCGGCGGTATCGTACGACCAGACAGTGGAGAAGCCGCTGTAACACTGACAAACAGACCGGACGAAAGGGAATAAATACTCGATACTGGCGGGTGTTAACGACTGGTTGACAAGATAAGGAAGATGTATTATGATTGGCCTCAGCTTACGGGCACGTTTACGATTCCTGTTTCCATGACTATTCCGCTGTTTACTACAAACGTTACAGAAAATATTCAGTACCTAATGTTCCAATTTTGGTTCCCTGTACAGAATTCCACTGGCTTTAACTGACGATCGATCCAGAGTCACTATCAATCGCCAATAATACTTCACCAGGGAATATGACTTCATAAATGAGACCAACAATACTGTCTTCCGTAAATATTGTTTTAAAGATGCCAATTTCCTCGGTTTCCAAACAGACTTTACAGAATGCGTAAGTTCAAAAGGGCGTGTACTAAAATCTGCCACCAAGTTACCTTACGTAGTCAACTTTACACGTTATGCGTAACGGCGGGAAAAGGTACGGGACCGCAAAACACGTATTAGAAAACTGTTGGGATAGCTGGTAACAATCAGATCCTGCGATGCAAATGTTTATGACACACATTTACGCACGTAAGTGCAATGCACACCGACTCAGAAATAGCACAAGAACACACGACACAACGCGCACGCTACACAATGCACGAGCATCCAACCGCACGGAACGAACTCTTGGAAAGGCCTGGAGATACTGCCAAGTTTTATTCGCATCGCAAGTCAGTAGAGGCAAGCACGCGGCGGAATTGTTTACTCTTTGGTAAAAGCGCTGATACGAGCAAAATGGAAGCAGCTCACTCAAAGCAGCATTTGAAGTCAAGTATCTGAAATGATTCTTAGAGGCCAAGAATGAGACAGTTGATTTACACTACTGTTATCTCAAACGACTAACAAGCGTATTCTAACCAGCAACATTCACTAGACCGCGTTTGGTTCGCAGACATGCGGACAAATAAAGTCCTAATTTAAAACAACGCCAAACTGGATCCGTTGTGTCAAGGAACGCTAAATGGGTGAGACTTGTGGGCAATTATAATGATACTTCAGATTACAACATCTCACTCTCGGATTAAGGTGTGCCCACATTCTGCGATCGTGAACTCGAATTCCGATCGATATGGACTTGTCCTAATTACTTTTGTCATGTGAGCTTGAAAATCGGCTGACCTTCAGCTGAAGTCCTCCACCGAGTTCGAAATCTCATAATTAATATCTAAAGTCTTTTTAAGACAAGCTGCAGAATCTTGGGAAGTGGTATCAGATCACCTCAAGGACTGTGACGTAGGACGTATGTACATTTTTGGACTTGGTCACGACTGCTGCAAAGGTTTTCCAAATCACTGTGAAGAAAATAAGCAAGATACTTGAAAAGTTGCATAAGGCCATCGCGAGGCAATTACTGTCACATGACGATACACGTAAACACAAATAAAGATCCGTGTAACCAAAACTAGAATACGGGATAGCAGCGATGAAACGGTTTAACGGATCGGCTATGCAACAATTTCCTGAAAATTTTTCTCTGCGATGCCAGAGACTAGAACGGCTGTGAAGGAATCAAGTTTGGTCAGCGCTGAACAGCTCGGTCCTTCCTAGCCGGTATGTTCTCCACTTTTATAGCATGCCAGAAGCGACGATAAATACAAACGTTTCGACCCTGAACCGTTGGAATTTATGTCAAATAAAACAGGAACTTTAAAACCAACAAAAATTCAGTTACTGTGCGTACGTCACTTTTCAGTGCCTGTTCCAAAGACATCATTGGAGCTGGCAATGACGAATGACTTCGGTTCAG
>Ga0209629_10002670_pt1 | contig 12306 bp, 13 predicted proteins | sample TergutCu122P5_FD_187286 | JGI IMG/M metagenome (GOLD analysis project Ga0209629, IMG submission 187286) | Cubitermes ugandensis P5 segment gut microbial communities from Kakamega Forest, Kenya - Cu122 P5 (SPAdes) (version 2) | ecosystem: Host-associated > Arthropoda: Insects > Digestive system...
CGCCGTCCCCGAGGGAAAGACTGCCGGAGATCAGCCCCGCGCTTTGGTTGACAACGTGCTGGGCAACGTCAAACACGCCCATCACGATGGCGAAGGTATTCGTCAGGATGAACACCGCAACAAAGGTTTTGAAAATCCATTTGAAAATGTTGAAGGTGTCGAAATCCTGAAGATTGTTCTTTTCGATGATGAGCTGTATCAACTCGTAACACAGGACAAAGGTTAATATCATCCCCGCTATGGGGAGTACGACCGTTTCAGACAGCGTTCGTATCATGGCAAAGACCCCGGCGTTCCAGCCCGCCGGGGTCGTGCCTACTTGTGTGGCGATGTCTTGAACCTGGTTATTGACTTCGCCGAACATTGTGGAAAAGCTCGCCATGATAGCGTCGATGAACAACTGTTTGATCCAGTCGCCTATACCGTCAAACAGCCATGACATGGGTTAGTTTAACCGAACAGGCCCGTGAGCTGCGGAACCAGCAAAAGGCCGATCAGGGCGACGCCCCCGCCGGCCATAAGCTGTTTCATACCTTGCGATTTGGCGCCGGGATTGTCGTTGCCATACCCCTCCAAGAGGTTGATAACGCCCCATACGCCGAGGCCCGCGCCAAGCGCGATGACCAGGGTTTGCAGTACACCGACTGCGCTGTTGAAAAATTCCATGAAATTCCTCCTTTTCGTATTTGGTTTTTGGTGATTGGTTTATATAGACAGAGCCTTTCGGCTCCGGCTGGACATGGAAAAGACCGGAAACGCGGTATTTTCCGGCTTCCGGGCGCAAAAAAAGCCCGCTGTTCAGGTTTGGGTGTTGCTTTCCTGAACAGCGGGCAAATGGGAGTGATGAGAGCTGTGATAAAAAATTTTCGATATTTATGGAAAGTATACTTGACATTCCAATAGTGCTATGTTAATATAATGGAAAGCACACTTTCCGTATCGTGAGGGGGTATGTCAATGCGGAACCGCTTGGAAGAAATCCGAAAGCAACGGAACATCAAGCAAGAGGAACTTGCTGCCGCTTTGGAAGTATCACGTCAGACAATCGGGTCATTAGAAAACGGGCGGTATAATCCGTCAATCATATTGGCTATCAAGATTGCGCGATACTTCGGAATGACCGTAGAAGAAATCTTTATTTATGAGGGGGATAACGAAAATGAACAAAAAGCCTAAGTCGTACATCTTCTACATGGGGATCGGGATATTCGCAGTCGGTTTACTGCTGAAACTTGTATTTGCCGATGCGGAAGGAGCGCTTCTCACAATCCCATTTGTCCTGACCGGTTTTGGTGCGGGCATTATCGGCGTGGGAGTGGTCAATTTATATAGGTTAAAGCTCCTTAAAAACAACCCCGAGAAAGCAAAGCAATACGAGGTAGCCGAAAAAGACGAACGCAATATCCGACTGCGGGAAAAATCAGGCTATGCCACATGGTATGTGACCATGTTCATTTTGGCGATCCTGTCTATGACCTTGCTTGTGCTTAATGATAACCTGGCGTGCTGGCTCACTTTAGGCGCGCTGACAATCCACATAGCGAGCTTCTTTGTGTACATTGCGATATACAATAAAAAATTGTAGCTTGGTATGCTCTCTTTTTACTAAACAAATTTTCAAGGAGATATGCCCATGCAAATCCTATTCGTTGAGGACGACACGATTATCGCCTCCGGCCTTGCCTACGCTCTGGAAGCCGAGGGCTGGGGCGTTGTTCATTGTACAGACGCCGCCGGCGCCATAAAAACTCTGGCGGAGCGAAAATTCACGCTCGCGCTGCTTGACCTCTCCCTGCCCGATGGGAGCGGCTTCGCGGTTTTTGAGCGCATCCGGCAAACATCGGACACGCCTGTTATATTTGTGACCGCCGCGGACGACGAGGGCAATACGGTCAAGGCGCTTGAAATGGGCGCGGACGACTACATTACTAAACCTTTCCGGGTGCGCGAATTGCTCGCCCGGATAAAATCCGTCATGCGCCGCGCGGGTGACGATTCGGGCGGTGTCATTCTGCTGGGCAACGCTAAGATTGATACGGCAAAGGCGAAGGTATTTATCAATGGCTCGGAAATCACGCTCACCGCAATGGAATACCGGCTATTGCTGACCTTCGCGCGCAACAAGGGGCAAGTCCTGACCCGTAAACAGATTCTGGAGAGTTTGTGGGACGTGGCGGGCGATTTCATCAACGACAACACGCTGACGGTATATGTGAAACGCCTGCGCGAAAAACTGGGTGACGACCCGCAAGACCCCAGGCTGATTCAAACCGTGCGGGGGCTTGGGTATAAGGTGGGTGACTGAAATGCCGCGAAATAAGGAAATCCTGCTCTATCTGATTGGGGCTGCAGTCATAACCGTGGCTTCGGTTTTGGCCTGCCGCTTTTCCGCGCTGCCGCCTGAAATCATTTGCGTCATCGGCTGCTTATTGGTTTCAGCCCTGTTCCTTATCTTTACGCTCAGGCGGTATAAAAACATTTCGCGCCTGTCCGACTACCTGCGAAGGCTCTCCCACGGTGAAAAGGCGCTGGACATCCGCGACAACGCCGAGGGTGAACTCAGTATCCTGAAAAACGAGATATACAAAGTAACCGCCGCGCTGACCGAGCAAGCCGAACTGCTCACCGCGGACAAGCGCGAGCTGGCGAACGCCCTCACGGATATATCCCATCAGCTTAAAACTCCGCTGACCGCCATCGGCGTCATGGCAGACCTGTTGGACGATGAAAACCTTCCCCCGGAAAAGAGGCAAGACTTTCTTGCCAATATACGCGCCAGCATTAACCGCATGGAGTGGCTCGACCTGACCTTACTTAAAATGGCGCGGTTGGATGCGGACGCGGTTGTGTTGAAGAAGGAATCCGCGCCCTTGTCTGACGTTGTTGAACGGGCGCTCGCGCCGTTGCTGATACCCATCGAAATAAAGGAGCAAACCGTGACCATATCAGGGGAGGACGCGGAAATCGTCTGCGACCCGGAATGGACGGTAGAGGCGCTGGGCAACGTCCTTAAAAACGCCGTGGAGAATACACCGGAGGGCGGTTCTATTGACATCGTTTATGGCTGTAATCCCATCTACGCCTATATTTCCACTCACAACAGCGGTTTTGGCATAGACAAGGCCGATCTACCGTATTTGTTCAAGCGTTTCTATCGCGGGAAGAACGCGAACCGCGAAAGCGCGGGAATCGGCTTGTCCATGAGCTATACGATTATGAAAAAGCAAAATGGCGATATTGAAGCCGAAAACAATCAAGGCTGCGTTTTTACGCTCAAGTTTTACCACGGGGGCAAGCGCGTGTCTGAAAAAACGGCAGACACGCCATAAGTGACAAAACTGTCACCGAAAAAGTCACCGGATAGTAAGATTGAGGGGTTATCATAGACCCGAGGTGATAAATAAATGTTACGGGTAGAAAACCTATCAAAGATTTATGGCAGCGGCGACGCGGAAGTCCGCGCGCTGGACAACGTGTCCTTTTCGGTGGAAAAGGGTGAGTTTGCCGCCATCATGGGGCCGTCCGGCTCCGGGAAGTCCACGCTTTTGCATTTGCTTGGCGGAGTGGACAGGCCGACCTCCGGCAAGGTGCTCATCGACGACACGGACATTTACGCGCTGAACGAATCCAAGCTGGCGATTTTCCGCAGGCGGCACATCGGGCTGATTTATCAGTTCTACAACCTGATTCCCACGCTGAACGTGGAGGAAAACATCACGCTGCCTCAGCTTCTGGACGGGCGGAGCGTCGATAAAAAGCATCTGAACGAGATCATCCAAACCATCGGGCTGACAGACCGCCTGTCCCACTTGCCCAACAAACTCTCGGGCGGCCAGCAGCAGCGGGTGTCCATTGGGCGCGCGCTGATAACCAACCCCGCCATTATCCTGGCCGATGAGCCGACCGGAAACTTGGACAGCAAAAACAGCCGCGACGTGGTGGATTTGCTGAAGCTCTCCAACAAAAAGTACGGCCAGACATTAATCGTCATCACCCACGACGAGCGTATCGCGTTACAGGCCGACCGGGTTATCGCCATCGAGGACGGGAAAATCACGCGGAACGAGGTGATCCGCCCGTGAATATCGTGAATAAGCTGACTCTCCGGCATTTGAAGCTGAACAAAGGCCGCACCGCCATGACCATACTGGGCATCGCGCTCTCCGTAGCGATGGTCTGCTGTGTGGCGGGCTTTTTAATGAGCGCGCGCGATCTCCTTTATCAGGAAATCAGGGGCAACGGGGATTTCCATTTCGCGTTTTACGGAGTCACGCCCGAAACTGCCACGCAAATCGAAAATGAGGACGTATTTTCCACGTACTATACGAAACCTGGAACCGCCGAGGGAAAACCGGTAGAAGGGACGCTGAACGTCTACCTTCGGCTGGCAAACCCCAGCCGCGAATCCGTGGCCGCCGCCGAAAAAGCGGCGCGGAACTACGAATACGCGGGTATGCAGATAAACAATCAATTATTGGCGGCGGAAGGCGTTTTTGTGATGGATAACGTGCTGTTCACATTCGTCGTGATTGCCGTGATAGCAATCGCCATTATTGTGATTGGTTCGGTAATCGTCATCGCCAACGCTTTTTACATCTCCGCCTCGGAGCGGGTGCGGCAGTTCGGGCTTTTGAAAAGCGTCGGCGCGACAAGCAGCCAGCTTAGGCGCAGCGTCCTGTTCGAGGCGCTGATACTGATGTTAATCGCCTTGCCGATTGGGATTCTGGTGGGATTCCTGATTCAAAGCGCCGTACTTTGGATGACAAACAACCTCTTGTTTGAGATTTTCTCCCTGAATGTGCATAATGGGACCCTTGCGTTCCGCGTGATATTCAACCCGTGGATTATCTGCGTCACAGCCGCCGTCGCCGTCCTGACCATACTGATTTCCGCCTGGCTGCCCGCGCGCCGTGCCGCCAAGACCAGCCCGATAGACGCCATACGGCAGGCGAAGGATATACAAATCAAACCGAAAAAGATGAAAACATCCAGGCTGACGCAAAGACTGTTCGGATTCGAGGGGACGCTTGCATCCAAGTCCCTGAAGCGCAGCAAGGGCAAATACCGTGCCACTGTCATAAGCCTAACGGTGAGCATCGTGCTGTTCCTCAGTATGTGGTCGTTCGTCTGGGTGCTGAATAAAGGCGTGGAAATGCAGTACGGGGGGTACGATTTTAACGTGCTTGTCAGAGGAACGGGCGGCATAAAAACGGTTGACATGATTGACAAAGACCTGCGTTCCATCCCGGACGCGCAAATACAAACGACGATTACGACCCAATTCGGGACGATAGCCCCTGACGGCTTTATTAAGGGAAACACACCGGCGGGCAAAGCCGGAACAGACGAGCTTCCGATATATATTTGCCCGATACCCGACGCTAAATTTGCCAAAATAAACACACCGGACGGCTCGATTCCGGGCATATTCGTGAACACCGCCACATTTTCGACTGAACACAAGAAAGTGCAGATGAGCCCGTTCAACTGCGAACCGGGAATCAAACTCAGCCTTTTGGCCGCGATTCCCGGCGGGGAGCTGCGTGAAACAGGGGTTGTGACCGTCAGTTCGGTGGTAACCGATGTGCCGGATTATATGACTCCCCTTATATTCGACGGAACAGCGGCTTTCGTCCTTATACCCGAATCCTCATTCCGGGCGTTGTTCACCGAATACCCTGAAATTATGAACCTGCGCACAGAATCATATTACATGGCGACCGCCGGCGACCCTGACGGTTTTAGCGGGGCGGCGAAAAAACTTCTCGCCGCTATCCCGCTTGAGGATGGTGAGAATTATCAGGTTCAGAACATCGCCCAATTAACGCGGCTCAACCAAAACATCACGCTGATTGTCATGCTGTTCGGCTACGGCTTCATCGCCATGCTCTCGCTCATCGCCGTGACCAGTGTCATCGCCACTATTTCCACCAACATGAAACTGCGCAGGAAGGAGTTCGCCATGTTGTACTCGGCGGGCATGACCCCGGAGAGCATGGATAAAATGCTCAACCTCGAAAGCCTGCTGTATGGGCTGAAATCCCTGCTGATAGGACTGCCTGTTGGACTGGCGCTGTCATACCTGATATACAGCGCAATGACGGCAACTATGGATTTTGCCTATGAGTTCCCCTGGCTCGCCTTGGCCATAAGCGCGGCCGCCGTCATGCTGCTGACCTTCGGCACCATGCGGTACAGCAGGAGGAAATTGGGCGGCATCAGTATTGTTGAGGCAATTAGGAACGAGGCTATATAGTTTTCAATAGAGCCCGCTGTATTGGGAAATACTTATACAGCGGGCTGAGTTGTGGTTACAGTATGCCCGGGCGGTTCGTCCGAGAGGTCTATTTCTATGACCCGATAAACGTCGTCCGGTTTGAGTTTCAGACGGGTGGACAGGTATTCCTCGATGTTGAAGGTGTTTTTCTTGTCGAAGTCGGCAAGGTACTTATAATTTGGGTGCTTCTCGATGTTGTATTTGCGTGATATAAACGGCCTTTCGCCGCGAACCTGGAGAATACACTTCGAGCCGTCCATGACCGCTATCTCGTCAACGGACATGAGTTCCTTGCCCAGCTTCTGAAAATTCTGGCCGTGGGACTTCTGCTGCCCGAAGGTGGTGCTGGTGTTGAAAAGCTCGATGGTTTCCTTCCCGAGCATTTTAGAGATTTCTTCGAGGGTCGTTTTCTCCTTGCCTCCGAGGAAAAGAGTTGTGTCCATATTGCCGATGATGGTGTCCATGTTGTCCTTGTAGATGGCTTTGAGTTGGCTCTGCGCCTGTAAAATCACGCAAGCGGAGATTTCGCGGGAGCGGATTGTCGCAATCAGCTTTTCAAAGTTCGGAATCATGCCGATGTTGGCAAATTCGTCTAAAAGGCAGCGTACATGGACGGGGAGGCGCCCTGAAAAGTCATTGTCGGCACGGTCACATAGCAGATTGAAAAGCTGGCTGTACATCAGCGCAACGATGAAGTTGAAACTGGCGTCCGTATCGCTTATGACAACGAACAGCGCCGACTTCTGTTTGACGATTTCCTCCTGCCCGGTATTAGGATTGATTTTTTTGTAACCTCCCAGGGTATCAAGCTCCAGCTCGTCCACGCTCATCATCTCCCGAACCTCCGCAATATCAAAGGGCGACAGCCGCGCGCCGCAGCTAATTAAGATCGACTTCGCTGTTTTTCCCGCCGCCAATTTATACTTTTTATATTGCCTGACGGCGAAGTGCTGCGGAGCGCGTTCTTCCAGAGCTTCAAAGGTGAAATCCACCGCGTTTTTGAAGTCCTCCTGATCCTCCCTGACCTCCATTGAGTTGATCATCTCGACCAGAGTGTTCATGTTCTTTTCATGCGGGGGAGCCTCGTAGTAAATATACCCGATCAACGCCTGATACAAGAGTATTTCTGCTTTCTCCCAGAAGGCGTCACCGCCTTTTTGCTCGCCCGTGGTGTTTTTTATCAGCGCCGTGACGAATTTGAGGATGTCTTTCTCGCTTCGGATATAGCTGAAGGGATTGTATTTCATGCTCTTTTTGAAGTCGATGGTGTTGAGAACCTTGATACGATAGCCATTCTTTTGGAGCAGCTTGCCGGTCTCGATCAACAGTGTACCTTTCGGGTCAGTAACCACGAAAGAAACAGGGAAATCCTGGGATTGGCACTGCATCAAATTTGGCTTCACGAAGAAGCGAGTCTTGCCGGAGCCGGAACCGCCGATTACAAGGACATTTTTGTTCCTCGCGTACTTGACGGGCTTCGGTCTGCTGTTCATAGTGAGGCTTTCCGTCGCGGTAAGGATGATGTTGTTCTCCGGCTTCGGGTCGATGTACGGCTTGATGTCCTCCGGACGGCCCCAACGGGCTGATCCATATTCCACGTCCTGCCGAAATTTCTTGGCTTTCTTCCCCCTGAAATACACATACGCTTTGAACGCGCAGCCGACAGCGGCACCAATCATCAGGTCGAAGGGGTGAAAGCTGGGCAAGGAGTTTTGAAACGCCAGGGAGAACCCACTGCCGATGTGCATGAGCTTATCGGCGAACGCCGCGCCGTCAGACAGACGGTACGCTTGTCCGAGCTTGGTGGCGAACAGCCCCATGACCACGAAGGGCAGAGCCTTGATAAAGATTTTCTTTGCGTCGATCCTCATAGCTCACGCCCTTTCTGCTTGTTCTTGGTCTTGTCGAGAACCTGATTTTTGACTTTCTCCATCAGGTTTTTCAGGCCGAGAATAATGGACGGTTTTTCAGCGGTTTTTGTAAGCTGTTTCGCCGAGAACTCCTTAAACGCCGCCGTGATCGCGTCGGCGCCACGCCCCTTGAAGAAGACCAGCCAGCGCGGAGGAGTTTCTGAAACGTCCTTCTTCACGGCAAAGTCAACGCCGTATTTCCGGGCGACGGTTTCAAACGACTTGATATTTTTATCGCTGATCTCGATATTGGACACGCCCACGCCCTGGCGGGTGAGCTGCTTGACGGTCTGTTTGCCCTTGCCGGCCATGTTTTTCGGCGTGGTAATCTGCTTTTTGAGCTTCTTGCCCTGCGACAAAAACAACTTCATGGCTTTGGCGAGGGTCTTTCCCGTCAGCTTGCCGCCCTTGATAATCAAGGCGATGTTTTTATCGTGCATTTGGTCTTGTACTGAAATTTAGATCACTTCCCTTCGTTTAGCCGGAGCCATCAGTTGGCAGCGGCTTTCATCATCTTTTCGGCTTCTGGCAGGATACCGCAGGATTTAAGGGCTTCGTAAATGAAACGCCGGCCTTTCTGCGTCCAGCAGGTATGAATGGAGGCGATCACGCCGTCGATGTAATATGTCTTTGTGACGGTGTAGCCCTTGTTCGAGAAATCCTTGTACAGAAGCCACGTCCCGCCGATTTTATACTGAACCCCCAGCTTGTGGAGCAGCTTGTTGAACGCGATGGCGGTCATGCCGTAGTCTTTGGCTATGATACTGACCTGCACCGGACCCCTGCATTGCAGGATAACGTCGTAATACCGGGCTTTGGGAGCAGCCTTTTCCACATACTCCATCAGGGAATTGCTTTTAGCCTGTTCAGCGGAAAGCTGACGGAATAAATCCTCCGAGTAATCATTGCTCTCGCGCAGTTTCCGCAGGGCTTCCTCAGTGATGTACGCGCCATATTTACGGATGGACGTGAGAACCTCATCGAATACCCACGCTTCAAAGCGGGCGGCGGCGGGGAGCTTCGAGCGGATGATCAGGCGGTAGAGGTCGCCTTCGGGAATATAGATTTTTTCCTGTGTTCTGCCGAGGCTGTCGATGACTCCGCGTTTCACGGAGGCACGGCAATGGCGTGATACCGCGTCGTGCGGCTTCCTGTATCCGAGCTTCTCAGCGCATTCGACGGCGGGGAAAAACGGCGCCCCGTCAATCGTAAGCACCTCAATCCTGCCGAACTCCTTGTTTTCAAATACCTGCATTGTGTTTGTCATACTGAAAAATTCCTCCTTATAATAGATTGACCGCCTCTTTTGGGCGGTCTGATTTGGATTTATCTCTGTTCAGTTGGTGAATCGCCTGGAGCGTGTTGTTGAAATCTTTCCCGATGGGCGGCGGAGCCACGGATATTTTCAAGTGTGAAAACCGGCTGTCGCTCAAAAGCTCCCTGATAATCCGCTTGGTCGCGTCCTGACCCGCCTTGTCATTATCCAGGGAGAGTTGGACGCTTATTATTTCCGGGTGCCGTTCCAAAAAGTTCATCAGAGCCGCTGAACCCACGCCGCCCAGGGAAAGCCGGTATCCGTCCCAGCCGTGTCCTGCCAGTTTGCAAATGGTCGCGTGGGAGAGAACATCTACGGGAGCTTCACAGCATATCAAGGCTGTGTTTCCGGGCTTTTCAGGCGGCAGACAGAAACTGAACGCTTTACTGCTGCCGGAAACGTCCTTTTTATAATCGTCCGTTGTGCCGCGCTCACAGGCGAATTTCGGTTTATCGCCGTCGAAGCCGACAAAACAAATATTATGAGCTTTGCTCTCATAGAGTGTCCCAGAGGCTATGCACCGTTTAATAATGTCCCGGTCTATTCCACGCCCGCGCAGATAGGCAGTTGCCTTGTCGTTATTGACGTTCGCCGGTGGCAGGGTGAAGGGTTTCGCTGTTTTCGTTTCAACGGTTTTCGGGGGCGGGTGTACATTGCGCGGGGTCTGCTCTCTGCCTCCGTCAGTCAGGTGATGTACAGCCTCCACAAAACCATAGCCCCGAACCTTGACGAAAAAACTGAGAGCGTCATGGCCGCCGAAGCCCTGGCTGAACCAATTCCACTTGCCGTTGGAAATTTTCAGGCTGTCATGTTCTTTCAGGCAGTATTCACCTGCGCCGCATTTGCGGATGGAATTAGGCTCGTTGGCTTTCAGGTAGGCGAGCAGGTCAACGCCTTTTGCCTGTTTTACTTGCTCATCGCTTAGTCCCGGCATTATCGCCCTCCTTCTTTTCGGGACTGGATAACAGGCAGGAGCCGTCGCTGGTCATGCACTTGAACTCAACGCCGGCGAACGCGCAGCCATAACAGCGGGGCCTAAAGCCGTGGTCGTAAATAGACGGCTCGTGGACATGGGGCCTTATTTTACTTTTGTGCGTGTTTCTTCTTGGCATGGTGTGGCCCTCCTTTGAGCATAAAAATAACGCCCTGTCAGGCGTTTGGCGTGGATATGGGCGATATAGCTATTTGTCCCCGTACATATCGTGGTTGACAAGCGCCTTATAGTAATTCCCGATGGTGGCCGGCGCGTTGTAAATCGTGGTGAGTAAGTAGCTCCTGATGTTGCGGACTTCGGTGGTGTTCTTGCCGAGAGCCTCAAGCACATACTCGATGTGGTTTTGGTCAATTTTGAGCATTCGGCTCTTGACGACTTCTGAAGGCTTGTCCTCGCCGCCGATACGGATCGTTTTCTTTGTAGTACAGACCGTTTCGAGCATAAGCTCTAAAATCTCGTCGATGATGTCGATGCTGAACTTGTACTGCTGGCAGAGATATTCGTACCCAATATTTTCGCTGATGATGTTTCTGTAGACATCCATCGCGTCCATCGAATCCATCCCGTTTTTCCGCTCTGCATTCGGAGGTTCCGAGCGGATTGATAGATTGATAGTTGATCCATGAATATTTAATTCATGAGTATTTGTTGGATTAGTAATTGATTGCGCCTGTTTCCCGTATGTAGGCAAAGCCTGTGTTGGGTTTTCCCACATAGGCTTTTCGTACATAGGCTTATCCCGCATAGGCGGGGAGTTATCCACAGGAACCGTTTGATTACTCCCGTTCGCCCTGGGTTGTTCAAGTATCGTGTACTCGATTTCGCCGAGCTGACCATTGGCTTTTCGGATACGCCGGCGAATCAGATAGCCGTGCTTCTCAAGCTCCGTGACGCCGGAGCGCACACTGTCAACTCCGTCATTGCAGATGCAGGACAGACCGGAGAGGGTATAGTCCCAGCTTTCCGGCAGCGAGAGCATAAGGGAGATAAGCCCCTTCGCTTTTAGCGTCAAGTCCCGGTCACGAAGATGAAAATTGGACATAACGGTGTAGTCTTTGGTTTTCTCAATTCTGAATACTGCCATACATCGGACTCCTTCGCTGTTTGGGAATAAAAAAGACCTGATCAAAAAATCAGGTCTTGGGTGAAAGGAATATTCGGTCGTGTTGGTATTGAAGGGTGCAAAACGCAAGTGTAGTTATTCAGTCAGGCTGCTTTCTGAGGAAAAGACTCAGGGAGAGTGTTAGGTTGTAAAATCATATCGCCTCAAAGCCCTGTGTTTAAGCCGTTTTCTCGTTGTTTTGGTGCGACTTCCTTATGTAACATTCTCCAATGTGTTCAATGAAATGTTCGCACGGGACACAAGCAAAAAAATCCGCGCCACATGGCAGAGTAAGGGAAAATCCGGCGACCGTCTTTGCAATAACCCGCCGTATGGGTATATGAAAGACCCGGAGGACAAGAAAAAGTGGGTAGTGGACGAGGAAGCCGCCGTCGTCGTTCAACAAATATTTACGCTGTGCGTTGGCGGCATGGGGCCGTCGCAGATTGCACAATGGCTTGAACGCAACAAAATCCTTGCGCCCGCCGCTTATTGGGTATCAAAGGGTATTGCAACCCCTTGCAAACCGACGCGGAATCCGTACAGATGGGTAACTCATACGGTAGCGGATATTCTCGAACGCATGGAGTATCTCGGCCATACCGTGAACTTCAAGACCTATCAGCCGTCATTCAAGGATAAAAGGACGCTGTACAACGACCCGGATAACTGGGCTGTGTTCGAGAACACTCACGAACCGATAATCGA
>Ga0209629_10002671_pt1 | contig 12305 bp, 8 predicted proteins | sample TergutCu122P5_FD_187286 | JGI IMG/M metagenome (GOLD analysis project Ga0209629, IMG submission 187286) | Cubitermes ugandensis P5 segment gut microbial communities from Kakamega Forest, Kenya - Cu122 P5 (SPAdes) (version 2) | ecosystem: Host-associated > Arthropoda: Insects > Digestive system >...
GGGGGGGGGGGGGGGGTTCAACAAATTCAGTTGAGGACAGAGAACAGAGAGGACGGGGATCTGGGGGCGGTAGCCCCTTAGTCAGGGGTTCTGGATGTAGCTGTAATTTGGTACAAGAAATTTGATTTCATATAGTAAAATTTTCTTAATTTTTGGTACTTCAGACTATTTATGATGACAACCAATTTATGTGTCATTGTTAATGTAAAACAATTGTGAACCTAGGTAGTTTTAGAATTTTACTGCCTTTTTTCTGAACATCTTGGGGTGATGGTTTCCTAAATTCAGCAATCTTTAAACTAATCAGGATGTTGGAATAGGAACACTAAACATTTTCCGCTCAATTTGCAATCCGGTTTGACTTTGTCAAACTTTCGGGATATCGGGTGTGTTTGAACTCCGAAACCAGATACGTCACTGCAAGCCAGTTTGTATTAAAAGAAACCTTTATCTAATAAATTACAACCGTATGAGAACACAGTGAATTACAAAAGGAAATCGAGACGCCGGTTCTTCTTGCTTATGTGATCGAGGACTCCACCGATATCTTCAGAATTTCGGGGGGGTTTGAACACCCCAAACCCCCCTCTCGGTACGCCACTGGTCGCAACTGTACTGTATGTTGGGTATTGCCAAATTTGATAGGTTATGGTTTTTGATATAGGTTGACTGTTGAAGTTTGTGAATGGAATCGTAAAATCAGTATGAATTTAGCCTAATTTGAAAAGTTGTAGAATTGCTTATTTTCTTATTTATTCTTTAGAGACGAATGTAACTGCTAAATATAAATGACTGCAGAGCAGCAGCAGCAGTAACAACAACAAAAACAACATCAAAATTCTGGATGAAAGAGAGCAGATAAAGTCCAAAACAATAAGAGATTTTTAGGCTATTTTTGTCAGACAACGAAAGCATTCATTCTTACTGATTTTAGAATTAGTTATAAGCAGTATATAGCAATGGATTGTTGCTGAAAACTGGCGATAAGCCTTGCAGTGCAAATTATTATCGCAAGTCCACCAGGCTTGTCGGTTTAATTTTTGAGAAAGTTTCTGATATTCTAATTTCAAATGCAACCGTTAGATGACAAGAGAGATTAGGACAATCCAGAGGAATACGTTGTTAATCAACATGTCGGCTTGAGCTCGACTTTGGTGTTGGTACGTCGGACAGCGCTGTAGATTTTAACTGTACAAGGCACCGATAATATTCCAAACAATCTTCATAATGATGATAAAATAACTTCTTTTTTGTTTGTAGCAAATGCGAATTGTTCACATAGAAATATTTATTCTTATCATGAACGTGTTACCTCGCATGCTTCTTTGCCCCCATTAGAATCTCCAACACAAATCATACGATCAGTGAAGATTCCTCCCCAAACAGCATAGGCACTGTTGCATTCAGAGTCCCTTGTGATTTGTACAGTCAGCTGTTGCAGAGTGATGCTGTTAGGGCCTCATACCTTAAAAAAAACTTCCTGTTATAATAATTCAGTCATTTCCGGCAAACAAATAAAACCGTTCCAGGAATGCATTTTGTAATATGGCAGATACAATACAAGCTGGCAACCTTTTGGGTTACACACATAAATGTCCTGAGAGAGAGCGTGTTGTGAGCAATGTGGCAGGCTAGACACTGAGCAATTATTGCTAGAACTTCTGGTGGGTTTATATTTACATTTGCTATCCCAGTACAGGCCTGGATAAACCTTTAGTGCTCCAGGAGGTAGAGGCTCCCAGAATTTCTAGACACTCTGCATATGAAGGTGGTAAAGTTGTCAGTCCTACACACAGTCGCCTTTATTCCCAAGTGACATCCCAGACACTCATTTGTGTTAGATGCTGCGTCGAACCCAGGGCCACAGAGCGGTGGGAAATAATTAGTTAATTAATATTCCCAGTACCCCACCGGGATATGGATGATGTGATACTTAGTACTGTATGTTTTAAAAACAAATATCCTTGATTATTATATTACAAAATTATAAAAATATTGGACAGAAAATAAACGGTTGCTAATCCTAGTGTCTGTCCGAAAGTTGTTGTTTCTGTGCTTTTAAATGTCACGAAGGTTGACTAATTGTTTCAGAAGTTGTAAATGTTGGTTGATGTATTTCATGTAGACATTCTCAAAGACGCAAAATTATTTTAGTCGACAAGTTCCATGGGCATTGGGATAAAATATGTTACGGCTTGTGCAGGTGATTGGCTTTTATTTTTATTTCTTTACCATTACCTTCTTTATGACCTGGCTTATTTTTTAATTATTTGGATAAGTTGCGATGTATGTAAGTGACATTATCTGGAGACCAGGGATGGTTTTCCGCTGCGATACGTCACAAGGAAAAGAAGATCAGAGCAGACTGAGGTACTGACCTGCAGCAAAAAATCACACGAAAACCAAACTATTGTACATCTGTGTCTGTTAATTTGTGGGAGTTTCTTGAGAGACGTAAAATCTTTTACAGCGTGGTTTTAATTAAATGATATGTTAGAATTGTAAGTTAATTTGAAGGAAAATATTTTTAGTTTTGTGCTACATTTTATGTTGAAAATCATTTGTGGAAATAATTATTATAATATTTCGAAGTAAACAAAATTTTGTATATCGTTCTTAATAATTGTCGTTACTAATTTTGTTTTAACTGGTTTGACATTAAAGTATTAAAAGTAAACTGTGAAAGTTACGTAATTGATGAAGCAAAGGAATCTGTATCAAACGAAAAAAAGTTTAATTTGATAAGATAAATCTGCCATTGCGTATTCTTATCTGAAATATTAATTACGGTGATTTAAAGTCAGGGCCAAATGGACAAATAGCGTGACTGCTGTTTGTTTGTTAATGTGTTGAAACAGGTTACATTATCGCAGATTATCGCGAGAGAGTTAGATAGCAATTTTTTGCATTTCAAGGAAAGGAATTGTCAAACAGAGTGCGTAATTATTGTTTGGGAAAATTCCGGAGACCTGCTGAGTGACCTACAGAAGATCCAATATAGATTGTTGTCGTTGTGTGCAAAATTTTGCTTTGCTGCTGTACCAACTTACCGATTTACGTCTACCCAATTACAACAGTCACTCAATTCAATATACAGCAGTCAACCAACCGGACATGAACAAATTAGCTGCAACGATATTCCCTCTGAGGTCTGCGAATGAGTTGCAGACGGACTATACAGCAGCAGAACGTATAACTGAGCGTATTGTGAGGTGGTGTAGCTCAGTAATCATTCAACAGCAATTCAAATGTTTCTTGTCACATTTCGAGGGCTTCAGTTTTAGAGGACAGTGAGAGTCTGACTGCAGCATACAGCAATGTACAACAATTTGATACTATACTGTGCTACAGTACGTGATATGTGGGTCTCTGTCAATACGGCATGGCGCGTCCTCAGGTTTTGGATAGAGGACCGGCCGTAATATGGAGGGTATTTGGGAATATATTGAATAAGCAGTCGCAGGCAGCCGACAAGATGGGGTCCTCCATCTTGGGTGTTGAAGAAGGCGCTAACAACTCCTCAGCCTAAAAACGTATCATACTGCGAAACAGCAAAGAGTAAGCCTCGGACCTGGACTGATAAGTGGAGCGACAATTTAATTCCAGGAATGGCCCTGTGAAAACAAAATTTGCTTACTTGTGCACTAGCGGCTGCTGTCGCCTTCAAAATACTCTCCTTGAGAAGCTATGCATTTCGTGAGTCGACGGTGCCACTGTCGGAAACAGTCTTGAAAATCGTTTTCCGGAATACCTCGCAGTAATGTTTTCACGTTGTGCTAGATGTCAGAAAGGTCAGCAAATCTTTGTCCCGGAAGTATCCGGAAGGTCCTGCGACCGGCCACCTCGACACAAGTTTTTCTTTGTTTCCCTTTGTCTACAAGCGAATACTGAGATGGTTCCCCAGTTTCCAAGTCGCTACTACATGCTTCTCATGTAGCCCTACCGACTTAAATTTCCTAGTTCCTTTTTTTTCCATATTTGTGTACATGTAAAATAACCACTGCCACCGGGTGACAACCCAATTGCAGTTAATAAATATTATTATTATTATTATTATTATTATTAAATCTTAAAACGTCACGCGCGGGGTCATTGTCATGGTGTAGAATTCACTTATCAGACCACAATCAGGGTCCTTTTCTCCGAACAGATTACCATAAACTTGTCAGCACTTCCAAATTACCCTTTTTGATTTACCGTTTGTCGTTGTGCAATGAATTCATAGTGAACTATCCCCTTGTGATCGAAGCAACACACAACCATGATCTTGAACTGCGACCGAGACATGCGTGCATTTTTCGGCCGAGGTGAATTCTGTGTTTTCCACTGCATGCTCTGTCGTTTTGTTTCCGGGTCGTATTGAAAACACCGCATTTCATCACCGGTAATGACCCAATCAAACATCTCTGCTTTGCGTGAAAGATCAGATGAAATGTGAAGCCGAAGTTGTTTCTTGTCATGTATCAAGATTCGAGCCACCATTTTTGCGGAAATTTTTCTCATTCCCAAATCTTCCTGTACAATCTGTCGCACTGTTTCCCTATTCATATTCGGCTCTTCTGCTATTACTGTCACACACAATCTTCGATCTGAGCGCACCATGGTTCTCACTTCTTACATCTCTTCTTTCCTAATATTCATCAGTTTATTTCCCCGCCATCCTCAAATGTTGTGTTGCTTCTTTCTGACCTATTTTCCTATTATCCAAAAAATTAAATAAACCGCTAACAAACTGACTGTCTGACTGAAGCCAGCTGTCTTCGTCTTCATCGCCTTTGGAACCTCCAATGTCAACTGTAATGTGTTCTGCTTAAATTACTTTCACTTAAGTAATATTTATTTCTCTTCTTCTTATTCTTCTTCTCACGCACTACATTCTGTTGTGTACCTTGGCTTCCACTAAAATCTTTCTCCATTCCTTCCAGTTTCTGGCTACTGCATAATAATTTCATATTCCCTTTTCCTCCATATCCTCTTCAGTCTTATCAGGTACATCTTTCCATGGTGTTCCTTTCTTCCTTTTTCCTTCCATTCTGACAATGACTAATTGTTTTGACATTCCTTCACTAATCATCCTTACAACACGTCCACACTCTTTTACTTGTGTCATCCCTTCCTTTGCTTTTATTATATCAAGCTGCTTTTCTTTACGTGCGTTGATTTTAGGCTCACACCAATTGTTTGTCTTTGAAAATGTTCTGTAAGTCTTTCCATTCTTACCTGCAGTCTTAAATTCCTCAAGTACTTTTTATTTCTTCATCACTAAATTTTCTTTCCCCACATATTTTCCGAACATTCTTTGTGTTGAAGCTGTGGACTGCATGTATCTCCCTCAGCATAGCGATCAGTACCGGACTGTTGTAAACAGCACACTGGAACAGATAGATCAGTGTTGGGCTGTTGTTACGGGATATCGGAAAGAATCTCTGCCATCAAAAACAGGGAATATTTTGCAAATATTGAACGACTGTGAAATTCTCACTTAGGGCACCACTTTGCTAAATTTTTTTAGACTTCCTCATGTTATCTCAGTAAAGGTAAAGATATTTGTCCCTTTTACCCCATGAAGATAAGAGAAAGATGTGATTGGTCAACTACACCCTTCGAATACTTTACTTTGGGCAAGAACCCTAGTCCAAAGGATTGCCTGGGCACATAGCAGGAGAGAAAAGCTGTATGACCCTGCTAGTATTGAAGATTCGGGTCCATTAATACATAGATTTGCACTGCATCGACTACGCTAACCCCATCCCCATTTTACCGAAGTCCGGTCTTGGAGCCAATAGAGTTTCGTTATGTTTCATAACTACATACTCGGTGTTGTGTGTCCGAAACATGTTATCCTCCTGTATTTAGAGTTGTAACCAGACTCGAAGTATGTGCCAGAAATTGCATGTTTGAAACTAACTGGACGTTTGGTTAACGTTATGACTAAGACGATGTGGGGAAATTTGTTAGTATTTGTAAACCTATGTTGTATGTTGGCAACCATGTCAATAAAACTAATTCCCGTCAAGATGGCGTAGTTGCATTGTGGTCATCCCTCCGTTCCGGTTATGTTGTAGGGAAAATTTGCGAGGTAGGTTTCGCACCTCACGTCAAAAGAACTACCAGAAGGATATATGTATTACAAGGAACATTTTAAGATATAAGTTTAATTGTGCCCATTAAGAAAGGAAGTGAAGTGTGAAGTAATAACCAGGGACATAGATAATCTCCGCCACAATTTATACATGAATGTGCCATCTGTTGTGTGAAACTATCAATAAAAAGATTGTCAGCTGTCAGTGATCCAAGTTAGGGGAGACTGCCAACTATGTACCACCATCTGAACTACGCTGTCAGCAGTGAGAATGGTGCTGTTGCTGCCATTGGCCCACGTCGTCTTTAATGATCGAGCTCGAAATACCGAAGTAAGACAAGCGATTCCTATAAGATTGTGTCCTTCGTTTCTTAACTTAATTTCTTCCTGTTACACAACTTTCCCATCAAAATGGACGAGAAAATTAAAAATCTAATACGCATTTGTGCCAACACAAAGAGTGCATTCACAAGGATGGAAAGATTTGCAGACAATTATTCAGTAGATCCAAGGCCTGAGCAGTTAGATGTGAGACTTAAATTAATTAATTAATGAAAACTGGGAAAAATACAAGAACGTGCAAGATGAGTTAGAAGAGTTAGGTCATGACAGTGATAATCCACAACAGCGTGATGAAATGGAAAAAAGATACTGCTATTTTATTGGATTCATGCAAAATAAAATGAAAAATCTTGAATTATCAGGATCCCCTGAGCTTAATGTTACTACGGAGCCGTCAGTAAAAGTAAAACTACCACAGTTACCAGTACCCAAGTTTAATGGTAATTTGCAAGATTGGGTTACGTTTAAAGACACATTTTTGTCATTAGTAGGTGACAGCGTAACTATCCCTAACATTCAAAAGTTTCACTACTTTCTGTCAGCTATTAGTGGTGATGGAAAAAGAGTTATACGGCACATACCTGTCAGTGAACAAGGTCTTAGAGTTGCATGGGGGATTTTGGTTGAAAGATATGAAAATGAAAGGCTCATCATTAATACTCACATGGAAAATATCATGAAGTTACCAAGCTTGACAGCCGAAAATGCGAGTCAGTTACATCAGATCGTAGACACCACAAAATGCAACTTCGGGGCCTTAAAGGCAATGAAACAAAACACAGATAGCTGGGATATGATTATTATTTACAGTCTAGTACAAAAGCTTGATAATAAAACAAAAAGAGAATGGGAGCTTCATATTTCTAACAAAGACCTGCCAACCTTACAGCAGTTATACACCCTCTTGGAACATCGATGTAACACTCTGGAAAGCGTATCAACTAAACCTAAGACAAATGAACAAAAGCAATTCGGTGATCGGAAGATGTCCCGTTCTTATGTGAGTGTCAAGCTAACGTGTGAAGTCTGTAAGGGTTCACACACTGCATCACAATGCAACACATTTAAGCAGTTGTCAAATGACGAAAAATACAAGATAGTGAAGGACAACAAATTGTGCATTAAATGGCTTAAGTAATAAACACATGATAAAGGACTGTCAGGCTCGTGGATGGAAAATCTGTGGGAAGTGACCCCATACTTTGATTCACAGAAATAAAGACCTCTCAGGAAAGCATAGTAATGGAAGTCAAGATTTGTCACAGCAACAAGAAAAGCTGCAAGCTAAGTATCATGCATTTAAAGAATCACTTGTTAATTGTGTGCTACTGGCCACAGCTCAAATAAAGTTTAAGGATTGTAAAGGAAATTTCCACACTTGTCGTGCACTCCTAGATAGTGGTTCTCAATCTAATTTCATTACAGAATCATCAGTTAGAAAGCTGTGATTGGTGCAGACAAGAAATCAAGTTCATATAACAGGCATCAACAATGCTACATCTGTAACAAATTGCAATGTGAATATAGACATAACGTCAATGAAGAATGACTACACCAGCAAGTTGAATTGTCTCGTCCTGCCAAGAATAACAGGCAAGATGCCATTGACCGACATAGATATATCAACCTGGAAATTTCACGCTGATGTATTCTTAGCCAACAGAGACTTCAATAAGCCTGCCCCATTTGACATCCTCCTAGGAATAGAAATATTTTTTAAGATATTGATGAATGAAAGATACGACTGCATCGGTTTGCCAATTCTTCAGAACACAAAACTAGGCTACATTCTGTCTGTAAAGCTACATCACTCTTGAATTAAGGATTACAAGATGGAATGTCATTCCTTTTTGTACAGACAGATTCCCTTCACCACATGTGGAACGTTTTTGGCCCATTGAAGAAATGAACACCAAAATCTTAACAGAAGAAGAAAGGGCTTGTGAAAAGCATTATGAGGCAAATACCAGAAGGTTAGAAACCGGTCGTTACGAAGTAAGACTGCCCTTATCAGACAGTGCTGACAAGGTAGGTGACAGTTATGACATTGCAAAGGTGAAATTCCTTAAACTAGAGCAAAGACTACACAAGCAACCACAAATAAAGAAAAATTATGCAGACTTTCTAGAAGAATATGTTCAACCTGGACACATGAAACCACTAGGTGCAGCAGAAGTGAAGAGAAATTGCCCAAATTTCTACATGCCTCATCATGGAGTAGTAAAGGAGACTAGCTCGACACCTAAGTTGAGAGTAGTGTTGAATGGCTCAGAAAAGAGTAGTAATGGTGTTTCTCTCAATGATATATTAATGACAGGTCCAAAGGTTCAGGATGACTTATTTGATATAGTACAAAGATTCAGGTTGCATAGAATAGTAATGTCATCTGACGTGAAGGAGTTGTATCGACAAGTCTGGGTATATCCAGATGATAGATATCTACAGAGAATTCTGTGGAGGAAAACACCAGATCAACCAATCACCACTTACGAGTTAAATACTGTTACGTATGGAAGAGCAGCCCCCTTTCCTCGCTACTAGGTGTCTATAATAATTAATTGAAGATGAAGCTATCAACTATCCTGAAGCAGCTAAGCTAGCTAGGGATGGGTTCTACATTGATGATTTGATTACGGGAATCGATGATGTAGGCACTGCATTATCTATGCAACAAGATTTGATAGACATGTTAAAGAAAGGTAGATTCACTTTAAGAAAGTGGTCGTCTAATCATCCTGCACTGCTGGAACACCTTCCACCGGAAGAAGTTGAAAGGAAATTTTTACTAAGATTTGGGAATGAAGATGTAATAAAGACATTGGGTTTATTGTGGAATTTTACAACAGACAATTGATGTTTTGTGTTCAAATCAACCAAGACAATACTCCAACAAAAAGAAGTGTACTAAGGGCAATTGCATCAATATATGACCCACTGGGACTTTTAAGGTCAGTTATTATATAATGTAAGATATTCATGCAGCAGTTATGGCAAATAAGAGTAAACTGAGATGATCCACTCACCTCAGAGCTGGAAGAACATTGGCAAAGACTTCAACATAAACTACCTATCGTTAATTGCATTCAGACTGATGGATTGGTCATCAACGAATAAAAGTTAGAAAGATTTGAGATTCGTGGTTTCTCTGATGAAAGTAAAGTAGCCTATGTAGCTTGTATATATCTCCGATCCATTGATGTGCATGAAAAATCACTACAAGACTGCTTTGTCCCAAATCGAGAGTAGCTCCTCTCAAAAGACTGTCTGTTCCAAGATTAGAACTTTGTGCGGCAATGCTGTTGGCAGACATGTATCAAGCCTCAACAAGAGCCTTGAAAAGGAGTTTTAACAGGGTTAGATTCTGGACGGACTCTATGGTAGTACTGGCTTGGTTAAAGTCTCCTGCAGCAAGATGGAAGACCTTTGTGGCGAATCGAGTGAATCACCTACAAGAAACAACTAATGTTGTAGACTGGAACCATTTCAGTTCCAAGGAAAATCCTGCAGACATAGTATTCCGTGGTGTTGACGCTAACGTTCTGAGATATTTAAGCTTATGGTGGAATGGTCCAAACTGGCTACAGCTAGAAAAAACTTCGTGGCCAAAGTGTGAAGACATAGCTGGCATCAGTGAAGAAAAGAAAGCTGTAAATCACACTCCTGTTGTAAGTCTTCTAACTCAAACAAGTCAAGAAGAAGTATTCACCAAATTCTCATCATGGATAAGCTGCAAAGATTTATGGCATACAGTATGAGATTCATTCATAATTGCCGCCATAAGAACTCGCGTTTTCAAGGTACCTTATCTCCATCTAAACTAAATGAAGCAACCTTGGTGTGCGTAATACGAGCCCAAACTGACGGCTTTATGAAAGAGAAAGCAGACTTACTGGAAAAAGGGTCACTTTCAAGGAAAAGCTCATTACTATCTTTGAACCCCTTCCTCGATGGAAATCAATTTCTCAGGGTGGGCGGCAGATTAGAAAACTTGGATTTGACCTTTGATCAGCAACATCCATTGATTCTAACAAAGGGACATCATATTACCACGCTCATCATCGAAGATGTTCACAAGAAGAATCTACACGCAAGTGGTCAATTATTGTTATCTCTTATAAGGCAGAAAGTTTGGATTCCAGATGCTAGAAATGTATTGAGGAGAATAACGCACAAATGTTTAACCTGTTTCAGACTTAAGGCTACCACAGCCACGCAATTAATGGGTCAGTTACCGGAACTACGAGTTAAGCCTTCCAAACCTTTTACCAATACAGGAGTTGATTATGCTGGACCCTTCTATGTAAAACAAGTTGGCAAACGAAGCAAAACGATAGTAAAATGTTACGTAGCTTTGTTCGTATGTTTATCCACTAAAGCAATCCATTTGGAGTTAATATCAGAATTTTCGACTGAAGCTTATGTTGCCTCTCTTCGACGCTTCATAGTTAGACGAGGATTATGTATTAACATCTATAGTGATAACGGTAATATCTTTGTTGGCGCTGAGAAGGAATTTAAGAAAATTCTCTCTGAAGAAGACTCAAGAGAGCGCAATTCCAACTTCACTGTTCAACAAGGAACTAATTTTCACATTATCCCCCCTTGTTCCCCTCATATGGGTGGTATATGGGAAGCAGGAGTTAAGTCAATGAAATTTCGTTTACGTCACATTTGAAGAATTCTATACCTTACTTTGTAAAGTAGAAGCTGTGTTGAACTCACGACCTATATGTCCTTTGTCCAAAATCCCTGGCAACCCTCAAGTCTTAACCCCAGGTCACTTCCCCATTGGTACCTCTTTGCTAGCTCTTCCTGATCCTAATCTAGTAGATCTAGCCTCAAATCGCTTGTCTCGGTGGTTACACGTTCAAAAAATGTTTCAACGATTGTGGAAATGCTGGTCTCATGATTACTTTCATCAGCTACAACAGAGGACTAAGTGGAAAGACATCCAGCCAAATGTGATGATTGGTGACTTAGGGCTTGAGAAGGAAGATAGTCTTCCCCCGTTAGTGTGGAAAAGGCAGTGATTAGTGACATGCATGCTGGAAGAGATGGACTAACAAGAGTTGTTACATTAAGAACAGCAAAGGGAACGTTTAAGCGCCCTGTGACAAAGATTTGCTTGTTACCAAAGGTCTATGTAGTGTTGTGTTGTGGTCAGATGCATTGGCATGTGATGTATTGCAAACTTATTTCCTATTTTGTTTTTTTTAAAAATGGGTAAGGTGGCTATGAGTAGTTTTAGGGAACTGACAGCTCGGAAGTTTAAAGTAAAACTCTAAGAGACTGTAATTAAACTTCTTTAATTAGGTGGGCGATATGTTATGTCTAAGACCATGTGGAGAAATATGTTAGTATTTGAAAAACAAATTTGTATGTTAGTAACCATGTCAATAAAACTAGTTCCCTTCAAGATGGCATAGCTAGACTACTACTAAACTTCATTTAGTCTACAATTACAGCCTCTTTCCTTCTTTCTTCCTATTACATCAGTTTATTCCCCGGTATACTCAAATGGGGGCTGAGCCTTTCTGATCAATTTTCCCATTACCAGAAACATTAAATAAGTCTCTGACTAACTTGACTGTCTAACTGGAGCCGGCTGTCTTCATCTTCGTCGCCTTTGGAAGCTACAATATCAAATGTAATGTGTTCTGCTTAAATTACTTTTGCTTAGGTAATTTTTTGTTTCTCTTCATCTTATCCTTCTTCTCAGTCTCCACATTCTGTTCTGTACCTTGGCTCCAGTATGATCCTCCTTAATTCCTACAAGTTTCTGGCCAATGCATGCAAATTTCCCATTTCTTTTACCTTCATACCCTCTTCAGCCTTTTCAGGTCCATTTTTCCATGGTCTTCCTTTCTTCCCTTTTCCTTCC
>Ga0209629_10002672_pt1 | contig 12303 bp, 3 predicted proteins | sample TergutCu122P5_FD_187286 | JGI IMG/M metagenome (GOLD analysis project Ga0209629, IMG submission 187286) | Cubitermes ugandensis P5 segment gut microbial communities from Kakamega Forest, Kenya - Cu122 P5 (SPAdes) (version 2) | ecosystem: Host-associated > Arthropoda: Insects > Digestive system >...
TCAGCCTCGTGAGCCTCGTGAGGTCAACTGAGGAGCTACTTGAATAAAAAAAGTAGCGGCTCCAGGTCTAGAAAACAGAGATTAACGGCCGTGGGGACCCGTAGCGCTGACCACGTGACACCCCTCTACCCGCAAAAGTTGGCACTAACTTCGCCGACCGGCGGCGGCCGCTCTGTCGGTATAGTTCGCTCGCGGACTAAGACCACGGAGTTTAGTTATTTTGCAAGTTCTTGGAAACATATTGTCGTTTTGCGGTGAAAATGTTTTCCGCTGTTCGTGACTCTTTTATCACGGACATCGGCACTGCGTTATAGGGCCAAGCTGTCGATAGCGAATCATCGTCATCTAAACTGATCGCCTTCAGTCTGGCAAGGAAGTAAAGTACAAAAATGTTAGTTCTTGTACTGAAATTGTGCGTGGATATTTAGGCATTGTCTGTATTTGTTGGTGCATGCAGGTGATAAAGGCCTTCTATATGCGTTCTAGGCCTGTATACATATTTGTAAGTACCTCTTATATACTCTATATAAAGAAGGATTAAGTCGAAATTTTTAATTCTTTCCATTCTCCATTAAACCTGGTCCCCACAGCTGAATGGGGACTGAATACTGCATTTTTGTATGTAATTATTATTGAACAAAAGATGGAAAATTATACCAATTTTAAGTAATTTTGTTCCTCAATTCTAGTATTATTGAATGTATTTCTGATGTACAGGCTGTGTTAATATTTATTTCCAGCTAGACTGTAGCAAGGAGTGGAAAACCCTGTTGTGTCAGATCATAATGGATTTTAGGTAAATACGAGCAAAGCTCGTAATGTCATCCACTGCGATGTTATGAAAATTTCTGGAACCGACAAGTACAAAAGACAATTCCGTTGCTAAATTTAAAATGCTGTGTCCATAACATTTTTACATGTTCTTTGTGTTTCTGGGTACAACAGGTGAAGGAAAGAAATGACGTAGAAATCCTGAGGCTGAGTAGCGTTGTTTTTGTAAGCTGCTCTCTTCCTCTCTCTTGATATGAAGGAAAGTATAAGGTTGTCAAGTTGTGACACGGCCAGAAGAGAAGTAAATTAATGAAAATGTCCGCGGCAAACCCGCACGCATTTTGTGAATCGTGAAACATGTTTCTGAATACGTACCGGTTAACAGAGCGTCATTTCAGAACTAAGCTATTACACATCGGCTACAGAAGCACCAGGAATTTTCTGTAAATGGAAATATTACTTGAGTATTTCATCCCTTATTACTAGCCTCTTTTTACTCTGCATTTTAAATCTTATTCCATTTAATTTCTCCGTACTTACTAAGGGAATGTTTGTGTGTTACAGCTTGATGCGAAGAAGAGTCCACTCGCTCTGCTTGCTCAAACATGCAGTCAGATTGGAGCCGATTCTCCCAACTCCAAGCCATTGATCCCTCCGTTGGAGAAACCTACAAAGAACAGCAAGGCAGACACACCGCGAGAGAAAGCCTCGCCAGCTTCCTCCGTTGGCAGCAATTCCGTATGCGACGTGGTGGTAAAGTCCAGTTTCAAACCCTATGAGTCGTGTACCAGGGACAAGACAGGTTCACCAGAGGAAAGAGGAGGCTCAGCGTCCTCCGGAATCCGTGTTCGTACCCCGATGTCGTCTAACAAAAGTAATAACAACACGCCGGGCTCTAACAGTGGTAGGTGTAGCAGCAATCATAGTGCGTCGTCGCCCAGGTCATCGCCTGCTGGTGTGGGCCGCAAGACTCCCGCCACCTCTTCGGCGACTCCATCGTCCAGCACCATGCAGGCTGTGGACTCGGCCTCTGTGACAACGAAGGCCGGCTCTGTCGATTGCAGTACTGTTTCTCGTGCTGTACCCAGCCCGTTAACGACCGCCAAGGCCGGATTTACGCCAAGTCTACTGCCGCCTTCAGCAGACCCTGCTCTCAAAGACATCCCTTTGGGGACATACAAGCCCAGTACAGGGCTTGCAGTATCGACGGCGGCCTACCTTGGAGGGTACCCAGCCCCTGGGACGCATTTTCCCATGGACGTTATGACGAGCAGCCTCTTGTCACCACACCACCAGCACCTCAAGCCTGGTCTTAACCCATACATTGGCTATGCGCGAATGAAAACACCGTCGGGGTCAGACACGTTGGTGCCCGTTTGCCGCGACCCGTATTGCACAGGCTGTCAATTGAGCTCTCATCTCCTGGCCGCGTCTGGTGCCGCAGCTGCTACAGCGTCGGGAGGGAAGACACCAGGTTCGGGCACAACATCAGGATCCTGTCCAGGAGGTTGCGCTCAGTGCGACCATGCCAACGCTGCGGCGACTGGCAAGCCCGGCAGCTTCCTACCAGGCCACCCGAACCCTGCTGCAGCCGCGGTTTACGCTCATGCTCAGCTAGCTGCCCTCGCAGCCGCCTCTCATCTCCCGTATGTGTGCAGCTGGATCGCGGGTGACGCGGCTTACTGTGGAAAACGCTTCTCCAACTCGGAGGAACTGTTGCAGCACCTGCGGACCCACACCAATCTAACGTCCTCGGCCTCCGACTCCAATGCCGCGGCACTGTCACTCCTAAGCTCTCCAGCGCTCACACCCACTCACCCACTCTTTCACCGAACGTACCCCACTCCACCTCTCAGCCCACTTGCCACTGCCAGGTATCACCCATACAACAAGCCTCCACTGCTACCACCCTCGCTTTCGGCGGCTTCATCCCTAGGATTTCCTCTTCACCCACATCCCGGAATACCACCTTACTTTTCCCCATATACTCTATATGGGCAGCGTCTAGGTGCCACGTCTGGCATGCATCCATGAGCATTGGCGTCGGTGCTCGAATTCCTTCGGGCAGAGAAAAGCTTCACCGCGTGATATGCTCATGTTCACCTCAATATGGAGCTGACACATTTACTTTACTTTCTAACAAAGGGGCTGTGTTACGTTTACAGTCAAGGTAAATTATTTATCGTACCATAATATATGGCCAAAGAAGCCTGTGAGTTATCAAAGACGGGTCAAGGAATAGAAGACATTTTTGTAATGCTAATGTACATAATTTAAAATGCTGCATGAATGGGACACAGTAGAGCATGTGTACTGTACATTGTTTATGTTTGATAAAGAGAGAAAGTTGTATGTACAGTAAACAAGAAAGTTTTGCAACATTCAGTGAGGTACTAATTGTTTTGTATAGGTGGTGTGATGTACAAGACTCAGGATACCTACATATTCTTAAAATGACCAACAGCTGCTACATCATAATAGTGTGTTAGTGATATACGTGGAGATTTAAGGAGGGTGCATGGCGTCTTTGAGTCCCTGTAAAAGTATATGCACGTTATTTATTTGACATGATGCACATCTTTCATGTAAGTAATGTATATTTGTTTTATATAGTTTGTTATGTGTAGCCAAAGTTCAGAACATTATTTAAAATTTTACTGTGTTCCATAAAATAACTATTTACTTATATTACTACATGGCCATTACCCATGCAGTGCATCTCAATAAAAATACAAAAAAAGTAAAGTAGCCAACAGTCTCTTTCTGTTATAAAAGTTGAATGTTTTTAAGAATAAACTTTTAACTAAATTTATATTTTTTATTCAGCCAACAAATACACACACAACTTACACAATCCTACAGTTTTTATAAATCCTCTGACATGCTTTGCTGCTGTAGCACCATCATCAGGGATTTAAACTGCAAAGTACTCTGGAAACCAGTTAAAATATACAAATTACTTTTGTAATGAATGTTTGTAACGTGCCTCAGCTAAGTTCTTTTTTCAGGATAATGGTTTATATCGTCAATAATGCATCAAAATGATTGGTATAAATTACGTTTCATTACAGTCTTCAAATCTAGTATAAACAATTGGATAAAAAGTTTTGTTAAAATATGCTATGCTGATTTTGTTGTAGTATATTCATCTTTGTATAAAGAACTCTGTCATATGTTTGATTCAGTATGGCTTTTCCATTTTACATTAATGTACTTGTAGTAGTCTTGCAGTATGTGGATGAGTCAATTGTTTCTCTTTTCTAAATTATTTGGATGTAAAGTTCTGTACTGTTAGTAATATATTAAAATATGTACATCATACTATCTTCGTAGCTAGTATAAAACAAATTTTACTCTACTGAATTTTTAAAAGAAAAAGAGTTGACACACTACAAGACTCTTGGTATAGGACAGGCCAATATTGAATCACAAATGTGATAGAGGTCTGTATACATCAGAATTAACATAGCAGATTTTAGCAGAACATTTTATGCAGGTGTTTTATACTAGAATGGAGGATGATAATGTACTGTGTGCCAAACATTTTGATGTATTACTAATCGTACAAAGTATTTGCCTATGGATGGAACTTAGGTGAGGCAAGTTACATACATTCATTACAAAAGTAATTTGTATATTTTAACTGGTTTACAGAGTACTTTGCAGATTATCATGAATGTAATTTGTATATTGGAACTGATTTTTAGAAACTTTGTATGTTAACTCCCTAAAGATGGTGCTATAAAACCGAAGCATGTTGGAAGATTTATAAGAGCTGTACAATTGTGTTTGTAGTGTGTGCATTTGCTGGATTAATGAAAATATATAAATTGGATTAAAGTGCAAGGAATAAACAATTTTAAAATTTTAACTTAATTGTCAGTTTCGTACATCTGTAAGTATCTTCAAAACTTGAGTCTTGTCAAGTACATTTCTCTTATTTGTCAGTGCACTTTCAGCTTACTGCTGTGATTACTTCTGCTGTAAAGAAAGAAAGAATGTTTTCATTGACTGTGGGTCTCCTCTCCCCTGTTCTTAATCACTCACATTCCATAAAACTCTCGTGGCTGCACTGTTACTGCTGGTTTAGTGTTCATCACCTGACTGTTAGCTCTATTTTCTTTTCACATCACATTGCAAGCACAGCTATAAAGTGAATAACTTAGTATACTGAATGGAATGAATAATTTTTTGCTTAGAAAGCCCTGTAAGGTACAATTAACTCATTATTTCTTACCATCAGTTTCTCTGTTTAGTGTTTTTTAATGTTTTAATTTTGCTGGATTGAAAACAGCATGAGTTCTACTCATTTAAAATTGTTCAGGTAAAATAGTTACCCTGATTTCATAATATGCATTACTCCTTTTTTTTAATACACTTCAAATTTAACGTGTTTCATTAACAAACTAAAATGACCGATGACAAGAAATTCATTTGTAAAACATTTATTTTTAACTTTGAATTGTTTGGTGACTCAGAAATTTTAAACAAGTTGTGTAGGATTCTTTAACATCTGCGTGCCTGTTCTGAGTTAAAAATATAGACTATTGTTTTGGTTTATCTCTCAAGTGCATACTGCATTTGCTTTAAATTTATATTAAATACACACAGTTCTTACAAATTTCCATTGAAATTTTAAAACTTATCTTGATGTCAGTATTATCTTTTGGGACTCACATAACAGTTGTTAAGACAAAGGACTGAAGACTGTATGTAGATTATATGTAATTTAAAATAGATAACTGAATTTTTCATGCATGAGCTCTCATATGTGATTATCTAATTTCAGTACAGTTTTCAAGGAATAACATCTACTTTATGATTGTCTATTAAAACGTAATTTTTTTTATTCTCTCAAATGAAGAAACCAAAACTGAAAGAATTTGTATACTGAAAGTATATAGACACCTGCTCTTGAATTGCTCATTTCATGTTTTTAATGCTGCATAAACTGTGGCTGATAATACCACTTACAAGAAGGCATTACTTACTCATGCAGCTGTCACTAAAGTGTTGTACCAAGTTATTTTGCAAATTGGACAGGGCAAGGAGTGATTATCAGTAAGGAATAAATCTAATTTTGATGTGGATAATTTACATTTTTCCACTTGTCATTGCTGAGAGTCTCTGTCACACATTATGGAACAGAACATGTGTACTGGTACGAAATTGAGAATTGGTACAACTCATAAAATTCGAAAGTTTAGTTTTTTCCATGGTGTGAGATTAGTCATGGAATGTTCACTTACGTGCATTGATTGCTAGTTCTTACAACTCTGACAAACAATGCCACAAAATTTATTTAAGTGCTACACGATCTGTACAAGATACAGTGCAAAAGACGAGACATTTTTCCGTCATTCTTATACCAGTCAACGAATTCACAGTGCAAAATACAGGAATCCTAAACATGTTGAAAGACATCATTAATATAGTGGTGTTAAGACATGAATTTGTGGCTTTCCTTACAGATATTCTTGTAGTATACATTTCAAAAATGATCGTCTGTTTTGACGTTCATTCCTACTCTTAACTGGCATGATACAAAATGAGTTAATTCTCTGGTGTTATGTTTTCCATTAATTGTCCTAGGAAAGCTTTATTTGCAGATTGTGCTTCGTCATATTGAAATCTTTGTAATAAATAGTTAGGCCTTAAAGAGACCGAATTACTTTGCCGAAGATGTCAGAAATACACCACTATTTTTACAGATTGTTTGAAACTCAAAATGATTAGAATCCTAGTCTTGACCCATAAGTAATATGATCTTACCCAGTGGCTTAATCAGGGTTGGAAGTCTTGCACTGTCAGTCTAAATTTGCTGCATATTTTAATTAAAATTCAGGAAGAATATCCACCCCAGATTTCATTCGATTTCTCTTCTTACAGTATTTGTTAATACCATTTGTTGGCTTGCACCTTACTAACATGACAGTTTCAGAATTGAATGTTGTACCACGTATTGTTATATATGATGTCTGTCTTTAAGTATGGTGTGTACCAGCCTTACTACTGATTACTGTGAATCTGCTTTGCTACACTTCCATGCAGTTACAGCTTAATTTGCTGCATACAATCTTTTATTAAGGAAATGTGACTACTGTATGCGTCGTAGCTAGTCCGGTTTCATTTACGTTCCACGCATAATAATTATAGTCTATTTATAATATTATCCGCAATACATATACCAAGTGTATTTTAATTGTTACCGTCTTAGTTTTATTTTTGAAAATTCAGTGGTGATAAAATGAAAGAAATAATAAATTATAAGATTTATTTGAATTTTTTATGTGTTTAATTACACCCCAGTCAATCCAGTTCTTTTTACTTGCAGTAACGATGCTGTTGAGCAAGTCTGTTATGTGTTGTGTAAAATGTGTGAAGTTGTATTGGAAAGGCAATTAAATCAATACACAGTAGACACTTCAGGTTATCATTACTGTTGTTATGACCAAGAAAGACCATAATGTGCGTTACATACCCATTTGCAGTGCGTGATATTGAGTGGGAGGCAAAATATTGTTTTTAAACCAGTAATTATTAATAATTTGTCACAGAAGAGGGGTAAATTAGGTTCACTGCACATTGTAGTTCCGTGCCGGTTTTAGTGACATCACATTAATGGTGATAGGTGAAGGCAGTAATTTGTCAGTGAGAATGCTGCGATGATTTATGTGGTTCGTTTCTGCTGTTCCGCTGTCTGCTCCATGACGGAGCAGAATGAAATTCATCACCTTACGAATATACCCAGGCACATGAATGAAATGTGACTGCAATGTGAAATGGGATGTAAGGAGCCAGCTGCTTCTTGGAAGTCACAGTTTGGGTTACGGACTTCTGAAATTGTCTATTGACATGGTGTTTTCGTGACATGATGTGTGTAATATGGCAAAATTCTAAATTATGTTTCATGATTTGCAGGTTGCTTGTTGTGTAATCCGTGGTTGATTGGATAGCCCTTCTTCGTATTCGGTTGCCCCCACTTTCAAACCTCAGCTAACCTGACTGCAGGTTTTTGTTTTCTTCCTCATTCCGCCTTGCAAGACTTCAAATCACGGAACCAACTCTTCCTTCTACGTAATCTCCAGTTTATTATTCAATGCGACACCATATAGCCTGAACTGATAACACTGCCATCAAATACTGAAATACAAATATGTAAGAGCAGCCCCAACAGTTTTGTACATGTGTCGAATCGAAATTTTAGAGACTAGATTTTTTTTTAACGTTGACAGTAAATGTCGAAACTGCCTTTCCGCTAGGTGCGCTGCGGCGGCAGATGCCATCGGCAGTGATATTGATATATTCAGTAGAAGTTTCATCTCTAACGATTTATAATTTGTTGATATTGTTACTAGATAAATTCAGTGTTAATTTTGGAATGTTATTTGTAATTTGCTTGCATTTTGCGTGATTTTAGGTTTCCGCCGCGAAGTAGATGAGATTTGCCCTCTTCTGGGTTATTACGCAGCATATCATAGCATTTCCTTACCGACGTTTCAGGACAACCTATCAGTCCCATTTTACGAAATGGTCAAGAAATCCTCACATTTTCGTCTCCTGAAATAGCAACTTCTATTAACATAGATGTTCCTTCTTCTTCTTTATCGTGGATTATGATGTCCGGTTTTTGTTAAAGAAGGTTCTGTCGCTTTGCACTTGTTGATTACGTAACATGGTTTTCTACTAATTTGGGTACATTTTCGTACCGGTGTTCGTTGTCTGATTTCACCCCTATTGCCTTGCATATGTTAAAGTGTAGTTTATTACTACCGTCGTCATCATCATCATCTTCACCCACTTTCCTTACTGCACAGCAGTTTAGCTGGTTCTCAAAAGAGTGCGGTTCTCACTGACAAAGCACTTCTTGTTCACAATTATACCAAAACTTTCTAACTATACAGCATATATTAAGTATTACGGCGTTCTCCATCAAAATATGCTGTGTAGAGCAGGGCGGAGATAAAGCAGTTTCAGTTGTTGTGTAATTTGTTGGGACTTATCCCCGTTGTGGATAATACCAATGGTATTATATAGGCCATTTCCAGTTGCCGTATTCTAATTAGCTCTTGTTTCAAGGCTATACTTCTGGGGCTTATGGGTGATGGTGCTGTGAATTTTGTGACTCTTCGGAATAGCTACATCTATCGAGCATGCTTCTGTAATGGTTTTTTAAAGTATAACTGTATCTAGTCTATCGTTACGGACCTGTCATTTGTATTTTATAATTGGAGTTATTTATTATTGTTATTATTATTATGTTACATTTATTGTGAATTGAGTAGTTGGCGTAACTTATGGTCTGCTAATATAAAGACCCAGTAATATGTTTAGTTACTGATCTCAACGTACAGTCATTGCGGTATTTATGGTTAACAAAGTGGCATTGGACACATTTTTCTCACGGTAGTTCATTTTTCCCCCGTCAGTATCACAGTACCAAAGCTCCATACGCATTCAGGCATTTCTGGCGCTATAATCTTAGCAGTTGAAAGCGTCATTAGGTAACACACATTTAACATGAGAAAGTATTGGCTGAAAACCTAACTACATCACAAACAACTTGGCTTATTTATAGTAATTAATATTTCATAGCTATTGACAATTGATAACCTCCATCCAAAGTCACGAAGCAAACATGCAAGATAGCTCCTTGTGCTGAAGAATTGCAATATAGTGGGAGATCGAGCCGAGTGTTCAAACGATATGGCAAACCCGGATGTACCTCGTGTTATTATCGAGGCCCTGTAGCGTTGTAGGGCGATACCGTATGAAAGGAAAGTCAGGTCAAACGACTTGCTAGATTTACGACGGTACGTGACATGTGGTGGAAGGGTGTAACTCTATTACATGCAGGCAGGAAGTAACCTGTCCGGCACCTGCAAAGCGTTGATGACGCAGGGAGTATCCAAACGTGACGCCAGATTGTTTCCTAGTCAGTTGTACATAACAAGTTTTGTTAAAACATTTCCTCGTCTACTAACAAGGGGCGATTAACCGCCCTTTTCTATAGGCCTACGTCTACTGCTTAAACAAATGCATTTGCATCCCATTTATCAAAGGCTTGTAATCACAAAGTGTCACATTACTTATTACGGATAATTAGAATTGAAAACATAGGCTTAATGTTCGTTTTATTCATATTTTACTCTCATTTCACTTTGCAGAGTAATTGTGTCTAATATAGTACCACATGTTGTGTTCGCCCTCTTTTACTAGAACGTAGCATTTGGACGTCTGTGCATTACCGTCGAAACTCGGAGACGGGTTGAGGAAACTTAGCGTATCATTTCAGTTAGTTAACTGCGTGATGTGTCGTGTTTAGTACAGGTCACATATACTTCACGAGCAGTGAAGAAGTCTGGAAATTTATCCCTGGAATATATATATATATATATATATATATATATATATATATTCCAGGGATAAACTCTAATCGCTTGTTGACCCTGTTAGAATGTAGTATGTTGATATCAGATACAGTGACCTATTTATTTTGTGTCTGGTTATGTAATAAATTGAGTCCATGCCCCCAACCATTGTAAACGAGATCTCGTCCCCCTAAATACACTACATATATTGTATAGTTACTTTGTAAAGTTGAGTACAGCCTGGCGATGGCCAATGTAATGGCCGAAACATGTAGTTGATACTTAGTGTACCATTCTTGATAATATAGTTGAGTTCTGACTATGTCTAGTACATATTTCGTTGACTCTGTATATGAAGCATGACTGTTTGTAAATCTTTATATTGTTCATTCCGTGTATTTTCGAAAACCAATTAGCAACATTCAACCAACAAAGTGCGCAATATTGTTCATTAGATATTTGTACTATAATATCACACTGAATATTTCTACGTGCTTTGATCTACAAGGGATCATCAGTCCTGATGATGGAGCGCAATTAGAGCCGAAACATGTGGCCATGAATAAATTGGTAAAAAAAACTGGTGTTGTGTGCGACTGATATAATACATAAGCTTGTGATCACTATGTTTTGTCTGTCAAGTGAAAAGACATTTAAAATATTCGCATTTATCATTGTTTTGTCCGCTGTCATCAGTTTTACGCTCGAAAGTTAGCATCCACGAACTGAAAATACGGACGGCACCAGAGTGGAGGCGCTTGAACTGTCATGCCATGTCTCTTATTTCCCCCCAACTATTTTTACACAGGGTAGAACCTGTAATTGCAAACGTCGTGACTACTTGGTACCGTCATACGTGAACACTAAAAGCACCAAGGGAAACCGCTGAAGACATTTTGTCATTAAGTTCGAATATATAAAGATTATCGGATTATTTTTTAAAATTGCTTATTAATGTATACAAAAAGTCAGAAGTAACAAAATGACGTAAGGAAACAGGATATGGTGGTAGTAATGATTTATGTTTTGAGAGAACTCCTCTATCAGAACTTTGGTAATTGATGATGATGATGACGACGTTGATAATAGTAGTAATAACAGTATATTAGGTGTTATAATTTTGTCCTGTACGTAAAATACACTGTTTACCCCTAAAAGTTGTACTGTGTTTATACAAGGCTCCATTTTATAAACTCGGCCGCTATACCAAGAAGTCCTTTGTAAGCCAGTGGGTAAGACGGGGCATTTCAGTCGTTGAATAAGCAATGGAAGTTACTGTCCTAACCGAAATTATACGTTACAAACACTGAACGTGTAATGGACATGTAGAAACATGCACGACTTACATACCAACAGGAAAAACAGAAACGTAAAATTGATCATATATTCTGTTCAGGAGCCAGACTACTCAGGTTGCTGAGGCCACATCCTCTTGTAAGAAACATAACAGAACACATAATAATGTTTCTGTCAGAACTGTCTGCCTTACGTTAGTCAGAGTGACAATGATCGAATTGATACTCATACAATCGAATGACAAGTGATGAATGTTCTGCTTGTGAAGTCGTTCTTCATACTGAGCCTTCGAATTTAGAATTAGGTCCATACAGATTGATAGCTATCAGCATATAAATGGCAACAGGAACGCAGGACCATTTTTCTTTCAATACAGGTTCTGTGTACCATGAATGACTAATAGCTGTCTATAAAACAGGTGTATTATTTCAGCTTGGAGGCTAGTCTGAATGCCAGGTCGTCTTTCTAATGCGTATAATTAATCATACAAGTTACTCCAGGTCTGCGTATGGATGGTTAGTTTTCTGATGTTTGATTAAAGTACCAGGCGCCTTTCGACCTTATTGCCTCCTGGCTCCAATAGCAGCTTGTATTTATTCACAAATAATTGTTAGTGTTCGTTATGCAGCCAGGCTGTTCTGCAGTAGAACGGTTACTTTTACGTGTTGAAGATGATTTTAACACGCAATTTCTATGGTTGGGTAAAGCCTATTTTCTACACAGCGATTCAGTGAAGCACAAATAGGCGATATGTGTCGGCCCGACTTTACAGAAGGAGAGTCCAACTTTACTGAGTCCGCGCCCACACACACACACACCCACACACACACACACACACACACACACACACACACACACACACAAA
>Ga0209629_10002673_pt1 | contig 12302 bp, 11 predicted proteins | sample TergutCu122P5_FD_187286 | JGI IMG/M metagenome (GOLD analysis project Ga0209629, IMG submission 187286) | Cubitermes ugandensis P5 segment gut microbial communities from Kakamega Forest, Kenya - Cu122 P5 (SPAdes) (version 2) | ecosystem: Host-associated > Arthropoda: Insects > Digestive system...
GCCCGAGGTTGAGCAGCCGCAGTTTGTCGCGGAACAGTTCGCGGTCTTGTTTTTTCAGGGCCAGGCCAAAGCCGCGCCGCTGGCCGCGGGCCATCGCCAGCGCCATGTTTTCCTCGATGGTGAGGGTCTCACAAGTGCCCGCCATCGGGTCCTGGAACACGCGCGCCACCAGATGGGCGCGGTCCCAAGCCTGTTTTTGCGTGACATCCTGGCCGTCGATGGCGACGCGGCCGCCATCGACCATCTGGTCGCCGCTGATGGCGTTGAGGAAAGTGGTTTTGCCCGCGCCGTTGGAGCCGATCACGGCGACGAACTGGCCGGTCGGGATTTCCAGCGTCAGCCCGCACAGCGCGCGTGTCTCGATGGGCGTGCCGGGGTTGAAGGTGAGCTGGAGGTTTTGTGCACTCAACATGGTTCAACCCTTGCCGCCCTTGCGCCCGAACAGCTTTTTGCGCGTGGCGGGTAGCACCAGCGCGATGGTGACCAGCACGGCGGTGACCAGGTTCAAGTCCTGCGCCTTCAGGCCGATCAGGTCGCTGTTGAGCGCCAGCGCGATGAAAAACCGGTACAGGATCGCGCCCAGCACCACGGCAAACGTGGTCAGCACCAGCCGCCGCGCGGGCAGGATGCTGTCGCCGATGATGACGGCGGCCAGGCCGATCACGATGGTGCCGATACCCATCGAAATATCAGAACCGCCCTGGGTTTGCGCGAACAGCGCGCCGGCCAGCCCGACCAGCGCGTTGGAAATGGCCATGCCGGCCAGCGTGGCGCGGCCGGTGTTGATGCCCTGGGCGCGCGCCATGCGCGGATTGGCGCCGGTGGCGCGCAGCGCCAGGCCGTATTGCGACGAGAAAAACCAGTCCAGCCCAAACTTGGCCAGAACGACCACCACCAGCAGCACCAGCGGACGCAGCACGTAATCGGGCAGCCAAGCCGGTTGCAGCACGGTAAAGACGGTGGCCGAGGTAATCAGCGGCACATTGGGCGCGCCCATCACGCGCAGGTTGATCGAGTACAGCGCGATCATCATCAGGATGCTGGCCAGCAGATCCATGATTTTCAGGCGCACGTTGAGCCAGCCCGTGACGAAACCGGCCGCCCCGCCCGCCAGCGTCGCGCACACGGTGGCCAGAAACGGGTCATGGCCGGTGGCGATCAGCGTGGCCGCCACCGCGCCGCCGAGCGGGAAGCTGCCGTCCACGGTGAGATCGGGGAAGCTCAGAATGCGAAACGAAATCAGTACCCCCAAGGCGACAAGGCTGAAGATCAGGCCGATCTCCAGGGCGCCCAGCAACGAATAAAGGGACATGATGCGGATAACAAATGCGCCCGCGTGGAAGCGGGCGCAGGCGGGTCAGAACCGTAGTTTACTTGACGATTTCGGTGGCGTCTTTGAGCAGATCGGGCGAGAGCGTGGCGCCCTGTTTTTCCGCCGCGCCGGGATTGACGAACAGTTGCAGCTTGTCGCTGGTTTCCGATGCGATCGCGCCGGGTTTTTCGCCCTTGAGGATGCGCAGGACTATCCTGCCGGTTTGGTGGCCGAGGTCGCTGTAGTCGATGCCCAGCGCGGCGATGGCGCCGCGCCTGACGCTGTCGGTGTCGGAGGCGACCAGCGGAATCTTGGCCTCGGTGGCAACCTTGACCAGCGATTCGTAGGCCGACACCACGTTGTTGTCGGTGTTGGTGTAGATCACGTCAACCTTGCCGATCAGGCTCCTGGCGGCAGGGCCGATATCGACGGTGCGCGGCGCGGCGGCTTCCTTGAGCGTCATGCCCTGCCCGGCCAGCAGTTCCTTGAACGCCTTGACCACCACGACCGAGTTGGCCTCGCCGGGGTTGTAAACCATGCCGACATTCTTGGCATGGGGCACGACGCGCTTGATGAGCGCAATCTGCTTGTCCAGCGGCAGCTTGTCGGATACGCCGGTGACGTTGGTGCCGCTAGGCCCCCAGGTGCTGATCAGTTGCGCGGCGATCGGATCGGTGACGCCGGAATACACCACCGGCACGGTCTTGGTCGCGGCAACCACGGCTTGGGCCGTGGGCGTGGCGATGGCGACGATCACGTTGGGGTTGTCGCCGACGAATTTGCGGGCGATTTGCCCGGCGGTAGCGGTGTTGCCTTGCGCGCTCTGGTATTCCCACTTCAGATTCTTGCCCGCCTCGTAACCGGCGGCTTGCAGTTCGGCGCGCACGCCGTCGCGGATCGCATCGAGCGCCGGGTGCTCGACGATGGCCAGCACTTCCACGCTGACGGGGCCTGCAGCATGCGCGGCGCCGGTCAGCAGGGTCAGCCCAACCGCGCTGCCGGCAAGGATGGGAACGGCGATTTTGGTGAGCAGTTTGAACGGTTTCATGCCGATTTCCTCCAAAAGAGTCCTGATGATGAGAGAGGCCGCAAGGATACCATCTACCATCTAGGAGCCCGGCGGCGGGCCGACCCGCAGCGGCGGCGGCACATCCGGGTCATTGATTTGCCGCTGGCGAAACAGCGCCGCGCGCGCGATAAGCAGGGTCGAAACCGGCACGGTGATTGCCAGCAGAATCGGGATCAGCCAGACGTAAAGCGCCGGGGCGCGCTCCAGCGCGGAGAAATACGCCAGCGCCGCCCCGCTGATGCACCATGCGCCGCAGGTGCTGGCCAATGCCGGCGGATGCAGGCGCTGAAAGCCTTTTTTCAAGAGCACCAGCCCCAGCGCCCCCGCCAGCGCGAACAGGCTGCCGATGACGATCAGCGCGGCGGCCAGCCATTGCACCCACAGCGGCGCGGAGGCGCTCATTCGATGACCTCCCCGCGCAGCAGGAATTTGGCCAGCGCGCTGCTGCCGATAAAGCCCGGCAACGCCATCAGCAGCGCCGCCTCTAGGTACAGGCTGCTACCGTAGCGGATCGACAGCAGCAGCACGACCAGCAGGCCCAGCACGGTGATCAGGTCGAAGGCCAGCACGCGGTCTTGCGCCGTGGGCCCGCGCAGCAGCCGCCCAAAGGCCAGCAGCAGCGCCAGCCCCAGGGCGGTCAGTGCAAAAGTAATGGCGGCGGAAAGCACGGGACTCATGTCGCACTCACGATTCGAAAATGATTTTCAGGGGCTGCTCGTAGCGCTGCTTGAAGCGGGCGATGAAGGCCGCTTCCGCGGCATCATCCGGCACGTCCCAAACGTGTATGCGCAGGTCGCGCATATCGTGCGCCAGCTCGCACCAAACCGTGCCCGGCACCACGGTGCAGACGGCGGCCAACGCGGCCAGCGCGTTGGGATCGCGCAACTCCAGCGGTATCACCACGAACCGGCTTTGCGGCAGCGGCTTGATGCGCAGCAGCGCGGCGATCAGCGAGGTGAAGACCTCCAGATTGGAGCGCAGCACATCCATGCCGGTGGCGAGGATGAAGCGGGCGATCAGCAGCGGATGCCGCAGGCGGATGCGCGCCGGGCGCAGCGGCGTAAGCCAGTAGGGAATCGTCAGCCCGAGCGCCAGCGCGATCAAACACTGGCCCAGACTCACTGAACGCGCCAGCAGCAGCCACAACGCCATCAACGCCAGCGATAGCAGCGGAGCCGGGAACAAGCGGGATGCCAAATGCCGGATCATCCTAAAAACGGTAGTTGGACGCGCTTGCCAGTACCGTGATTGGCGTGTCAGGCAAGGCGTGAGGACGCAGCAGGCTCATGCCTGCAAGGACGAGCAACGCTGCATGGCGCGTCAAGCACGGTGCTGGCGAGTGCGTAGCGTTGTCACCTAAAAGGTGAACGCTATCGAAGCCGCAAACGTCAATATCCATACGGTTCTCCTGAAGGTTGCAAGCGGTCAACTGCCGTTTTTAGGATCATGGACTGCCTCCACCAAGCCCGGCGGGGTTGGACGGCGGGCGTGGGCGGGCCGTTACCACCGCGCCGATATAGCCGCGCGGCGCGTGCAGCCCGCGCGCGGTGGCCTGGGTGTAACGCAGGGCCGGGCCGGCCCATACCGTGAGCAGCAGCAGCAGCCCCACCAGGAATGCAATGGGCAGCGTCTCGGTCAGCAGCAACCGGGGCGGCTGCGCGCGCGGGGTCCAGAAACCGCGGACCCCCGCGCGCGAAACCGCGATCAGCGTCAGCAGGCCGCCGGCCAGCAGCAGCGCGAAGAACGCCCAGCCCGCCTTGGGCACCGCGCCCGCGGCCAGCAGCGCCGAAAGCATCGAGAACTTGCCGACGAAGCCCGGCAGCGGCGGCAAGCCCGCCAGCGTCAGGCCGCAGGCCATGAACGCCAGCCCCAGAAACGCCATGGCCGCCGGAATGGCCCGGCCCGTGAGCGCCTGTCCGGCATCGTCCAGGTTCACGCCAGGCAGGTTTGCGTCTGGTGATGCGCCGGTGGCCTCGGGGGCAAAGCGCTGAAACGCCACCCTGCCGCCGCCCGCGCCGCCCGGCGCGGAGGGCAGCGCTTCGTTGACCAGTGGCGGCGTTTCATCCACCTGCCGCGCGCGGTCGATCAACTCGATCAGCAAAAACAATGCCCCCATCGCCAGCGTGGACGCAGCGGCGTAATACAGCGCCGCGCCGGTTACCGGCGCCTGGTACAAGCCGATGGCCGCGAGCAGCGTGCCCGAGGACACGATGGTGCCGAAAGCCGCCATGCGTCCCAGGTTGCGCGCAGCCACCATGCCAACCGCGCCAAAGGCCAGCGTCGCCAGCCCGATGCCGGTAATGACCGGGCCGCCGAAGCCGCTGGATGCGCCCGCGTCCGCGCTGAACAGCAGCGTCCATACCCGCAGCAACGCATACACGCCCAGCTTGGTCATGACCGCGAACAGCGCCGCCACCGGCGCGGCGGCGCTGGCATAAGCGCCCGGCAGCCAGAAAGCCAGCGGCCAGGCGCCGGCCTTGGCTAAAAACGCCACCGCCAAAATCGCCGCGCCCGCGTGCAGCAACCCCCGGTCGGCCGGTGCGATGGACGCGGCCATGATCGCCATATCCGCCATGTTGAGCGTGCCCGTCACGCCATACAGCAGCGCCGCGCCGATCAGAAACAGCGTCGAGGCCATCAAATTGATGGCGATCACGTGCAGCCCCGCCCGCACCCGCGCCCAGCCCGAACCGTGCAGCAGCAGGCCGTAGGAAGCGGTCAGCATGACCTCGAAAAACACGAACAGGTTGAACAGGTCGCCGGTCAAAAACGCGCCATTGAGCCCCATCAACTGCAACTGGAACAGCGCATGAAAATGCACCCCCGCCCGGTGCCAGCGCGTGGCCGCGTAAAGGCTGGCGGCCAGCGCCAGCGCGCCGGTCAACACCAGCATCAGCGCCGACAGACGGTCGGCCACCAGCACGATGCCATAAGGCACCGGCCAATTGCCCGGCAAATAGACGCCGATCGCCCGCGCGCCGTCCGCATCCCAGGCCAGGGCAACCGCAATCAGCAGGCCCGCCACGCACGCCGCCACATTGATCGCCGCCTTGACCGAGCGCCGCCCCTCGCCCATCAACAGCAAACCAGCCGCCGTCAAAAGCGGCAGCAGGATTGGCGCGGCGATGAGATGAGACCAGAACGATTGCATGTTGTTCCTATAGGCATCAAATCATTGACTTACAAGAACACACGCGGGTCGTGGCGGGGTGGTTCGGCGAAAGCGCTGTGATGGAACCCAACGCTCCAGCGTCATTCCCCCTCGGCCGTCAATTCCTCTTCCGGCTCGGCGGGTTCTGGGCGGTGATCGCGTTTGGGCAGGGGCGTGATGTCCAGTTGCACCTGCTCCTGGGCATCGATATCCACCGACAGGCGACCGCCTTCGGTCAGGCGGCCGAACAGAAGCTCGTCGGCCAGCGCCTTGCGGATGGTTTCCTGAATCAGGCGCTGCATGGGGCGAGCGCCCATCAGCGGGTCAAACCCTTTCTTGGCGAGGAATTGGCGCAACTTGTCGCTGAAGGTGACCTCGACCTTTTTCTCGGAAAGCTGGTGCTCCAATTGCAGCAGGAATTTATCGACCACGCGCAGGATGACCTGCTCGTCCAGCGGTTTGAAGCTGACGATGGCATCGAGCCGGTTGCGGAACTCCGGCGTAAACAGGCGCTTGATGTCGGCCATCTCGTCGCCCGCCTGGCGCTGGGTGGTAAAGCCCATGGTGGCCTTGCCCAGCGTTTCGGCGCCGGCGTTGGTGGTCATGATGATGATGACGTTGCGGAAATCCGCCTTGCGGCCATTGTTGTCGGTCAGCGTGCCGTGATCCATGACCTGAAGCAGCACGTTGTAAACATCCGGGTGCGCCTTTTCGATTTCGTCGAGCAACAGCACGCAGTGCGGCTTTTTGGTGACCGCCTCGGTCAGCAGCCCGCCTTGGTCGAAGCCGACGTAGCCTGGCGGCGCGCCGATCAGGCGGCTGACGGCGTGGCGCTCCATGTATTCAGACATATCGAAGCGCACCAGTTCCACGCCCAGGATGTAGGCCAGTTGTTTGGCCGCCTCGGTCTTGCCGACGCCGGTAGGACCGCTGAACAGGAACGCGCCGATCGGCTTATCGCCCTTGCCCAGGCCCGAGCGCGCCATTTTGACCGCGCTGGCCAGCATTTCGAGCGCCTTGTCCTGCCCGAACACGACGCTTTTGAGATCGCGCTCCAGCGTTTGCAGCTTGCTGCGGTCGTCGTTGGAAACGCTGGCGGGCGGAACCCGCGCGATTTTGGCAACGACTTCCTCGATCTCGTGCTTGCCGATGGTTTTCTTGCGCTTGGAGGCAATGGCCACGCGCTGCGCCGCGCCCGCTTCGTCGATCACGTCGATGGCCTTGTCGGGCAGGTGCCGGTCGGTGATGTAGCGCGATGAGAGTTCAGCCGCCGCCTGCAATGCGGCGCTGGCGTATTTGACGCTGTGGTGTTCCTCAAACCGGCTTTTCAGTCCCTTGAGAATTTCAATCGTCTCGGTCACGCTGGGTTCGACCACATCGACTTTCTGGAAACGCCGCGAAAGCGCTGCGTCTTTTTCAAACACGGTGCGGTATTCGGTAAACGTGGTGGCGCCGATGCACTTGATATGGCCGCTCGACAATGCCGGTTTGAGCAGGTTGGAAGCATCCAGCGTGCCGCCCGAAGCCGCGCCGGCGCCGATCAGCGTGTGAATCTCGTCGATCAACAAAATGGCGTTCGGCTTGTCCTTGAGCGCCTTGAGCACGCCCTTGAGCCGCTGCTCGAAATCGCCCCGGTATTTGGTGCCCGCCAGCAGCCCGCCCATGTCCAGCGCGTACACCGTGGCCTCCTGCAACACCTCGGGCACCGCCCCTTCGGTAATGCGCCAGGCCAGCCCTTCGGCGATGGCGGTCTTGCCCACCCCGGCCTCGCCCACCAGCAGCGGGTTGTTCTTGCGGCGGCGGCACAGGATTTGTATGACGCGCTCGACCTCGTGCTCGCGCCCGATCAGCGGGTCGATCTTGCCTTCCTTGGCCAGTTGATTGAGGTTTTGCGTGTACTGCTCCAGCGGCGAGGCTTTCTCGTTCTTTTCGCCCTGCTCCGCCGCATCGCCGTTGCCGCCTTCGCCCTGCCCTTCACCGGTCTTGGCGCCGTCGGCGGACTCGCCCTTGCGGATGCCGTGCGCGATGAAGTTGACCACGTCCAGCCTTGTAACGCCCTGCTGGTGCAGGTAATAAACGGCGTGCGAATCCTTCTCGCCGAAGATCGCCACCAGCACGTTCGCGCCGGTGACCTCCTTCTTGCCGCTGCCGGTCGATTGCACGTGCATGATGGCGCGCTGAATCACGCGCTGAAAACCCAGCGTGGGCTGGGTGTCCACATCATCGATGCCCGCCACCTGCGGCGTGTTGTCCTTGATGAAGTTGGACAGCGCCTTGTTCAAATCGTCGATATTGGCCGCGCAAGCGCGCAGCACCTCGGCGGCGCTGGGGTTGTCCAGCAGCGCCAGCAGCAGGTGCTCCACGGTAATGAATTCGTGGCGCTGCTGCCGGGCTTCGACAAAAGCCATTTGAAGGCTGACTTCCAGTTCCTGGGCAATCATGATGGTGTGTATTCCTTTGGCACGAACCACGCTTGGCCCACGCTCGCACAGCAGGTTATACCGCGTAAATGATCCGGCTGCATTCCGGCTCGGGTTCCGCCGGCCTGCTTTCGATATGGGAAATGGGGAACAATTCCGTTAAATCAACCGGGCCAGTCAGACCGCCGGCTCATACACGCATTGCAGCGGATGACCGGCCTGGTGCGCTGCTTCCCCGACCTGAACGACCTTGGTGTTGGCCACATCATGCGTATAAATGCCGCATACGCCCCGGCCATCCAGATGCACGCGCAGCATGATCTGCGTGGCGGTCTCCCGATCCTTGCCAAAGTATTCCTGGAGCACCGCCACCACGAATTCCATCGGCGTGTAGTCGTCGTTGAGCATCACCACTTGATAAAGCTGCGGCGGCTGTACCTTCTGCGGCAGCCGCTCCACGACCGCCGCACCCCCCTCATCGGGCGTGGAGGCGGGCGTCGCCGGTTGCATCGGAACAGGTCTCTCCGGGATTGTCGTCGCCATACGCGGCATTCTATCGGTCAACATTTTCCCTTTCCAGGTGCGGTGCATGGCGAGATTTGAACGCCGCGAGGGACGCCTGCGCGGCCCCCAAAGACAGCCTGCAAGCCGACTCCACTGCGCGCCCGCAAGAGGCGCCTGGTATGAGCCTTTAGCAACAGTCGGCTTGACTTTTCTTCACCCAGGAATTGACGAAATATTGAAATATGTGGATACTGGTTACCTACACGCTTGGTTTTTTCACACTCATTTCCAATGCGCCTGGTTTTTTTCAAAGAGTAACAGTGCCAACAGACAGTGAAGGGGGCGCAAATCATGCAGCAAGGACGGGTCAAGTGGTTCAACGACTTGAAAGGATTCGGTTTCATTGAGCCAGACGGAGGCGGGCCGGACATATTTGCCCATTTCTCCGCCATCGAAATGGAGGGCTTCAAAACCCTCCCGGAAGGCGCACAGGTGTGCTTCGAGGTCGAGCAAGGCCCCAAGGGGTTGCTGGCGCGGCGCATTCGCATGAACTCGGCGGCATCCGGCGACGCATCGGAGAATTCGTCCGATGCGGCCAAGCCGTCCAAAAGCGATCCCAGCTCAAGCGCCTGACCAAACAGCCGATGGGCTGCCAGCATGAAAAACCCGCTTGGAAGCGGGTTTCTTGCTGTTTTACTTGCTCGCTGCCGCCTCCTGGCGCAGCAGCGCATAAAGCTCGTCCTTGACGCGCAGCTTTTCCTTCTTGAGCGTCTCGATGTCGTTGTGGATGACGCTGGCATCGTGATCTCCCAGCGCGGTGATTTCGTGGTCGAGCTGGTTGTGTCTCTCAAACAGGCTCAGGAACCGGGCGTTGGTGCCTTCGGCCTTCAGGCGGGTGATGAGGTCGCGGTACTCAGGGAACATGTCCTCTCCTAAGGGTGGGGTGGAAATGATAACAACAAGCTGCCGGTTTCAAGTTCAAGCCACGCAATCGACACAGTAGCGTGTCTCGCCCTGTTCGTCCTGGACTTCCACCAGGCCGTGGATGTCGGTCTCGAAGCCGGGACAAATCAGCGCGAAGTCGCGGGCGAACTTCAAATAATCGACGATCTTGCGGTTGAACACCTCGCCGGGGATGAGCAACGGTATGCCCGGCGGGTACGGGGTGATCAGGCTGGTGGTGATGCGGCCTTCGAGCCGGTCGATTTCGACCCGCTCCACCTGCCGCCGCGCGATGCAGGCGTAGGCGTCGGCCGGTCGCATGGCCGGGCTGAGGTCGGACAAATACATATCGGTGGTCAGGCGCGCAATGTCATGGCGCGCGTACATCTCGTGCACATGTTGGCACAGATCGCGCAGCCCCATGCGCTCGTAGCGGCGGTGCTGCTGGCAAAACTCCGGCATGATGCGCCACATCGGATGGTTGCGGTCGTAGTCGTCCTTGAACTGCTGCAAGGCCGTTAGCAGCGTGTTCCAGCGGCCCTTGGTGATGCCGATGGTGAACATGATGAAAAAGCTGTACAGGCCGGTTTTTTCCACCACCACGCCGTGCTCGGCGAGGAATTTGCTGACGATGCTGGCCGGAATGCCGGTCTTGTCGAAGCGCCCGTCCAAATTCAGGCCCGGCGTGACGATGGTGGACTTGATCGGGTCGAGCATGTTGAAGCCCGGCGCCAGTTTGCCGAAACCATGCCAAGTCTTGGCTTTGGCGTTGCCGTTCTTGATGATCCAGTCATCGGCCCGGCCGATGCCCGTTTCCGCCAGTTTGTCCGGCCCCCAAACCTTGAACCACCAGTCGTCGTCGCCGTACTCCTGATCGACCTTGCGCATGGCGCGGCGAAAGTCCAGCGCTTCCCGCAGGCTTTCTTCGACCATCGCGGTGCCGCCGGGCGGCTCCATCATCGCCGCGGCCACGTCGCAACTGGCGATGATGCTGTATTGCGGACTGGTCGAGGTGTGCATCAGATACGCTTCGTTGAACAGATAGCGGTCAAGCCTCACGGTTTGCGAGTCCTGTACCAGCACCTGACTGGCCTGGCTGATACCGGCCAGCAGCTTGTGGATCGACTGCGTGGAATACACCACCGATTGCCGAGGCCGCGCACGTTTTTTGCCCATCGCGTGATACGTGCCGTAAAACGGATGAAACGCCGCGTGCGGCAGCCAAGCCTCGTCAAAGTGCAGGTTGTCCACGTAACCGTCGAGCATCTGCTTGATGGTCTCGGTGTTGTACAGCACCCCGTCATAGGTCGATTGCGTGAGCGTGAGCACGCGCGGGCGCACCTGATCGGCATCGGCGTTCTTGAGCAGCGGATTGGCGCGGATCTTGGCCTTGATGGCGTCCGGCTCGAATTCGCTCTTGGGTATCGGCCCGATGATTCCGTAGTGGTTGCGGGTGGGCTTCAAAAACACCGGCACCGCGCCCGTCATGACGATGGCGTGCAGCACCGACTTATGGCAGTTGCGATCGACCACCACCACGTCGCCGGGCGCGACCGTGTGGTGCCAGACGATCTTGTTGCTGGTGCTGGTGCCGTTGGTGACGAAAAAACAATGGTCAGCGTTGAAGATGCGCGCGGCGTTGCGCTCGCTCTCGCCGATGGCGCCGTCGTGGTCGAGCAACTGGCCCAGCTCTTCCACGGCGTTGCACACGTCCGCGCGCAACATGTTCTCGCCATAGAACTGGTGGTACATCTGGCCGATGGGGCTTTTGAGAAACGCCACTCCGCCCGAATGGCCCGGGCAGTGCCACGAATACGAGCCATCCTCCGCGTAATCGAGCAGCGCCTTGAAAAACGGCGGCTGAATGCCTTCCAGATAATTTTTGGCTTCGCGGATGATGTGTCTGGCCACGAATTCCGGCGTGTCCTCGAACATGTGGATGAAGCCGTGCAGCTCGCGCAGGATGTCGTTGGGCAGGTGCTGGCTGGTCTTGGTTTCGCCGTAGATGTAGATCGGCACGTCGGGGTTCTTGCGCCGCACTTCTTCGATGAAGGCGCGCAGATTGAGCACCGCCGGATCCAGATCGGGGCCGGGCGTGAATTCCTCGTCGTCGATCGACAAAATGAACGCGCTGGCGCGGCTTTGCTGTTGCGCGAACTGCGCCAGATCGCCGTAATTGGTGGTACCCAGCACCTCGAAGCCCTCGTCCTCTATCGCCTGGGCCAGTGCCCGGATGCCTAGCCCCGAAGTGTTTTCGGCGCGGTAATCCTCGTCGATGATGACGATCGGGAAGCGGAACTTCATGGGGCGGATCTCCTGGGGTTGCAACAGCGGGCGCGCGAAAGTACCAAAGTGTACGGAAATTCGCGCTGAAACAGGACATGGAATGTACCCGTTAGAATCCCCCGCGACGGGCCTCCCCGCATGGTGAAGCGGCCAACCGGGTCAGGTGGGGAACCAAGCAGCCCCAATCGTGGAGCCAGTGCCGGGGGTAAGGCTCGTCATCTTCTCTCTCCCCTGCCCTCATCTTTCGCTCCCGGTTTCGCCCGGCAAGCTCCATCGGCATGGGGCGCTGCCTTCTCTGACCGCATGTGGGCCAGCACCTACGCGTGCAACTTGCCAAACGCGGTGAACCTCACACCCCAAAAGTGATACCCAAGCGCAGCTTTGCATGGCTGGCGGTCATGGAAAATTGCGGCAGATTGCCCAACACCTGCTTGCAATCCATTTCCATTGGGCCATTATTCAAAAGATCGTGAGCAAGCCATAAGAACGTGTTTACGATCTCGGCGCGGGCGTGCGGGCGCGGACTTGGGCGGTCCGCGGCGTTGCAAATCCTCGCCATAGCTACGGCTATGGCTGCGGTTTGCGCCTTGCAGCCCATCCCAATCCGCATCCCGCACA
>Ga0209629_10002674_pt1 | contig 12301 bp, 12 predicted proteins | sample TergutCu122P5_FD_187286 | JGI IMG/M metagenome (GOLD analysis project Ga0209629, IMG submission 187286) | Cubitermes ugandensis P5 segment gut microbial communities from Kakamega Forest, Kenya - Cu122 P5 (SPAdes) (version 2) | ecosystem: Host-associated > Arthropoda: Insects > Digestive system...
GAAATTGACTTTTTTAACCTTGTCTAAAAAATACGCGATTACAGGCGCCGAATAGTGGATAAATTCGGGATTCGTAAACGACCGAATGAAAAAATCATGAATCGTCTCAGGCATTTGAAAAATAACGCTGATTCCGGTATAGGAAACGATATGGTTCAAAGTTATCCCCTGCCGTTCCGAAAACAGGAAGTCCAAAAAATCTTCCCGTGTTTTGTCCTTGTAAATGGAATTTGGAATATACGTAAACACCGGCGAGCGGTGCATAATCCAAACTCTCCGGAAAGGCAAAGAAAAAAAGTCATTATCGAAAAATGTTTCTTTGAAAACGGAAAAGGCATCGGTTTGATTTTCAGCCGTTATTTCTTTATAAAAATAAGACCCTGCTTCTTCAGGATCATAAACAGAAAAAGAAAAATGTTCCTGTCCGGTATAAATTGTCAGAACCGACCGGTTGGGATTCGCTATATTTCTATCTTCCGGAAAAATTGTTTGCATCGGGAAATAATGTTTCTATTTTGCATAAGAACTACAAATATAGATGAAATTTTCCACATTTCACGCATACGAATAAAAATTTGATAATCCCCCAAAAAAAATTTCTACCTTTGTTGCATGAAAAAAAGGATTGTCTTGGCAGTGGTTTTGTTTTCTTTTGCAAGCTGTTTATCATCCTTTGCACAAGAAACGGTTCTCCCTGATTCGCTCTCGAAGAAAGGGGATAAAGTCGTGATGCCCATATTGCCCGATTCTTTAAAACTTCAGCCTGCTTTGTTAAGGCAGCCGGAAGTTCAAGGAACGGAATCGTTATTTAAGCAGCAGCCGGTTAATGATAATGATAAATCGAATCCGAAAGATTCGCTAAAAGAACTATTTCCTGAATTACACCCAAAATTTAAGCCTTTTGTGTTTTTCGATTTGGGGGCTTCGAGATGGAACGTGCCTATAATAGGAGACGTAACTACTTTTTCTCCATCACTGAATTATCAAGCTGCAAAAAACCTGACTATTTTCGGAGGCGTTAATTTCTCTCAATATCATAACTTGTCTTGGGTTCAAAATGTTTTCAATCCCGGCTTGCCGGCAAAGTCGAATATTACCGCTGACGCCTATTTAGGCGCTTCTTATCGCCTGTTCGACCGAATTATTTTGCATGGAAGCTATCAGCGCTCATTGTATAACCAACTTCCGGGAAATATGATGATGTTTGCTCCCGGACAGAATGTGGTTGTTACCGGCGCTTCTTTTGATTTATATCATGGACTGGGAGTTACAGTCGATCATGTTTGGGAATTTGACAGGTACGGACATCGGCGGCAAGGATTCCGTTATTCTCCCTATCTTGATATACAAAAGTTTATCAAATTTCTTAAAGATAATTAATCGAATGATATATACCATACAACCTCCCCAGTCTGTTCATGCTGAAATCCGTTTGCCGGCATCCAAGAGCATCAGCAACCGGATATTAATTTTAAATGCTTTAAGCAAGAGCATTTATCCTATTGAAAATTTATCGGAAAGCGACGATACGCAAGTTTTGAAAAATGCGCTTCTTTCGCTTCAGCAGGGAAATACCGCTTTCGATGTTGGGGCTGCAGGCACATCCATGCGCTTTTTGACTGCTTTCCTGGCTCAAAGCGAAGGTGTTTGGACAATTACCGGAACGGAACGAATGAAGAATCGTCCGATACAAATTTTAGTAGATTCCCTGCGCGAAACCGGAGGAAATATTGATTATCTTGAAAAAGAAGGATTTCCGCCGCTCTGGATTTACGGTAGAAAACTAACCGGCGGGACTGTAAGGTTGAACGGCGGCGTGAGTTCGCAATATCTTTCAGCGCTGATGATGATTGCTCCCGCTATGCAGCAGGGTTTGGATATTTATTTGGAAGGAAATATTGTTTCCCGTCCTTACATCGAAATGACGATTCGGTTGATGCAAACTTTCGGCGTCAGAGTCTTGTGGGAGGGGCAACACCTCCGGATTGAGCCGCAAGCCTATCAACCGGTTCCTTTCACTGTGGAAAACGACTGGTCGGCAGCTTCTTATTGGTACGAAATCGCTGCATTAGCAGGAAAATCCGCCAGCGTGGAATTGCAGGGTTTGGAAAAAAACAGCATACAAGGCGATGCAAAAGTGGCGCAATTGTTTGACGAATTGCGGGTCAATCCAAAATGTATGACATACGACTTCACTAATGAACCCGATTTGGCTCAAACGCTTGCCGTAACTTGTTGTTTATTGGATATTCCTTTCCGCTTCACTGGATTACAAAGTCTCCGGATAAAAGAAACCGACCGCATCTCGGCGCTGCAAACCGAATTGAAGAAATTAGGCTATGCAGTGAAAACAAGCGAAGCCGGAATGGAATGGGCGGGCGAACGTTGCGAGCCGGAAACAGACCCAATAATCTCCACGTATGAAGACCACCGGATGGCGATGGCTTTTGCTCCAGTTTGTCTGAAAACAGGGAAGATTCGCATCAAAGACCCTGCTGTCGTTTCCAAATCCTACCCCAAGTTTTGGAAGAATTTGGAAAAAGCGGGATTTAAGATTGCCGTTTCGGATTAATTGATATTACGTCGTCATTGCGAGCGGAGTGAAGACCTTCAACAGTAATACCCCCCAAATATACGCTGTTAGCAACTTCCATAAACGTAAATTTTGCACGATGGCTTTTTTGAGGCAAAGTTTAATAAGTAAATATATATGCAGTTCATAGACTTGGTATAGGAATGGTATAGACTTAGTATAGCGTTTGTATATCTTTGCTATATCCTTAATCTTATCAAGGTACAAAGATACAGTAAAAATAAACAGAATGCAAATCAGCTATTGTTTCTTTAATGCAAATACGCTATCTTTGCGTATCTTTTATAATAACAATTCAATGTTTACGAATCTTTATTTGCCATACTCAAGAAAGTCCCGCAGGGACGGCACTTTATTAACCGTAGGTGCAACCTGCGGTCTGAAAAGGCTATCTCCCAGCTAAAGTCCCGCAGGGACGGCACTTTATAATATTCACTTAAAAACCAAATACACTATGAGTTACGTTCAAATTTTTATTCATGCAGTTGTTCGCACTTACAAAAGTGAAAACACATTACCCACAGATGAACGAATTAAATTCCTATATCGAGATATGTATGGAATTATAAAGAACAAAGGCGGTTATCTGTATCGTATCAATTCGATGAGCGACCATGTTCATCTGCTATTCACAATGCCTCCAGTTATTGCATTATCCGATTTTATGAAGGCATTAAAGGCATCTTCAAGTAAAACGATTAAGACAGTAGAGGGATTCGAAAAGTTTAAGTCATGGGGAGAAGGCTATGCAGCCCTTTCTTACAGTTTAAGAGATAAGGATATGATTGTCAAATACATTATCAATCAACAAGAACATCATAAGAAAATTACTTCTAAAGGTGAATACAAATCATTTATCAAAGAAATGGGATTGGAATTTGATGAACGTGACTGGGACAGATAGGAAAGTGCCGTCCCATGCGGGACTTGAGGTAGGGAGATAGCCTTTTCAGACCGCAGGTTGCACCTACGGTTAATAAAGTGTTGTCACTGCGTGACAGTTTATCAAGTTATTGGAGATTGCAAATATAGCATCTCACTCTTTTTCTTAACCCATGTTATTTATTTTTCATCTTTAAATAAAAATTTTAACAAATAATCATTGTTTGTAGCATTTTTATTTATATATTTGTACAAATTTTGACAGCTAACAAAAAAATCTTGTCAGACGTGAGTATTACTAAATGATTATCGTATATGATACCTAAATTTATTTTTGCAATTATAATAGACTAATATGTTAAACATTGAAAAACTGACTACAACAAGAAAAATGATTGCTTCCAAAGTAATGATTTACAGTTTGGGAAAAGAGATAAAACAGTTAATATATGAAGATTTTATGATTTATCTGTTAGGTGCAAGTGGTGGACAGCGCAACCGAAAAAAACTGAATGTCAATGCGAACAATCGTTCTGAAAGAGCAGAACAGAAAAATATCAGTCTGAAATCCGTTGAAAAAATCCCAAATTTTTACCTAACGTTTAATCTCGGAGAAGCCGATAGCCGAAAGTGGAGGCAGCAAAATTTTAAATTTTTTTTATATGGATCCAATTAAAGTTCCCCAAAGTCAAATTTCTATTGACGAACAAGATGTGATAACCGTTGACAGCCCCGAACTTCTGAACCGGTTAATTCACAACAATGAAAAGACTCTTAGTAGTTTGGATGAGGAAGGTATAAAGCTAACCGACATTTCTATTTCAAGTAACGGAAAATTACAAATTGCAAACAAAGTTTTTGCAGCAAAATTAAAAGAGCAACTTTATCAGACACGATCCGACCGTAATCCTAATTGGCCTAACTGCTGGACTTGTACATAATAAAGTCGTATTATGAAACATTAATTGCAGTTGCTGTTAAATTAGTTAAACTGCTTATCCACAATCGGTAAGTAAAATTTGTAAATGCCTGATTTATAATGCCATTTTTCAGCAAACTTGCTAAAAGTGGATAAACAGTTTAGTTAAATAGGCAGCATTTTATGGTTGCCTTTTTTTGAACACAATATTGAAATTATGAATAATATAAAATTATTAAAAGAAGAAATTATTAATGCTTTAGACGATAGAGTTTTGAATCTTATAATTTTTCCTACGGAAAAATGTAATTTTCGATGTACTTATTGTTATGAAGATTTCTTAATTGGCAAAATGCCTACCGCAATCTCAAATGCGATAAAGAAGTTGATTCAAAATCGTTTTGATGATTTACAACTCCTCACGATTAGCTGGTTTGGAGGCGAACCTCTTTTAAACAAAGAAATTATTTATGATATTTCTGATTTTATTTTGAAAAACAAACCGTCATCACTCAATTTCAATGCAAGCATTACTACCAATGGCTATTTACTTGATGAGAATACATTTAAAAAGTTGATTGAATGTAATGTGAAACAATTTCAGATTTCATTAGACGGTGATATGTGTATTCATAATGAAAGCAGAAAATTAGCAAATGGCAAACCGACTTTTAATAAAATTTGGGAAAATATATTGTTAATGCATAATTTAGACTATGATTTTGAGTTACTTATTAGAGTTCATTTTACAAAAGATAATTATCTAAAACATTCTTCACTTATCAAGAAATTTAATCAAACTTTATCAAACGACCAAAGAATAAAATTTTATTTCAGATATATCGCAAGGTTTGGCGGTCAAAATGATGAAGACATAGAACAATTAAACGATGAAGAAAAAGTGAACATTAAATCATATTTGGATAACCAACTTCTTAACAAGCAACAAATTTGCAATCTTGATAAACAATATATCTGTTACGCGAGCAAAGCTAATTCTTTAATGATTAGAGCCAACGGGAAAATAGGAAAATGCACAATTGCTTTAAATGACGACCGAAATGAGATAGGAACAATAAACAAGAATGGTGAAATTTCCATAAACAACAAATTTTATTTATGGATAAAAGGCTTAGAAAGTTTGGAATTACCAACTCTTACCTGTCCGTTGCGCAAATTGAAAGAAAATAAAATTGATTGCGTAGAAAACACCTGCACCTAACGAGCAATTTCACGCAAGCGGGGTGTATTCCTGCAGACAGTTTTGTGCTTCGGCTACGCTCAGCGTAAAAAGAGCATCGCCCGCTCAAGCATTTGACCCCCGCCTGTGTGGAGACGCCACGTTGGGCGAAAGCGGCGGAGAGGATGGCTATTAAATATAGGAAATATTAGAATGGAATTTAAAAGTGAGATTGGATTAATTTTGAGAGTTCATTATTTTTTCTTATTTTTGTATCAAAATATAGTTAAAAAAAACAATAATGGAAACAAAAATTGAAAGACAAACATCGTGGGAAATGATACAAAAGCTGTATCCTGATAGGTTTGTACTTTTAGAGAATCCAGTTTATGATCCGCTTCCACATTTAAAGGAAGCGATATTTCTGTATAAGCACAAAAACTTTAAAAAGGTAGTAGAAAAGGCTAATGAACTGAAACCGCATTATTCAACAATAGAATATACGGGTGGTATCAGAGGTGATCGTGTTAACGAAAATGTATTGATACTATGACGCACGATTTTCTGATTCACAAGCGAAAAATCATTGTTGTAGCAGAAATGAAAGGTGTCAGTGATTATATGAGCTTTAAATTTATTCTTGATACAGGTGCATCAAAAAGTATTATTGACGACCAAATTGCTATCCGACTTGGGTTTGACTTAAATAGGTTGAAAACAGGCGATAGGTTAATGACCGTTGGTGGTGGCGCCAATTCAAAAATTCTTAAATTACCAAAATTAAGTTTATTTGGAAAAGATATGGTTAATTTTGAGGTGAATGTATTAAACTTACCACCTCAAGTATTGTATTTTGCGTACGGTCTAATAGGAATGGATTTTTTATTGCAGTTTGGAACCATAAAGATTGATTTTAATAAAAAAGTCATTGAGACGTATGACGATTTAAGATAAAACTCAGTGAGCTTAGAGAAACAAATCCATACCAATAAAGATAATGAAAATTGTGCAACAGAATTGTATTCGCTTGCCGATTTTGATACAAAGGTAATTCGCGACACAACAAATGTCTTGAATGCTTATAAATTGGGGAAATTGGGCGGTATTCCAAATTTAGGTGATTATTACATTGACATAGAAGACGATGAGAAAAAATAAAACTAATAAAAAGACTTGCAGCCAACGAACAATTTCACGCAAGCGTGAATGTATTCCCGCAGACAGTTTTGTGGAAATTTTCAAGTGCAACGCTTGACCCCACGCTTGCGTAAATCCGCCCCCACGTAATTTCGGATTAATTGATAAAAGCCAGAATTTCTCCTTTCTGAACTTCTTTCCCCTGTTCAGCATACGTGCCGACTATTGTTCCGCCGTAACCTACGGGAACGGGTTCGATGCCATAAAAGTTTTGAATATAGCAGAGGTTATCGCCCTGTTTGATAGTCGAGCCTTCAAAAGGAGCAGTCGATTCATCCGTCAAATCGTATTGCCATATAACTTGCCCTTTGCAGGGAGCGTGTACCGGCTTAGCTGACGGATATTCCTTGCTGATTTCTTCAAAACTGAACATGGGAATCTCTATCACAGGTCGCTTGATGATGATGGGCGTTCCGGCTTTTTCTTTTGCCTGCTCCAATTCCTGATTGAAACGGTTCTTGGCTGCTCCGGATTTCATATCAAGGTATTGCCGTTCGTGCATGGCATATTCAAACAATTCTTCTTCGTCGGGACCAACATCCCACCCTTTGGCTTGCATTTCGGTGCGGAAACGTTCCAAATCGTCGGGGAAAGCCGCTTGCGGATCGCCTTCATAAAATTCCAGATTATTGGCTTTTGCCAATTCGACGATTTCAGGAGCCAACGGACCGGGAAGTTTTCCCATTTTACCGAGAATCATATTCCAACTGTCTTTGTCGATTGTCGAGAAACGGGGTTCGTCTTTTGCGTTGGCTAAAATATTCATCAAGGCGATATTTTTAACATATTGGCTGAAAGGCGTTACCAAAGGAGGATAACCCAGCATGGGCCAAATCGTTTCCACTTCTTTGAAGAGTTGAACCACCAGATTATTCAATGTAACTTCTTTCTTTCCTTTTTGCCTGAGCGTCATATTGATGGCGCTGTGCATTCCTTTCAGGTCAGCCATCATCGAACCCATCATGCCGCCCGGAAGACCGCAACCGATTAGCAGGGAAGTCATGGTTTTATTGCTCTGATCGATAAAGTATCCCAAGAAATCATCTACAAAAGTCTGCGTCAGACGGCGCGCTTCCATATACGCTTCCATATTAATATCAGGAACTAAAAACCCTGCATCTTTCAGCATCGCCTGAATTGTAATTACATCGGGATGAACCATACCCCAAGCCAAGGGCTCCATTGCCATATCCAAATAATCGGCTCCGTTTTGAGCGACTTCCATCATGGAGGCTACGGAGAAGCCAGGTCCCGTATGCCCGTGATATTGAACGGGAATATTCGGATGTCTTTTCTTAATCCCTTTGACAATTTGTCCGTTGCTGTATGGGCGGCCGATGCCTGCCATATCTTTCAGGCAGATTTCTTCCGCTCCTGCATCAATCAGTTTTTCAGCTAATTTCACATAATAATCCACCGTATGAATCGGAGAATACGTAATACACAAAGCGGCTTGCGGAATCATTCCTCCTTCTTTGGCGTATTGAATCGACGGGATGATGTTTCGCGGATCGTTCAACCCGCAGAAAATACGGGTAATATCCACGCCTTGCGCGTGTTTCACTTTGTACATCAACTTGCGTACATCGGCAGGAACTGGGTTCATCCGAAGTCCGTTCAATCCCCTGTCGAGCATATGCGTCTGGATTCCGGCTTTATTCAACGGCGCTGTAAACACGCGAACAGCCTTGTTGGGATTTTCTCCAAAAAGCAAATTGACTTGTTCAAAAGCTCCGCCATTGGTTTCGACTCTTGAAAAACAGCCCATTTCCACAATTACAGGAGCAATTTGCTTTAATTGGTCGGCACGAGGTTGGTATTTACCGGATGATTGCCACATATCTCGGTAAATTAAACTGAATTTTATTTCTTTTGACATAATAATAACCTGTTATTTTGCTGCAAAATTAACATTTTATTTAAAGAGAAACAAGTTATTATTACGAAAAAAGTACGAATGATTTTTAAATTTCGACATAAAAGATAAAGTTTATTATATTTTACTTATATTTGCATCCGCAAACTGATTAAATACAGAAAAACTATATGTAAAATTTATAAAATATGAAGAATAGTAATTACATCATTAACGGAGTTTTAGCCGTAGCAATTATTGTACTGTTTATCCTGCACTTTACTGGGAAAGGAACGTTTGGTAAATCATCGGATGCTAAAGGAATTGCCGCAGATTCTGCGGAAGTTCGCTTGCCGATAGCTTACGTCCGATCCGATTCGCTTTTGATAAACTGCAAATTTTTTAATAATTTGAACGACGCTGTATTAAAAAAATTGGAAGACAGAAGGCTGCAATATAGTCAAAAAGTAGAACAATTGAATAAAGATTATATAGACTTTCAGCAAAAAGCGCAGGCGAATCTTTTTCTCACTCAGGAAAGGCAGGTGCAGGAACAAAACAGGTTACTTAGTAAAAAGCAGGATTTAGATGCGTTAGCCGACCAAATAGATAAAGAAATTTCGGCAGAACAAAGGAAAGTATCTATACAAGTGCAAGACACCATCATTTCTACTTTGAAACAGTTTAATAATCCTAAGAAATACCAGTTGATTTTGAGCAATTCGGGTACCGATAATATTCTCTATGCTGACGAAGCATACGATATTACAAAAGAAGTTATCGATTTCCTGAATGCACGGTTACCGTCTAAATGATTGTTGTTATTCCTTGTTATAAGGAGCCGGAATTTATTCAAACCATTCAAAGCCTTTTTGATTGCGAACGCGGGAATTTTTCGGTCGAAATCATTCTTTTGATTAATTCATACAGGAGTGATGGGGATGGGATTTTGGCGATGAACCGTAATTCCTATCGGCAGGCAAAAGATTTCGCTTCAAGGAATAATTCGTCTGATTTTTTCTTAACGCCGATATTGGTTGAAAATCTTCCGGGACATCAAACAGGAGCGGGACTTCCCCGTAAATTGGGAATGGAAGAAGCTATCCGCCATTTTAACGGATATAAATCGGGAATAATCGTGAGTTTGGACGCCGATTGCTTGGTGGCTTCTAACTACTTAACAGAGATTGACCGGAATTTCAAAGAATACTGGCTCAATTCGGCGACTATCGAATTTCATCATCCGGTCGAGCATTTGGACGTTTCTGACCCATTGCGGATTGCAGCAAGCAATTACGAAGAATATCTGCGCTATTATCGCAGCGCATTGGAATTTTGCGGTTATCCCTATCCGTATTTCACCATTGGTTCCGCTTTTGCAGTAACAGTTGAAACTTATCTCAAAGCAGGCGGTATGGGAAAGCAGCAATCGGGAGAAGATTTTTATTTTCTGCAAAAAGTCTTTCCGCTTGGGAAAACCCGCTTTATCGACACTACTTGTGTCTATCCGGCAGCACGGACTTCCGACCGCGTGCCTTTTGGAACCGGTCCCGCTCTGCAAAAAATGTTAGTAGAAAATCAGTTATCTAAGTTGAGTTATCAAGTGGAAGCATTCCGAACATTGAAAACATTTTTCGGCCGAATCGATTTATTTTTCAAAAAACCGGCAGAAGAAATCGAAACCTGCATTAGGGATTTACCCGAATATTTGCTGTTGTTTCTCAAAGAAGACGGCTTCCTCCCGAAAATCGAAGAAATTAACTGCCACACGGCTTCCTTGCCCAATTTTCGCAAACGCTTCTTTGCTTATTTTAATGCTTTCAAGATTTTGAAGTATTTGAATTTCGTTCATCCTGCATTTCTTGATTGGAGGGATGTGAGGGAAGAATATGGGACTTTAATTCATTCTTATTATATAGATGCACAAACAGGTAAAAACGTTGTATGCCTTTCGAAAATTTTTTCAAAGCAAGAGCTTTGATTTTATATGCAACGTAACGGGGACGTTACGCTGAGCGATATTGAAAAAGCCAAGTTTTGAGGCTTGGCTTTTTGGGGAAAGAGAACAATTTGTTTAATGTTTCACTATCAATTTTCCCTGACCCGAATTTACTCCATCGGAAACAATCACATTGTAAATGCCATTACGAAGCGACGAGGTGGACAGTTGGAATTTCTTACCTTTCTTTTTCCCATGAAAAGCCTTATTCCCTGACACATCAACGATACTGACTGTATAAGTCGGTTCAACTGCGCTTACTGCATCGGAGGCGCTGCCGGTAGTATCCGTTATTTCAACTGAAACCTCAGCGGAAGTGGGATTAGGAGACAAACTTAGATAAAGCGGATTCCCCGGTTTTAATCCGATGAGTTGCAAAGTATAATTAGATACGCCAATAGGTATCTCCGCCTCCACGCCGTTATCGACTATTACCCTCAAAATATAAGGATTTATTTGTCCGGGAGTATAAGTTGAAGCAATGTCAATATAATTTCTTATATAACAGGTATCAGGATGTTCTCCTGCCGCAACGTTATAATTGCTTTTATATAAAATCCACATATAATTACTGTTGGAACAACTCGAATTGTCAGAATATCGTGTTGTTGTGACTGAACTGATGTAACTTGGACCGCTAATGGAAACAGTATTTCCTATATTGATGTTTTTTCGTGCTATTTCAATTCCGTTGTTTTTGATAGCAACCCATGCGGAGCCAGCTCCACCACAAGAGAATGTAGCTGAATTTTTAAAGTTAGCAGAAGACAAAGTTATGTTTCCGCCACAAGTCCATTTACAATCCATCGAAAAGTTGGATGCGGTATAAGTTACAGAAGTGCCCGGACAGGCAACTGAGGGACCGGTGATGATGGGGACGGGTGGTATAATTACATCTTGTAATATAGCCGTATTCGCAATAAAATCTTTCATCCGTTGAATTTGCAAGGGGGTAAATTTACTCCAACATGTATAACTCGCATAAGTCATATAATCCGATGCATCCGGATGATATTGTTGATTATTCGCATCAACATCCGTATTTTTTCCAGCATAAGTGCAACCATTCCAAATATTTGGATCAGCAGGAGTATCACAAATATAATCACCACATGAATCGCAATTATTCCCATTTACAAGTTCTGCACACTGTTGAGGATCTCCAGTTTCTATTACTGTCCCATGAAATGTATGATATAATCCAAGACAATGCCCCATTTCGTGAGACACAACAGATGTATTATACACGCTGCCATGAACCCAATAGGCAATAGAAGGAATTGAGCTGGCTCGACCCAATACATTGCCTTGTCCTGTTGATGTATTTGTTGTTGTTCCTAATACATAAATGTTTATTGCATTAGTATGAGTATTGGTAGCATATAACGATGTGTATTGAGCATCTGTCGTAAGTTGATTATAAAAAGCATCATTATTGATAAAATCGGAACCATCGGATTGAAATTGTACCCCTGAACCCACATAATCTGAATTAAGTCTTGACAACATTGTGTTTACAATGTCCGATCCTAATCCGACCCCACTACTGCTCCTTACAATATGAACAAAAACACGTACTGTATAAGACGACGGTGTTTCTTGTGCCGAACGAAGCAAAGGACTAAACAACCATGCAGGAGGCGCCGGCGCTGGCGTATTGCATATTTGCGCTTTTA
>Ga0209629_10002675_pt1 | contig 12301 bp, 5 predicted proteins | sample TergutCu122P5_FD_187286 | JGI IMG/M metagenome (GOLD analysis project Ga0209629, IMG submission 187286) | Cubitermes ugandensis P5 segment gut microbial communities from Kakamega Forest, Kenya - Cu122 P5 (SPAdes) (version 2) | ecosystem: Host-associated > Arthropoda: Insects > Digestive system >...
ATACCACAGGCAGCAACCACCGTATAATACTCTTGAGCTCCTGATGATGGGCATAGTGGTGCCCGAAACATGTTGAGCAAGCAATAAGTTCTGCAATAAAACCTCTGTTGCATCTAGTTGGCATTTTATTTCCACATATTACATCCAATGTTCTCGTACTGATTTTTATGTAAATTCTTAACTGTTGAAAAACACGTATGTCACCCACGACACCTCGATTTGATAGGCTGGGCGACTAGTGTTCGATTCCTCTTAATGAATGTTTTTGTTGATAATAATTAATAGCTGAGTAAAAATTAGATGGTCCTAAGTCTTAAACATTTTCCTAATTTTTACACAAGTTTTAATGCACCAGTCTTAAAACTCCAAATGTTTAATACGAAGACCATTTTGTAGAAAATGATCTTATTTGCTTCTCTGCTGACGTTCTGTTGTATATAGGTAACAAAACGTAACATATTTTCCTAAAGATTAAGAATAATTCTCTCTCTGTGGGAATAAACTTATTAAACGCATTGCCTTCAATTTTACCCTGATCATCCTAAGTGGTTCTACTACATAAATCTAATTATTTTGAGAAATATTCTTACTTACAAACAATACACGTGGGTCGGAAACTTCTATCCCGGACCTGTGAGACCATCGGTGTCTCAAACCAGAAGCAATTCTAAGCGTAGATGACGTCATAAACCTTGCAACAGAAAGCCGATTCGACGCTCAATGTCGACGCGATAGTTGTTTTATGTTTTGTCTTATTCCCGTTGGCGTCCTTTTGTATTTTATTTCTTTCTCTAACGCAACACTTTCCTTGACTTCCCTAAGTTTTCACACTAGCTTTCCGCTCAGCATCTTGCGGGTTTGTCGGTATATTGGCTGATGATTAAGAAAGGAAGTTTCGATCGAATCACACTGCCTCATGAAAACAAATTGTTATGAGGACAGAAGTAGAATTGTGTTTTCCTACGTGACATCTCTTTTTGGATCCATTCCTCGTGAGAATAAAATGCTGTTTGAGATACTTCTCCCTCCCCGTACCCCACACATTTATCTGTTAGTGCCCAATGAAATTTTTTTCTCCTCCTGTTCTTATATATCAGTTCAGAAAATTATTCTGTTTGCACAAGAACGCTATGAGCAATTTCAGGTATCATACTTACGCTGTTCTACTACATGACGCCCTACAGGACTGTAGATAGGTATAGTACATGTCTACCAGACTCTACGTCGTCGCATCGCAGAAGACCCAAGTTAAGAACTTCAGAACTGTCCCCAAACACAATTTTGGTAATTGTACCATAGGCAGTGTATTTGTCCATTCGAGTGAACTTGGAAACAACAGAATGGATTTTCATTACAATTAATAGCAATAAATGAGTTTATTAAAGTTATGAACACAAAGAAATTTCGGTTAAAATAGGGCAAAAATAGCAGGCACTTTTTCTGAAGACCAACACGCCTTTCTATGTGAATCTTAGAATTTAAATTACTAAATATTTCTAGAAACAGAGTTGAATATATAGAAACAAAACTCACATTTAAACCCAAAGCTCTTTTGAAGAAAGTTTCAGGATTTTCAATAAAATTAAACGAAAGGAAACTGTACGATATCATCCCACATCTCGAGAGCTGGTGGACTCGTTTTAGTAGATCTACTTTGGAAATTTTTATAGAACAACAAATAATTTAAATATAGACCCGAAACAAACTTTAGTGGTGTTCTTTTTTCATGGCTCGGCAGATCTATTGGGCTTAGGCCTCCTAATTGCTGAAGTTCCGCGATCAAAATCAGACACACCACATTCTAAATTATTCCTCTGGGCGAGTGATCGGACCGTCGCAGAGATCTCTATCTGAAAATTCACAATACTCACAAGAAGTAGACAACCACGTCCCCGGCGGGATTCGAACCCGCAATCCCAGACAGCGAGCAGCCATAAATTCATGCATTAGGCCGCGCGGCCAACGGAATTGTTTTTAGTAACGGAAACTTAAAGATTCGATAAAACTAAACCAATTATTATTCCCTTAGACTGTTGATTTCTAATGAATTATTATTACCTAAATATTTTGCTTCTACAAACCGGTCTGTCTTAAGATTATATTGGATATTAAATTGTTTTCCATTTCGCTAAATATTGTACCGGTATTTGTTGTGACATTTATAAGCAGCAAGTCCTTGTTGTGAAGCCAATAAGCAGGCCTGAAACTTCAGCATTTATATATGAGAATTTAAAACAAAAGTTGAATTTCAAGTCTGCTGAGATATGAAGCCATAACAGTTGGTAAAGTTTTCCAGAAATTTCGGAAAAGCTTCTTGCCTACTTCCTAAGGGCCAAAAAAGTCCAAGTTCTTTCGTCTTGGTTTGCTCGCACACTAAACATAGAGGGGAAAACCTGCTCCAAAATATCGGTAACTATTCGCCATTCGAAAAGACACCACAACAAAAAATATCAGTCTTTACCGACACTGCCCTGAGGCAATGGCAGCTCGCAAACAGAAAGACTGTAAAATACAGGAATGCAAATAATTACTTCAAAATTTGTTCTTAATATACTAACGCCTCAAGTAAGTTTGAAATCCACAAAATGTTCTTAATCATAATTAATATTGGGTTTAGCGTGTAGACTAGATAAAATACAAAGCTTATTTTAAGCTGTGGTTTTGTGGAAAGTTTTATATTGTGGGGAGGATCATTGAAACACGTAAGATTTTATGTAATTGCTAGGTTGACACATTAATATTTTTTACTTTAAAATATTTTTCTTGAATTCACACTAATACTTTCTGACCTACGCCTATAATCTTTACGTCACAATTAATGGAATATGTTCGTGTCAGTGTGCACATAAAACTTTCGCTATGAAATAAACTTTTTTAATTTTAATATTCTAACTTAGTTCCTATTTAAGGAAAATTTATTTTTTTATCTCCCAACCCTTTTCTTTTTCTTAATATCACATTATGATATATATTCGTCACGAACCAAACAGTAAATTGTTAACAGAGACACAAAAGTACATAATTAATCGATCATAACTGCTTGAACGCTCTATTTTATGGCCTTTGCATCCCTCGGTCTAAATGGACATGTTCAGAGAAAAAACGTTGAATTTAAGACTGAGATATTCAAGGCCTTACGTTCGAATAATATATATTAAACATTTCTTCATAAAAAGTACTAATATGTGTAAATAATAATATTTAGGCGAATGTAACTTACTGAAAATATGAGTGTAATTTTTAAAATTGTCTTCCTAAAAAGAGCCATATAAACGGCAACAAAAGAAAGCCGTAAACTAAAGTATAATTTTGATCGACAATTGTTTACTTCGTCGTTTGTATCAAAATTTACATCTTCATATCATATTTAAAGCTAGTATATGTAATGGGCCTGTAGGAATGACAGAAGTCTTTACATATGTATAAAAAGAGAATATTAAACTTTGTTCAGCTGAGATGTTGCCGTAGAAAATTCCCCGTCCACAGAATTGATTCTTCAAAAATACAGGAAAGAGGACTACTACTTATACATCTAAAATAAAACAATATCCAAATTAAGAGGTCCTTTCCCTATTAACACAAGTATTATTTAAATGCTTTGAATAGATTTAAGAAAATGTTTGTATTACTAAATTTAAATTCTTTAAAATTCTTATTTAATTATGCTGACTCCCATTTTAAGCTTATGTGTCTTCTCTTAAAATTCCTTCCTTCATGGTCGGAAAAAATTAAAACTGGGTTTATAGACTTCACACTAATTAAATTCACAATTTATAATGAAGCTTGCAAAACAATTGGGAAAAAAACGACATGAATCTTTTGCATAGAGAAAGGGGAATGTGGCTGAGGAATTAAGATAGGAAGGAAGATGAAGTAACTCATTATATCTTAACCAATTCCAAGTGTGGAAGTTTCCAAGAGTTGCTTTATGACTCTGAGGAACATCGTTCTTACCACCCTGGAGACATATAACATGGAAGTATTCCTCTCACGTTGAACAAGATTACTCAGTCTGCTAATAACATTTGAGGTTTTTCATTAAAACAGGTATAAAAACCCAAGTTCGTGATAAGGATACTTCGCAAAGGAACCTAGTATAAACACTTTTTCCGAAAGTTGTTCTTGTAGGTTATTCAAGAATAAACAAAATTTTAAACGATGCCTTGATCATCAGCTCTTTATTTCCAACAGAGGTTATCGCAATAAAGGAATTACAGATATCTCATGAGGCATATGCATAATTCACTCATCGAATTGGTTGCTATTGAAAATTATACCGAATAACTAAAGACGTTTTATAATATTGAAAAAAGAATGTATGTATATATTTGCTTGGGCCTAATATTTATGATTACGTCTATTTAATTATAAGATGTCGGAACTCTTAATTGTGTGGAGATAAATATGTAATTTAATGTTAAATGTTATAAGCTGCAACTACCTAAAAATGATTTTTGAAAACAGAAATTTGTTCTTTATGGGTATAATAAATTAAAGAAGCCACTGTCATAAAGGAAAAAAAATATTGTAACTTTTAGAACTTCTAAATCATTACGTTCAAACAATGTATAGCAGAACTAATTATTGCCTTACGTAAGCCCCAAGCAATCTACCCAAGCAGCTATTCGCTGCGATAAAGTTAGAAAAATCTGCAGCAATTCTGCTTATATATTACGGACTTTAAACGTCATAAAGCGTCTCGTTGGATAGGAGGGAAAAAAGTTATGGGAGAAGAAAAGATTGAAGACAAGCGTCTCAGATAAAACAAGTAAAAAAACCCCGGGCGCTTAGAAGGAAAAATAGCTGGGGGAATAGTTTATAGTTGGTGCGTGTCTTATAGTTAAGATGGAAGTTTCTGAAACAAAGCAGACGTGAACTGGCATAGATTTCTTCTCGTTATATGAAGACACCCCTTTCCCAAACGCCTGAAATAGTATCTCGGCGCTGTTGAGTTGCTAACAAAAATACTACCAATAACATAGGAATAGACCTCGTTAGCTGGCTTCCCTTTCACTTTACTTCAACTTATGAATGTCGTCCAATCTTCATCTGTCACACTGTGAACAGCACAGCCACGAAGTCTTGGAGTTTTTTGGATGTTAACGTCATGGTAACTGAAAGCAGCACCAATTAAGGGACAAACACTCATCTTCCTTCAAAGTAGGCTTAAGATGGCGTTGTCTCCACTAAATGTTCTGTTTTTTACGAAATAACGGCATATTCTTAAGAATGTAGGTCTACAGAATTACACTTTCCTAGATTAATATAATATGTACTTTGAAATTTAAAGTAAATTAATAGGCCTCAAATAAAAAAAAATATTCCAAATTCAAATGAGAATATAACTGACTTCGTCACAAATATTTACTAATATTATTATTTGTTTTTTAAATATTTTTTTGACCGTGCATCGTGATATAGCTCTACAATAAGAATCAACAGCATGCACTATTTACTTTCAGTTTATTTCAGTAATTAACTGCTACGTGTTTCGAGAAGGCTTACTGTTCATCATCAGGAGGTACTACACTTTATATTCAGCATTTGGTACATGTCATGCGTTTATGTTGACTGGTTTTTGGCAGAATCGTGATCTTAACCACCCCTATCACGTGCCAAATTTATACAATCGAAATCCACTATATTTTCTTTAAATTTTATTTTAATATATTTCGCCCATATTCAGTGGCCTATATCTCACAGTTCGTTTCTTACCACAAGCATCTGTTTTAAGAATTTATTTGTGTTTATCAAGGTTCCCATGCGCACTACACACTCTCCCCATTTCTTATCCCTTGCCTTAGAGTCCCCAATAGTGTTTATTAAAAGTAGACATTTTAAAATTCTTCAATACACGATTTTCTCCCTCTGTCTGAAGTCCAAATAGCATAATCAATAACCTATTCTCTAAAACCTCCAGTAAATTGTGTTCCTTTACTTCGGGACTTCAGGATACGGACTTATATAAACCAGGCAAACAAAAAGGAGGCGGGAAGACAAAATTTTCTTAAGTGAATTGAAAGCCACCATGCACTTTTGGAATGGAATACGCGTTTAAATTATTTGTATAGGCCTATGTAGAAATTTGCCTTTGTAGAGACACATATCTTTAGTTGCATTACTATTTAATTTCGAACTGTAATTCCGAAATTCAAATTATCACTGAATTATAAATCCCTAAGTCCCATATACTTGTTGATAGTTCTGGTACACTTTTCTCGCCTCTGATATGTGTATAATTTCTGTTAGCGATAAAATTTTCTGAAAATAATTCTGCTAAAACAGATATCCAAATAGATGCCATTTTTAAATCCTTTTAGTTTTATTATTCTACTTGTAGCAGTTTTTTGTTTACTGGCAGTAGATGTGCAGTTGCTAGGAAGGGTGTTTCTTATCTGCCGCGACATATTTTCAGGTAACATTCTATAATTTATTTTTTCCGTCCACAGAATTTTAAGTGCAGAATGCTGGGCTTAGAAAGAAAGCTGTCTGTGGCGAAGAGGGCGTAATAAAATCTTAACAATATTGTAAATCAAGCGTTGAAGATAAAACTGGCCTTCCAAATATCTTATATCATATGAAGGTACTGAAACCCTAACCATCAGAATAGGAGGTCGCAATCAGATGATGAAGATGAAATTCAAAATTTGTACTCAAAAATACTAAGACCTATCGCTTTAAAAGTATTAGTTAAATGTTATGTGTGATTCGCATTTTTTCCAAACAAAGGAAATATGCCAATTACTTTAGTAGCAATAAATGTTTATGTACATAGTACTTTCTAGAACTAGAAGATTTAAAACCTTGAAGGCTGTGTTCAATAAATATACTTCATTATAATTCATATACACGAAGTAATATTGTAGAGTGCAATATATATTTGCACTCAAATGTCTATTTAAGTCTCTTCAATACTTATTGGTACGGATTTCTGCGAAAATATTACAGATTTAAAAAATTAAAAAATAAACTAATTAACATATTACCCTAAATTAATGACACTGAGATTTAGAGTAGCTGTTAAGGTTTGTATTATTCAAATACGGATATTTTGCAGTATTGTCTTATACGTGAATTTTTTTGAACACTTTAAATGGGAAGTAGAAGCCTATTTGTGTTCCCATGCACCTGTTTTCCCCTGTATTTGGTTCTCCCTAATGAAGGCTCAGAGGAGCCGAAACTTGTGCGAGAATGTACATTATGAAATAGATGTGTATAGACCTATAGACTGCACGTGTTTTTACTTGGACTTATTTAAATAATGGATTAACAATGTTGCTGTGCTCGTCATGTAGTTATGTGACAAACAGCGTTAGAGACTACACACTTGAAGAAATGTCTCTTATGCACATCTCACTCGTATTTGGCTGAGCACAGTCGTTGATCCTGCGGCATCTCCTTCTCACGGAAGCAACAGACGGTCGCTGAATCCCAAACACAGAAACACCCTTTAGCATTGAGCAGTGTGTTAGGGAAAAAGGGACATTTGTGTTGGAAGCAGCATAACAATGAAGGCAAAGATAGAACAGACACTGTACTTGGAATAAAGAATTTCGGAAGACATTGCTGGTATGTACCTTCGGGCAGAGAATCTCAGCAACAGAATATGTTGCTCATTCTTCTGTTTGAAGGGGGAGGGGGGTGTTATTTGGGTAATTCCTGTGTGTTGACCACATGAGGACAATGCAAGGCCTACCTCCTTAAAAAAATCCTTGAAGGGAGTAGATTTGTGAGTAGAATAAGTCAAAATGGAAAAACTTCACAGCCAGGAAGATCACCCGAACTAAAGCATCAGGATTTTATAAGTAAATCGTAATAACATGGTGTATACTGCGGCGGCAGGTAATGATGTAACAGAACAGAAGAGGGTAGCAGATGGGTGCAATTTCATCCTTTGCACGCTTTGAATTTTAAGCGCATGAGCCAATTCCTAGATGAACAGAGCAAAAGGACAAAAATTTGATTATCTTACAGATTTGCTGTTGTCAAAAGAATAATCCTTATTATAGTAATCAGCTACTAACAAATAAACACTTTTCTTTCGAAAAGGTTATGCTTTATTTTTCTGACCTTCCATTTTTAAAACAAAAGTGGTCCATTATTCAAAGATGAAAAACCATGGTTACTTCGCTTTCGTTGTTCGTGTCTTATTTCAGAAATATCCTGTACACAGCTTATTCTTTTCTGGCTCTACTTTTTTTTCAGGCAATTTGTTCTCATCAAGCCGAGTGGTCGTTACATGAATTTGCTTTGGTCTATTAGTCTCCCTAACAAAATAAATTCTGAGAAAAATGGGTTCGTTACTAGATCAGACTGCTCTTTGACATTCAGAGGACCATGCATTGCGATATATTCTTATAATAAAAACCAACGAGATGCACTAATTTCTCAAATTTATTTTTGGAATAGAACTCTACATGTTTCGGACTGGTTTCTGTCCATCATCAGGAGTCTAGTATTGTATAGGTATATGTCTTGCATGTTTTGCTGACTGTTTGCGAGCGGGTCCCGTTAGCAAACAGTTAGCAAAACATGTATGACATATATATCTACCTATTGCTGTGTATACAGTACTAGACTCCTGATGATGGACAGAAAACCTGTCCGAAACATTTAAAGTTCTATTCCAAAAATAAATTTAAGAAACTAGTGCATTTCGTTGGTTTTATTTTAAGAATATAAGAATCAGACTGCTCGTGCGAGCTGCGCGTCATTGAAATGGCCTGTAACGTCCAAAGAAATTTCAGAGTGAGTGAGTTCAAAATTAGTGCCTCCGCATTGGATTCGAACCTACGACGACAGGGCAAAAACGGCCAGGAACTTCAACCGTATAACTTAATAAACGCTTCGAGGCATGTTTAGAAAAACTTATGCTGGAAGATGTTAAATCTTTACCACGTTTCCAGTGAATAACCTTTCCTGCGATGTCATATTTTTTGACAGACTAATGTACTAACCGTCAAACTTGCACACTTGGCATATACCCGCCAGGTATTATTTCTACAACTTCAGCTCATTGTCAGACATTGATAAGGCAGATAATACATCGATAAAAACAGGGTCAAGTGAACACAAGTATAAGGTGTCTGTAAAAGTTTATTGTAATGAAACAGCTAACTGGAATTATAATAGTTTCTGTGCCTGATGAGTGGTCTCGAATCCATTCAAATTCTAAGTTCTCCGGAATAAAATTCTGATTGCTGGTATTCTTTTAAGTACAACCAACAAGATCCAACATTATACAGTATTCTTTATTATTGTCCATGCTCTAAATGCTTGCTGCTACCGCTAGCGGTAGCAGCAAGCAAGTCTGGCACACACCAGATGCTGTGTATACAGTTCTTGAACTCCTGATGATGGGCGAAGAAACCGCCCGAAACATGTAGAGCATTGACAATAATAAAGAATACTGTATAACGTAGCATCTTGTTAGTTGCACTTAAAATAATACATTAACGATGCACGGTCACATGAACGTTAAAAAAAAACTGATTGCTGGTCTCCATCCCAACAACCAACATTATGAAAGAAGTTCTATTTAAATCCAACGTACCTTTTGCGCTATGTAGTGTAATATCACAATAACACCACGATTTACAAGTTATGACACTGATACAACTACCACTCATTAACTGAACTAGTTGCTTTGCTTCACGTTTCAAACCTACTTTCCTCTTAAGTCCCAAACAAATCACAAAGTTCATGCTGGGAAAGAGATTCTATTGGACGTCTGTATATTGATATCTAACCAAACAAGCCAGCTGACCATCTTAACATTCAGACAGAAGAAACTGCACCTCCAGACAACTTTTTATCGCTTGTGCCCAGATTATCTGAAGACGCTGCATGCAACGTCAAGATACAACCCAGCATCCAATAGCATTTAACTGCTGCGGCATGTGATCCAGCACACTAGACTACACATCTCCATTTAGGTAGTTTGTTACATACTTTATTAGAGTAGGCTGTTGTCTACTGACAACCCAATTACAGCCTTGCTTTGCCTGCCTTAGATAACCAAACGTTCTGACTGGTCATGCATTTTTATGCCTCTCCTTTATCCTTCTTTACTGCTACTAAACAATGTTCCAAGTAAGCCTGGCAGGTCTGGGTTACCCAGAATCTATTTTTATGCAGTGAAGATAACTTTTTAAAAAGAGGTGGATGAAATATTGCATGCTGTTAAGGCATTATTAATTTATCCATAAATTTTTGTCATTATGTGACGTCACTTAATTTTAAGGTCATTCTCAGGCACCAGAAGAACACTGCGAGCAAATTGGCTCATTATGTAAAGATGGAGTCTGGTTCTGGGAGAGCACGAGCTTGAAAGTCGGTGGGTTTATCGGCAATACGAAATTCCAAAGAAACTCGGCGACTGTAGGAAAATTACAACAGACGGGTTTATAAGAGCCTTCAGCCATATCGTCTCCAATTTAGTGTTCACCACCATCCAACAATTCAAAATTGTACCTATAACGTCAATTGCTGATTATACGTCGTGTAAAATTATACAGTATTTCAGATTACAGTATTTATATTGTATTCCTATTAACGGCTTCTTTATTTCGTAATATAGTGGCGTTACTGACGCAATAAGGCACAGGGCGTACTTTGAGAGTTTTCATTTACTGAAAATGCACTATAATTATGGATAGTGTTGTCTGTTTGTGGTTTATGGAACCCACATTAGCTGCAAGAATTCTGTAATAAAATACGAAGTATCTTTGTAATCTCTTCTATTTTAGTTAGATTTAAATCTTGGTATGGACCTCCCTGAGGATTTCTTGGCGCCGAAATATGTAGAAGCGATATAAGGGTTTTGTTTGTAGAATATCAAAGGGGCATTTCTTTGGAGTCATGAATGAACAGTTTAATTTAACGTGAAGAACTATATTCTGTCTTATATCTACAGAGTTTTCCATGTCTTTATGATGTAATACCGGCATCCAATTAATACCAATCAGAAATATCATATAAAGATATGCTATTTTAGATTCTCAGAATTACTACGTGTCAATATACGAATGTAATGAAAATAAAATACAAAAAGCATTTAAAATATTCTTGATTTCAAAATTTCGCAGTGTTGTGAATGTTGTATTCATTCTTTTGGGTGATTCCCCAGCGTCTGAATTTTATGTGCCGACGTTTGGGAACACTCCATCATTTCCATCTTCATAGGTCGTGTAAACAAGAAGAATATATGTGTGTGTATATATATATACACACAATATTATTGTTATATTTACAATTGACATTTAAAATTACCACGCTCAGCCCTAATCATGTGGTGAAAACTAAACCTGGTCGATTGCTGTCTACATTGCTCATCACATATATCTCCGTCTTCAGCATGAAAGTATAAATAAGAGATGCATTTCTTCTTTGCATTTCGAGTCCTGCAACACGTATGAAGGATAAAGGCAAAAAATTAACGAACATGCGCGAAGTCCTTAGGTTTCGCCCACATGGCAGGAAGTTTAATACGGGCGAGGGTATTTGTTTTGAACATTAATACAAATTCAGAAATAATAATTAAGTTATTTTTCTTCTAGTTCTTACCCCTTGAATGCGTAACCCTGACAATCTTTCCTACGTTACTCGAAATTTCTTGTTGGTAATGACCTCAGGTCTTATCTAGATATGTATTTTAAGATAAAAAATACTGGGCACAACTTTAAATTCACGTAATAATCTATTCCAACTTTTCCTAAGACAATAGTTTTAATTCATATAAGAGGCTTATATCTTACCAAGAGAAACTCGTAAAATTTTCCGTACTATATGTATGTATATGTGTGTGTTTTTAATCTTCATAATAACCTTATTTTTATTACTCTCTTTGTGTAACACATAAAAATTTTCGAATTTATCATTTCTTATTTTACTGCTGTCGTCTTAAGCTGTCTTCCTTCTTAAAATTTTACTCAGCGTCTAAGCCAACAGAAGAAAGTTATTTTAACTATCCCAGAAGTTTTAATGTATATATCCTTTTCGATCCACGCCTCCGCCTTTTATCTGTGTCATTTTAAATGTTTATTTCCCTCTCGTATCGATTTAAAGTACAGTAGTTTCTTAGACAAAATGGTCATCAGTACTTCGTCCGGGAAATTTGTGCAGTTTAGCATATAAAAAAAATTAAGCATTTTTTATTTTAAAACAAGCCAATTTTCACTATTTTGGAATAATAATTACTCACAGAAAAAAATATATCATCGGACAACAAAACTGTCTAAGTCTCTTTTGTTGCTTGAAATAAAAATTTAATTTTTAAAAATTTCTGGGCTACCATGAACTA
>Ga0209629_10002676_pt1 | contig 12300 bp, 13 predicted proteins | sample TergutCu122P5_FD_187286 | JGI IMG/M metagenome (GOLD analysis project Ga0209629, IMG submission 187286) | Cubitermes ugandensis P5 segment gut microbial communities from Kakamega Forest, Kenya - Cu122 P5 (SPAdes) (version 2) | ecosystem: Host-associated > Arthropoda: Insects > Digestive system...
ATAGGTCCGCAGCCACAAATTCAATATATAAAATAAAATATTTGTTATTTCTGTCTTGGGACTGGGAGGCGTGGTGTTTGACTCAGTCTGGGGGGTAATACCCCCCACCCCGAAAAAAACACTGCTTGAAAGAAGGGGCGGAAATTTTTTCACTGCCTAGGGGCGCCACATAATTTAATTCGTCACTGGTGACATGTAGGCTAAACTTCTTTTGGTATTACTATTTCCCCTTTTGAGTATTCGCATTGTGAAATGTAGTGCCTTCTAGGCTTTTTTCACCGTGTAGTTGACTTGGTCCGCCCAACTTAAGTCGCTGCGTAAGATTATTCCTACGTACTTACAACTGCTCGATTCCGGTATTAATGTGTTCTTTAACGAATAATCTAATGGATCCTTCACCCGGGCTCTCGTGAAACGAACCGCCTTACTTTTACTTGGGTTTATTTGCATCGCATTTTCAACCGCCCACTCCCCCAGGCTGTTCAGATCTTTCTGAAACTTTTCTGTTTTCCTTATTTATAATTTTTCTATAAATTACACTATCATCAGCAAAAGTCTAATAGTTGACTCAATTCAATAATTGAAAATGAAATTCGAAAGTTGACTCAATATTCTTCGAAATATTGTTTACGTAGGCTAGGAACAGAAGAGGGCCTAATACGCTCCCTTGCGGTACGCCTGACGTTACTCTAACTTCCTCTGATAAATGCCCTCCTACCCTGACTCTCTGCGTGCGACCTAATAGAAATTCCCTTCTCCATACAACTACCCTAGAATCCACCCCCGAGTTTGCAATTTTCGTAAGCAGCTGACCATGAGGAACTAAATCAAAAGCTTTAGAAAAGTCAATTATAATAGCGTCAATCCTCTCTCCGTTATCCAGGGAGTCCGCAATGTTTTGGCATACCGTGATTACTTGACTTTTGCACGAATATCCCGGTCTGAAACCATGTTGACCCTCGTATAACCAATCATTTTTAACCCACGCTTGCCTTAGATAAGAAGCTATATTGTGTTCCATTTGTTTGCAAACCCCCGAACTTAAGCTAACCGGTCTATAATTCGTGACTAATGATCGATCACCCCCCTTGTGAACAGGAATTACTGTGGCTTTCTTCAAGTCACCTGGCAGAGTACCATTGTTCATTGTTATGTCAAGCAGTCGCGCAAGATATGAAACCCAGGCTTCCCTACCCAGTTTTAGAATTTCTCCAGAAACACAGTCTGGCCCTACGGATTTGTTTTTCCCGATCGCTGCAGTCCTTTTCCTAATGATTTTAGTATCAATGGTGAAGGGTTCGCTTGAGATTTTGCCCTGTATATTCGGAATATTACCCTCGCTGCTGAATACTGTCGAGTAATGGAAATTTAAAGAATTGGCCTTTTCTATCGAGTCTGTGATGATCCGTCCATTACAGTTTTTAATGGTAGGAATATTTTCCCTATTTCCTTTTCGCCTTTCTACGTATTTGTAGAACTCAGACCATAATTTTCCCTATTTGCTTAGTAGTGATTTTAAAAATGTCTCTTGTGCAGATTTCTTGGCTGCAAGTAGCTACTTGGATATTTGTTTCAGTTCCTCTAGGTAATGTACTTCTAATTTTCTTCTACTATACGCTTTTCTGACCTTTGATTTTAATTGTTCAATTTCAATGTTGTAATATTCGGGGTCCGCATTTTTCCAAGTATTTTACGTGGAACAAACCGTTCAATGCATTCGTAAATTACAGTTTTTGAAATTATTCCATATCTCCTCCATGCAGCTGCCGCTGCTTGCCAATACTACGAATTTATCGCGGAGGAAGGTTTGTAAGCCTAGAACATGTTTTGTTGTACACCGGGACTACCCTTTCTACCTGAGGTTCACAGCCGCTTTCTTCCTACTCTACTACCAGCATTACTCCGTAATTATCACTGATCCCTTGTACTATACTACTAGAGGTGAACGAACTTTCGGGCCGGACAAGGTAAACATCCAGTAAAGTATCCCCTCGAGTTGGGCTATCTACTACCTGACTGTAATCGTTTTCCCATACCAAACTATTTCTAAGTGCCTGAGTTCCACTATTACCACCCGCGTTTCCATTCCAATCTGTGAGGAAGTTTAAGTCACCCCAAATGATGCTACGCTTTGCATAATTCCCTGAATAACCAGTTCGGGCTGCTAATCTTTCTATAACTCGCATGTCCTCGTTTGGATCTCTGTAAATCCCTACAATTTCCCGAGTAAATTTTGGGTCCCTGCCTTTCACTTCAACTGCTATCATCTCAAAATCTTCGTCAGTCCATAGTTCCCTGCAACCGATGTAATTTTTAACAAAAATGAACACTCCACCATCTCGAGTACATCTATCCCTCCTGAAAATTATGTAATCGTCCCTAAATACTTCGGCATTGTTAATTTCCTCACTCCGTGCCTATTACACCAGTGCTATGTGTCTATTAAATTCCAAAATTCTAAAATCTTATTGCAAATACTCCTACAGTTTACCTGCAGCAAAATCAACGGTTTACCCTCAGTCATGTGCCCCCCTGCCACCGCTACACATTCTTCCTCTGCTTCATCTTCGGTTAACTTCCTCTCCGGTTTTACTGTCAGCTCGTCACTCTCAGCAATTTTCCAGTCCGCCGTCATATGTGCTGGATTGCCGCCATCCCCGTCTCCCCAGATGTCCCCTCGCTGGAAGTTCCTACCGCCATGCATGGTCAGTCACCTCTCATCTTCTGTCTTCCGCCGCTGATACCAAATACTCTAGAGTACAGTTGAACTAGATGTCTCGCTCCTCTTCGGTTTATATGAAGGCCATCTCTACTAAGTCCCAGTCATCCACCCAACTATTTGGATCTACAAAGGTCACTCCTAGTGTATTCGCTACCAACTCTAATCTGTCGTTAACTGCTCCAATGCGCCGCCATGACACGCCTTCCCTCCGCAACACTCCACTCAAGCCCACCCTGGATGCTTAAAACTTAGTCTTTGCTGTATTTACCAGATCGTAAACATCTCCCATTACGTAATCGAGATTTCAAGTTCTTAAGTCGTTGGTACCTACATGGATAACGACTGAGTCTGGACTCCCGAGTTCTCTTCTTTCAATAACCCTTTGCAACTGATCTGTTCTAATGCCCGGAAAGCACTCAAACTTCATGTCTGAACATTCAGTTCCAACATTTCGTATGATAGAGTCACCCAACACTAAGCATTCTCCACCTTTAAGATGACACGGCACCGTATCACGTCTGCCAACTTCCCTTCCAGCCGCCGCCAATTGTAGCTGTTCTTCCACTGCCTTGTTTTTCCTTGTTAGAGTGTCAATTTGATGTAAAGGGTCCTGCAGTTTTTCCTCTAGTAGTCTGAGCCTCTCCGATCTACACTTGTCACAGACCCATTTTCCGTTCTCTGCCACTTGAACTTTAACATTACCACAGCTATTATGGAACCAACGTCCACACGTGTCACATTGAGTTCCTGATTTCAGAATTCTCTCACATCCACTGCACACCACTCGAATGTTTTTCTCAGTCTCCACACCAGGACAAGGATTTTCCTCCACTCCACCAATTACCAATAGCACCGCCAGAGTTGTTGCGCATTGCAGAAATATATATATATAATATATAATACACAATGTATATAAACATATAATATATTATTAAATATATTATATATCATATATAATTAACCAACAAAATGCACTTCAATGTTTACGGTGTATTTTATTCACCAAATTCTCACCAACATCATAAGCACTGAAGAGTATTTTGTTGGCTATTATATATTCTGGATCTAACATATTAATAAAAATTGTCTTGGTGTGATAAGCTGAAAATATGACAGTACAAACCACACTTTAAATTGTGCAAACAAAACAGCGCCTAGAAGTCTGGCATAATTCCTTTGCCTCTAACATCACAATTACGACACGACCGACAGCGAGGTCTGCTCACACTACCGATATTAAGTCTGTTATATAAAATAACATGTTGCATTTTCAGAAGGTGCAGAAATTACCTCCTGCAGTTCTGAAACATTGTGACCCCTGGTAAACAAATTGATGAAACTTGTTAGAAATTCAGTCAGGAAATGCCAATACTGCGCGCCTGATAGTTGTCAGGTGCGCCAACAGTAGACAAGCTTCAATTATACCCGAAGTTTGTATTTTGTGTGCGTAGGTGCGCCAGTCTATGTGTATGGATTGTTCTCACGTGTCCTCTCTCAAACCTCCGCACAGAAAAGTCACGCGGTGTCAGATGGGACGAACGTGCAAACAACGAAGAATTATAATTGGGCTTCCAAAAATGTGACATACGGCGGCCACTAAATTACTGGATGTATGTGCGGTTGCACGGTATTCCCCCTACCAAAAGCATCTGAAAAAAAGCTACGCGAGGATTTTTCCACTCTTCTTCTGAGTTATGTCCCGAAAGAATATGGGTCCGATTATCCATGCAGCACTGACAGCACACCATACTCCAAATTTAGTGTCATTTAACGGCACCTTCGGTAGTAGTCTGGGATTATCTACCGACTAGTACCTGTTATTCTGAGCATTTGCATGGCCCTTTAGGTAAAACATGCTTCGCGTGTAAGATAGCTTGGCAATGGGTCGACATCGCCACTACGAAATGCTTCAAAGAATCAGTTTAAAAAAGTACCCTTCCAGCACAATCTGCATCCTGGAGTTTTTGCGTAACTCTAAATTGGTATGGTTTGAAACGAAGCAATTTTGTGGCTGCGTGTACAAGTGACTTTGAAATGCCGGAGTCTTGTGATCACCGTCTTAAAAAGATGTCTGTGGAAATGCTTCTTATCGCCCTACAGTACCACCCGATGTTTCTTCCAAAAGAACGTTTCGTGTATGCTCTCGAATCTACATTAACAAGGTACCTATTGTTCGGAACGTTCAATAGCGGATGCATTGTTGACTTCGAAGGAACTGAAATGCCGCAAATCGCCTTCTAAATTTGATAGAAGTTTTGTATGATTTCACCCTTATACGACGGGGGTGCTGTTAGTCCTTAGCCCGACCTACTTCCCGATGTCGTAGGACGGATTCGAAAGTGTCGTTGGAAAGAGGGGTCTGTTCATGTGCCGAATTGCAAATCTTTTCTTGTTACAGACGCTTAAAGAAAGCATGTCAGGCGATGCGCACGATTTCAACAGCTGTCATTGAGTTTCTTTTTTCCTGCAAGGCAAGGCGCCGGAAGGAAATACACGCCATTCTGAAAGAAACATTAGGGGAACATGCACCATCGTATGCCGCCGTCAAATACTGGGTGGCCCAGTTTAAACGTGGTGATTTTTCCACTTGTGATACGCCTCGTCCTGGACGACCCAAAACAATTACCACCCCGGAGATTATTGATCACATTCACGAGCTACTCTTGGAAGACCGCCGGATTTCGGCTAAATCAATAGCTGAGCAACTGGGAATCTCACGTGAGCGGGGTTGGGTCCATCATTCATGAAGATTTCGACATGCGGAAAGCTCTCCGCGAAGTGGGTTCCGAAATGCCTGAACGCTGATCAAAAACGTCAAAGGTGCCAGTCGTCTGAGCAACTTGGAATTTTTTCGGCGCGATCCAAATAATTTCATGTCGCGAACGGTGAATATGCACGAAACCTGGTTATATCACTATGACCCGGAGACAACACAACAATGAATGGAGTGGCGGCATAGCGGCTCACACCGCCCCAAAAAGTACCGAGTGCAAAGTCCGCTGGAAAAGTCATCGCCTCAATTTTTTGGGATCAAGACGGCATCCTCCTCATTGATTATCTTCCAAAGGGCCAAACTATCAACGCGTAGTATTTCTCATCTCTGCTGGTGCAAATGAAGGACATTTTGAAGGAAAAATGTCGCGGGAAGGTCACCAAGGGGGCCTTGTTCTTGCACGACAATGGCCCGGCTCTCCGGGCGCTTGCAAACCATGAGAAACTGGCCTACCTGGGCTTCCAGTGTCTTGATCACCAACCCTATTCTTTGGATCTGGCCCCGTCGGACTACCGCATGTTCCCTGGAATGAAAAAACAATTGAAAGGTCGCCATTTTTCGTCCGACGCGGAGGTCACTGCTGCCGCGGGGACCTGGTTGGTCGTACAACCTTCTGATTTTTTTTAGTGGCTTGCAAACGTTAGAGCAACGGGCTAAGATGTGTATTGAGCTTCGTGGGGAGTATGTTATATATAGCCCGAGTTTGGTCACTGTAGCTTGTTTCCTTCCTGGTCGGGCTAAGAACTTATCAGCACCCCTCGTACTGGTTCCCACAATACAAATCCTATCACACTGTACTGCATCTTCAAGAACAAAAACAATTTAGACAACAAAAAAAACCTGTTGTTGCACTGCACTTATATTCACGAACAAAAGACAATTTGTCTGTTACAGTATACGAAACTCGACCATATGACCGCACGGAGACTGAGCAATATAACCTTTTGCGGTGTGAAAACCTTTGCGGGCTGTAACTCATGCAGCGCCCGATCAGGCTGCCCACTGCTTGGGTTCCGCTTTCTACTGAATTCCCAGTACTTACAAATAGGCAGTAATATCCTTAGCTTCCCAATGGTATCATATAAAAAATACGTTTATTTCCTCCAATGGCTGCATGTTAAAAATATCGAAAACAAAGAGACCGAGACAGCATCTTAACCCACGATGTGTAAAGTTAGTGTGTAAATGTACGTTTTCACATAACGGGGAACTCGGGTTATTTACAGAGAGAACATCTTACTTGGCCTTATCTTTACACGAAAATAAAGACAAATACGATCAACAGCACACAAGGATGGAAGAATCCATAAATGCCTATCGAATTACGGGGCGTAAGGCTCTTGGAAAACAATGGAAAACGGAGCAATGGCATATCCCGGAACTTAAAGGCTATACTAAGATGCACCAAGAAGAATTAGGCAGCGACCCTGCGGTATGTGTAACTCACGATCGTGTCGTTTAATACTCCAGATGTTGAACTTCTGTTACGACACAGCAACTTCTATGAACTTAGCGCCGTGTTCTTACGACCACAAGAACTAGTAACAAAGCAATAAAGTGATGACATCTTCATTCCATAACAATCTTACAGCACACGCTTGTATACGTAAACGAGTGACACAAACACATCCCACTATTTGTATAATGGCTGACGTCAAGGGACCTTGAGATGCTTCCGTACACCACGGCTTGCGTAACTCTGACGTACAACGTCGCCTACACCTGCAGATGTAAGTACTTCACTTCCATCATATTCTTACATCCACAAATTCCGGTTCATCCATCACGATGCATGAACAAGTGATACGTTCCGGGCCTGAGTTAAAGTCATCGGACCGAATTTAACAAACATTTACACATACGTGGGTTGATTAAAGTGGCTATTTATGGACCCTAATTTAATACGAAGTTAAAAATTCGTACTGTGAGCGAGACAACACCCTGTTGGGGCCCAAACAAGCAATAAGAAAGAACCCACATCAGCCTAGCACATCAAGTCCAGTCGAAGTATTGGGTAATACGTGTTACAGCACGCCGCGATACAAAGTTCATTTCTGATTAGGCGTGCTTTAAGAAATAGATTTAAAAAAAAAACGAAAGCCTTAAGGCCAGCGCACACTGCATGGAACCGAAAAGAACACAACAGGGCAATACACGTATAACGTACACAGCGGCCCGTTCGTGTAACCACTACTGCCGTGGAAGAACAGTAAGCATTACATATTCTGAATGTGTGTTTACACTCAGTTGTCCAGCACGCAGAGCGCATGCGCCGTATTATACGGTCATCTAAGGCCTGTCCGGCTGTACCACATGTTTCCTCATTATCTCATAAACGGCACGATTTTCGGAAAAGTTACTGAACACAAAATGCGTGTTTTGACTTTCCCTACAACTTTGGTCCGAAAAATTTCTCACTCTAGGAAGAAGGAGCGAGACATCATAAATGTACATAGGTCTTCATGTAAAGTAGCCGTTACTCTTGTCAGATTTTAACGAAACTTCAATTTTCTCGACAGAATTTCGCAAAATACTCAAACATCAAATTTCATGACTATTCGTCCAGTGGGAGCCGAGTTACTGCATGCGGACGGACAGAGAAACATACATGACTAAACTAATTGTCGCTTTTCGCAATTTTGCGAATGCGCCTTAAAGCGAAACGCAACGCATCGAATTTCGGTTGCTGACGCACAGAAGAACGAGCACTTCCGAAGGGAATGTAAGAGAAGAGGTTCCCAGATGGTTTCACGATTTAATTTGTGGTGATAGAAATTCAAGTAAAACTACAAAATACTTAAACTGTACATCTTCAACCCGTACAGACACTCCTCATTTAACTCAATTTCAAGTTACACAACTTCAAACAAGCAATTTTTAAAAAGTACAAAAAATGTTTAAATGCGCGCCAAAATTTTACTTGCGGAAATTCAAAGACATTGAAACGGTGGTGTAAGAAAACAAATGGGCGATAACACAAGCTGCGAGGTTGTCATGCTGCGGCCGACCAGGCCCCTATGTGTTGGAGTTTGCACTTCAACCCAACTTCCACGCATGCACACGTACAGAGCTGGTCGGCCATGTGTAGACTCAATTCCAACATGCGCAAAATCGGTCTTGCGCCAGTCCTTTCGGAATGTAACTATTGCGTCTGTATTGCGTTACATATATTCCATTAAACAATCATCAAAGTACACAATCCCTATTACATTGTTCCTTTTAAAACTGCGAATGGTATCAACAAGTATCAACAGGTAGCGCAGGGTGCAGAGAATGTGGCCAGGAAGGGAAGAGACGCAGCAAAGAGAGAAGAATGATTTCGTTCGTAAGGAGCTGACTCATGACATCGATCCCGAAACTTCGTTTCTTTGCGTAGACTGGACAGCATATCCGTCAAATTCATATCGACCGTGTTTTCGTTGCTTAGACGAGGGGCAAATCAATACAGTCAGCGAGGTGGAACTGTGTGGACACGCACGGGCAGCATGATCACTATATGGACGCCGCATCTTACGGCAGGCGAGGCGGCCTTTGTCAGTAATATGACCGGTTAAGAAGACGACGATGAATTCCGGCATTAATGCGTGACAATAACCGGAACTTAAAATGCTTGGAGCATTACCTCCACTCTCTTTACGTCTACGTGGTACGGTGCTTAGGCACAAGAGGAAACTGCTGTTGGCTTTGCTCACATGGTTGGGATGTGGCAAGGACAGGCATTTTTCTCTATGCCACCGCCTTAAGACTAACAATCCAGTGCCCTGCCAAATACGTACCAGTAGCTCTAACCCTAGTGGTGTGAAATCTGACCACCACTCACCTACAGTGCTGGAATACGAGAAGGTACTTCTCCCCTCCTTATACACCTTCATGGGTACTGGAGGAAACTTCAGATCAATTCAGAGCTGTAATTCGCTCGACAAACGTGTTCGCGCCCCCTTTCCGAAAGAAGCAAGTCGCTTCTGACGTGAAAACACAATGCTTGCAATTGGTGAACAAATTTTAGGAACATAATTCTGAAACGACTTTTATTTTATAAAAAGACCTGTAGTCACCGACTTTTATTTTATAAAAAGACCTGTGGTCACCGCAGTCAATCATTCTAGTCAAGAGGGGATAGTACGTTAACAAAGTCGCACGGCCGCGTCCTGAGGTATCCTTGTATCCTTTCAAACTCATCTCTCACAGTGACCCTGCCCTGCAGTTCGAGTGTATACAACCACTGCAGTTGAAAAAGTGCCACAAAATGCACGGTCATTTAATACAATAACCAGTCATGAATAACTACTGGTTATTATCGAATTACCAAGAAAAATGAAAATGTAATATATTTTATGACCACCGATTACGAATAATTACCAACGTCCGCTGATAAATGTGACAAATAACACTACACATCTGCAACAAGTGGTAAATTTAATACATAACACGATTAAAAAATATATTTTATTGCGTAATAAGTAATCGGTTACACATCCTTATGTCGTAAGTTTTAAAACAAATATACTAGACACGTATTTCGCATTTCGATTACAATTCCTGTAATACCATTTATTATGGATACATTTTCCTTGCAATATATTTTGTGTATGGTTTCCGGCGATGTACTGAACGTATCGTCATTGCCTTGGTTGGCACGCTCAACAGAACCGTGGGTCTAGCTGGGCAGAGGTTTCCCATGGCCAATTTTCAATTCTTGACACACTGATCAAACGTATTGCCCAACTACCTCAGCAAATTAACGGCCGTTACCACTTCGCGGAACAGACGAAGTTCGAAAACAGTAAACATGTCCAACAAAACAAAACAAAATGGCCTCTTCGGCTTGTGTCTTTTAACGGACAAAAAATGTACACATTTCGTAAAGTGATCCTGTTCGACAACAATAAATTTAAATTCGCCAGCTGCTTGGGACATCGTATCAGTCATACCCACTAGAAATCGGAATTCATTTCTTTAACGACTGGTCCTTTTTGAAGCCATATACTTCCTTTGGCATGCAGCACAAAAATTTTAGTAAATCAATGCACACAACAGTAACATTCTTGTATTTCCTCTGCTATTTTCTCAGCATTCGACTTCTTCTTCCTCCGTGTTCAATCGCCAAGTTTTTCACGAATTCAGTTGAAACTGCAGAACATATAACGGAGCTCTTTCAATACAAGATAACTAGACACAACAGATTCATATCTTAACTAAGTTGTAGTGTTTGAGCATTTGACAGCACCTCGAAGTTTCCTCAGTTTGCTTGTTCTTGGCTTCCTTCACTTTATAACACACCGACATATATTTATTTTATTCTGTAAGCGTCATATTTACCTGCGTTGCGAAGTATGTCGTATAATTTGCTGTAGAAATGTTCATTCATAATATGCGGGGCACCCATACTGCAATTAGATACTGCCGAAATATGGCAACCAGAACTGCAAGTAATTCGCTATTTGTGTTTGACGAGACACAACAGTAAGGCTGACTTCGTATGATAGATCGATGAAACAGTTCTTTAAAATTAGATACCGTCACCAAATATGCAACTGCAACTCAAGTCACTAAATAAGGTTGATATGGCGGGGCAACAAAACGGTTAGCATTAAAATGACACAGAAAAAGCACGTGTATACCGCGTACAGACAGACTTAAGGGTGTTAACTAATCCTCTAGTGTACAGAGATGGTGTTTCATTATCGTTACAGGACATACTACGAAATGTGACACTTCGACCATGCAGGAATGCTTAGGGAAGACTGTGAATGAAGCAGGTATAAACAAATATATGCTTTTATCACATTTACCAAAGAATGTTAGAAGCTGTTTATAATAATTAGACAAAGTAATTACCGTCATGAGATTTATAATATTCAATATAATTCTGGTTATTGTGTACAATTATGGGGTTATTATTCGCAATTACCAATTATTTAATTTCACCATAACTACGCCGTGAACTTCCCGATAAATAACTGCACCAGGAAGTGCTTTCAGCCATTAGTTGGCAGCCCTGTCATGTCAGTGTCCAACAGTGTGGTGGCTAGGTCGAAGGCCAGTCTGTGATCATTGACCGTCCAATGAGGTCAGTACTGTTGTGTAACTTTGTACATCTCGTCGACAAATATCGACAAACTTGCTCCCTGAATACTCTACATGGCCTCGGAGTTTCAGTCTGTGGTCCGCAGGCATAAAAAAAAAGTAAACGTTAAAAATCGATTTCTAAATGCCTACTCGATTCAACTCACCTTTTTGTGCGCGTGTTCATGCAGAACAAGTAACCCTTTAGTCACAGTGGTTACTACAGGCTGCGCCTAAAGCTCCTGTGCACTTGAGCAAGAACTCTGCTGCAACTGTGCTGGCTGGAAGTGCGGAACTCTCATTCACAAAACATTGCACGTGGCATGTGTGACCCGTCACATGTACGTGGGGGTCACTTCCAACACTTACTGTAACCGTAACAAATGTACGTTCACTGCGACTTCCACTACAACCTACATCCTACTTCCGCCAGGTACACAGAAAATTTTCGCTCACCCTGTATAAAAAGCAACAACTTTAATACGCACATCAAATACCGAAGTTTTATCTGAAAAGCTTTCATGCTGTCATCCAATTATATTAAAAGTAGAACTCGCTCGTGGACTACACATTAACAACCCTATATTATATAACCTACCGCAAGTTTAGAATCGGTGCTGGATATAACCTCCTAAAACTCTGAGACATGCTGTACACCGGGTGAACAAATTACTAAAAACTGCTTCAAAATCTTATCTTAATGCACGTCCAAGAATTTATTTTAGTGTGTCCTCCGTGC
>Ga0209629_10002679_pt1 | contig 12292 bp, 7 predicted proteins | sample TergutCu122P5_FD_187286 | JGI IMG/M metagenome (GOLD analysis project Ga0209629, IMG submission 187286) | Cubitermes ugandensis P5 segment gut microbial communities from Kakamega Forest, Kenya - Cu122 P5 (SPAdes) (version 2) | ecosystem: Host-associated > Arthropoda: Insects > Digestive system >...
AGGATGATGATGATGATGATGATGACGACAATGACGATAAACAAACAAGGGAAAATGGCACAGATTATGTGAATAATTATGACTACATCTGTCAAACCAAAAATTTGTTGCTGCAATTTGTGGAAAAATATATGTTATTTATTCCTTCTCCTGCAAACTGTCTGTAGGCAGGGGTGTGTGAATTCTACAAATACAAAGAAATCCTCAGTTATGAAAACATTCATATTTCCCACCCCAACTGGCACAGCTACTTCTAGATAATTAACATTAAAAACATTTTTACCCGTGTAGGATCAGTCCTGTCAGTGACATCACCTATGTGTTTCTTTCACAACCGTATCAGTGACCATAATACACAGCAGGTAAATTAAAAATCACATCACGAACTTATTCTATTATGGACTACACACACACTGCTGTTGTGGGAGTTCACAAATTTATTACTGTACACTGAAACATGGAACTGATCCAGACATTCAAAATGCACTTGCCAGACTAGTCAATGAAATACCGCATGCAGCAATTCATCATCAGCACATTCCTATAGCCACTTACCTCAGCTGCAGGCTAGTACGAGTACGGCTAATAAGTTTCGGGGGCTGGGGCTGATCAGGTTCACAGGGCGGAGTTGTGAAGATAGTAGGCTCTGATACTGAACCATGCAGTTCCTCAAGCTGGACCTGCAGGCACACTGAGTATTCTGTCCCAGGCCTCAGGTCTTCAATCCTGATTCACACAGATAAACTTCAGTTAGAGTTAGCGAACCAAAAAAATCTGTATATATGAGTGCACAATCTGAATGTATGACAAAGAAATCAATGTTTGAATTACTTACGGTGATGAAAATTTCTTGATTGTCAACTCAAATTTAAAATAATACAGTCACTTTATATTCTGTATTAGTAACAAAACAAGTTTAAGTGCATATTCTAAAATTTTATCAGATACTGTGAAATCTACTATATGCTGTGCACACAACTAACAGTAATGCAGTCTCATACCTGCAAGAAAGGGAAATGCCACTGTATATTGACTTGTATTTTCCTTCCTTCCCCTTATCACTCAGTAGCACCTCATAACGGAGATCCGCTTCTGAAAAATCAAACTCAGGGCTTTTTCCTTCTGAAGTGGCAGCTTCAGTCAATCGTTCTGGAGGCAACCACTGGAGTAAGGCACTACGCGAGCTTAGTTCTGCAACCTGTTGCAAAAACCGTAAGTCACTACACATTTTTTTGTGTGCACACACATGAGCACATGTGCGCATTTATCACTCTTTTGCCAACAAACAAGGCCACTCATCTCCGCTATTCCACAAACATTCTCCTGCATATTCACAGGGATTAAAATCAAGATTTTGATGAGATTCAACAAACCACCAAAAAAAGAGGTGCAATTGGGCACTTGAGATAAACATAACATAGCAAAGATGGAGGGGCAGTTGCATGAATGTATGGAAATAAATAGTATAGGGCTGTGGTACCTTTCCATGGCAAAAAATATCTGCATGAAGTTTAATTAAAACTGGTATGCTTACTGAAATTAGATGGGGAGGAACAAACATACACAGCACACTAAGTTCAGAACATACACTGCTTTCAGTACATGACTAATAGGCTAAATAGATAGATAAAAAAGACAGAAAAATAAGAATATGAACACAGTGATGCAACTTCATGTCCATATCCATACAACCCGACATGCAAGCATACACACAGAACTTCACAATATGCCTAGTACAACTTGGTGTGTAAACAGATGCTCAGACTGTTGTATCATATGGAAAGGTTCTGCATCGATTATGATGCATACTGACATTCTCTCCTTTCATTGCTATCAATTTCTCAACCAAAAATATCACAGAATGATGTACAGGCCATAAAATTATCCCTTAATCATGTATACTGCAGTGTAACAGTTGTTTTCAAACTCTTTTTTATCAAAATTCTACTTCACCTGTGGAGATTTGACAGTGGACAACATCTCCATGATAAGATGTACATCCTCTTCCTCATCTTGTATGCTACCGCTTTCCTCTCCATCTTCAGACGTCCCGACACTACTCATTCCACGGTCTTTGCTACGCCGCATACCGTTCACCAGTTCTGAAACAAGATGCTTTAATCTGCATTCTATGTTCAACAACTGGTAATATAACAATGCACACATCCCCTGTTTGGTGTCACAGGTATGCCACGCTTCATCTCTAAATAAATGGCATTGCACACACATCAATTATGAGCATGAAAATCTAATTATGCAATAATTTCATATTTAACAGGAGATTAATCATTTTTGAAGAACTGATGGTTCTTAAGTTACACTATACATCCACGTCACACATAATAGGGTAATAATACAATAATTCTGTTGTATTATATATAGCTTATGTTGGTTGAGGCACTGCGCTATAAGCTGGAAGGTTGTGGGTGTGATTTCTAGTGGTATAATTTGAATTTTTCATTGACATAATCTTTCTGGCTAAACCATAGTCCTGTGGTTGACTCAGCCTCTAACAGAAATAAGTATCAGGAAAATTTCCTGGGAGTTGAAGGTGGCAGGTGCGTAGGTCTGACAACCTTACCACCCTGACAGCCTCAACCTCCTGGAACCCTATGGGACTGTACAGAGATAGCTGTACCTTTACCTTTACATTGCTTACTGATGTATGACTCTTGTTTCAGACAGTTCAACAATAACTGTTTAACACACTCCTTGTATTCAACTTACATATATTTTACAGGTTTATGTATTTTAACTCTTCTTCTTTTTCTTCTGCTTTTTCCTCTTCTTCTTCTTCTTCTTCTTAACGTCCATGGGTTTAGGCTACTGAGCCTTTTCCCATCTTTGAAGATGAATTTGGTCCCTCCATCTTATTTTAATTTTTAACTTAATTTTATGGTCTATAAAACTGTTCCATATAATGATTTTTGATCCCTGATAATAGCTGCTAGCCAAAATATAGTGATCTTTGATGTTTTTATATTATTACTTAATTTATTCATTCACTCATACAATACAAAACAAGTACCTACAGTATATAGAGCAGATACCAATACCAACTGTCAATTGCATCAAAGATTCTGCGCTTGTTATTGTCACTATTTTATATTTCAATGAATGTTAACTATGCAGACAGCACTGTGACAAGAAAATGAGGAACAGTTGCACTAAATGTTTTTGTAATTTTAGATGGGATACCACACACTCGTGCGTGCGCGCCCGCCCGCCCGCACGCACGCACGCCCACGCGCACACACACACATGCGCCTTATGCAGCGAAAGCTTATTACCTACCTTTCCTGGGAGAGATGGGTGGTGTGAGTTGTGAGGAGGAAATACTAAGACCATCTCCTCTCATATGCTTCTGTTCCAGCTTCTTTTTCAACTTGATATACTGACGTTGCGTCCTCTCATCCTTGAAATTATGCGGTGGTGGCGGCGAGTGTCCTGTGTAAGAACAGTACAAGAAAGATTGTTATCACGGCTTAATCAAAGGACTGTGCCATGGCTCAATGGTTCAGGAAGACAGTCACCAGTCTCTCACCACAAAGGCATGGATTCGATCCCAGGCCAGTACATGGGATTCAGGGCGGACAAAGTAGCAAAGGGACAGGTCCCCCTGCCCCACAAATTCTTTGATTTTCCCATCAATATCATTCCACCAGTCCTCCATACTTGTTCATCCCCTATCACTGAAGTGATACTATTTAATCTGAGCAATCAAGAGCATTGTTAAAAAACACACTTCAAAAACTTCATAGGATTTCATTAAACTGCTTATCACACCATAAACCTTACTGTGGTATGACTGGATAGTTTCAGAAAATAACCTCCAAAATTTCTTCCAAGGAGGCCAAATTTAATTCCCTCCTGGGCTGAATTAAACCTCACTAACATGACTGATGATGCTGTTGTTAATACCATAAACTGCACGAAAATATATGGAATGTTCTGAAAAAGGAACACTTAAAAGTACTGTACTATGCCAGTATTCACCCAGAGACAATAACGAAAATAAATAACCTCAGTCAGGAGAGGTAGTTGCTTGGTTGGTATTCCAACTCAGCACATCCAAAACATGTAGGGTGACAGGTGTTAACACCACAGCAACCTGCTAGATGCATAATATGTATGTCTCATAGCCAAAAACCAACAAGACAATACTGGTGCTGGTGGGCTTTGCATTCATTCTGTACACTCAAACTTCCACTTTGAATGCCTGAAGACAGAATCTTGAAACTAACACTTCCAGGTGCAAGCACTTAAACTTGTTGTCTAGGTGGCCTGTCTGCCTCACCATTTCTGAACACACCCATTAACATATTCTTAAATTGTTTTCTTCAACATATACTACACACTTTCTTAGCTCCTAAAATGCAGGATTACTTTCTGAGAAAACATGTTTAAAACAAATGAGTAGTTTCACCAGAAAAATCACCAAAATAACACCAAGTATGAAATATTTATTATGCACAGGTTATGAATGACTGTGTACGAAAACATGAAGAGAGGAGGAGGAGAAGATGGCTCAAAAAATGTCAGTGCTGCAAGAGTATGAAACTGAAAGGTCTTAATACGCAGGGAGTCACGTATCTTGGAACCAACCTGACAATGTCAATGGGTTTGCACTGTCACACACTCATTTCCTGATACTACTTGCCACTCACATGTGATCAGTCTCACACTGTAATTACTTCATAACAAAAGGTTTTTTTGCCTATGAAAATGAAATACATAGTGGCACACGCAATGTGTTTATTGTTGAAACCCAGACCACGAAGAAGGGTCCTTAAAAAGTATAACAGAAAATTTAGAACAGTCTCCCACTATTTAAGTTTGTCCAGAAACAACAATACATCAAATGGGGAACAGATTTCAAACAACATGTTCATGGCTGGAGAAGAAGCAGGAATGCATGTGACCTTCTTCCGGATGAAACAGTAGATACTATCCGAGTCGATATCCAGAAGCATCGCCACAGAAAACTTAACACAATCATCCTAACTGCCAGTATGGTACAGTCATCCACACAATACCATGGCAGACTGCTGAGACATCACAGTTTTGTAAATGGTTTTGTGAGGCAGTGTGCAGTTGTGAAGTCAACCCACTGCTTGCTTCTTCTCAGGTGAGACATTGGTTTATTCACCTTCATGGAATATACAAGCCCAATTTAACTTTTTCTGGCATGTTCATGCACCACATTTAATTCTGTATGATCTACCAATCATGCAGACAAACTTAAAAACAAAAACTGTGCAGAATTCTTGATTTAATAATAGTAGTAGTAAAAGTAAAGTAAAGGTGTCCTGCGACAGGCCGAGGTGGCCAAAGGGGTTCCGGGTAAGTTAAGACCCCGGATTATCTTGACATTTCGGCACTACAAGGGTGGTAGGTTGTCAGCCAAACGCACCGGCCGCCTTTACCCCAGGAGAAATCCCTGGTACTCACTTTCAGAGGCTGAGTAGTAGTAGTAGTAGTAATAATGGCAAAAGAAGAATATGTAAAACGGCATGATAAAGTGACAGTGCAAATACACTTCAACATATGCAGGAAAATAGGGGTGCAACTAGACAAACAACACTGGTATGAAAACGTACCAAACTCAGTAGTAACAAACCAAGGCGGCAAAGTGACTATATTGTGGAATCAGCAAGTGCAAACTGACAGAACCATCCCCAATAACAAGCAAGACATTATAATCTGAGACAATGAAAAGAGAACATGCATGTTAATAGATGTAGCAATCAGAGGAGATAGAAATGTGATTAAAAAAGAAGCTGAGAAGATTTTAAAAATATAAAGACCTCACAATAGAAATACAGCGCATGTGGAATGTAAAAACAAGGGTGATACCAGTAACAACTGGAGCAACTGGGACCATTTCCAAATCATTCAGAAAATACGTGAGTGACATACCAGGAAACCATGACGTTAAGGATATACAGAAAACAGCCATATAGGGCACTGCACACATACTTCAGAAAGTGCTAACGTAAAAGAACAAAAGAGCCAATGCAGGAACTAGACATAGAGGCACCATAAACAACAAAGACAGAATAGCTGCAACAATGTATCTCCTAGGGACATGGTTTGTCTCAGGAATGTGTGTATGGATACCCTGCATAAAGGAGACAATAATGATGATGATGATGATAATAATAATAATGAGAGAACATAATTACCAAGTGTCAAGAATGTCTGCTGCTCACTTCAAGGATGTGCTGTAACATGCAATGAGCTGGCTCTATCACATATTACCTAACATTAATAATGTAGATGGTCTACACTATCATGTTCAGCTTCATGTTATGTAAAACACAAACTTTGTACTTGACTGGACTTTACACACAATGGGGTAGTCCCTTACAACACCTCAAAATTGTTTCTGAAATGACTGTGGCTGAGGGATGATACATAAGCAAACAAGATGAATACTCTTGAACCAGTGTGTCTCAATGATGTGCAGTTTCCTAGAAGGTTTGAAAGCCTCTCCTGATGCTCTGCTGGATGCAAACATTGAACTTGAAGAGACCTGCATTCTGATCAAAATAACATGAAACTGTCAAACACACTGCAGAGGGAAACAGTCATTCATGAGCACCTTGAATTCTGACAGATGGGTGTCAAAACAGACGAAGTTACATTTTGTGAAACATCTAAGAATATAAACAGGACTGGCAACTATGGAAGTACACCGCTTTGTCTTCACCAAAGAAATTCAAACCGTCTTCTGGAAACAATTTTGGGACTATACAAACTGATTTTCTGTTACAGGAACTAAAATTATGGCAAGGGAATTATTACTTTAGAGTGAAGAAACACAAGAGAATATTGTCACATGAGGAAGTAAAGTTTATCACTTCTAAGTGCTTCTTCAACAAGACCGTACCAGGCCATATAAACCCCAAAACAATGGATGTGCTTTGACACTGCTCCTGATACTCCAAGACATACCACCTTCTAAAATCAGTATTTTTGATGTACTGAAGTAGTTGACAGATGTTGTTAAGTTTGAACATTACAAACAGGATGAGCAGCATCTAGAATTACCTGCAGACAGCTTTGAGAACTTTTATCTATGTTTATGAAGTCTGTACACCGATTTACAGTAGCACATAGAATTGGAGGGATATTATCACGCCAAACTTCATGTAAAACACAATATGCATTCTCCTCATATACAGGCAGTCACTGCATATCTTCCCCACACCACCTCCAAGTTTGTCATTCAATGAGAATCATCCTGTAAACACAATTAACTTACCCTGCTGTGCTGGCGGAGGAACATGTCCCATAACACCTGGTTGCATCGCACTTCCATGGCCAAAATGTGGTGGTGGATATCCTGGTGGCAGACCCTGTGGTGCAAAGAATGGTTGTGGTGGTTGATTTGTACTGGTCCCAGGCCCTGGTCCCTGAAAATGAATGAATGAATGAATACACAAATAAATAAATAAATCAAATGCTAAACATCAACACCCAGAAATAGATATCAGCCATTACTCCATAAATCTGAAGACAGATTAATTACGTAATGACGACAATGATAGGATTATGATAATGATTAAGATGATAGGAATAAAAACAATAACAATAATGATTACAGTCATAACAACGGCGGTAGTGGCGGGATGATGATGATGATGATGATGATGATGATGATATGGTGGTAGTGATGGTGGTGATACTACACAGGTTCAGGCCACTGACACATTAAAGTACAGAAAGTATTTCTGAAGGTCATTGGTTTTCTCTGGCATTACACAGCACAGGTTGGCAGTCACAGACATTCTGGGACTACGGTCAAGTAGTCCTAAGAGAATTTCTTCTTAGACTGCTTGATCCTTCAAGATGGGCTATTTGTTGTCCTGAAACACTGGCAACAAACTGCCAACTTGTGTTGTGTAACATCACAGAGTGATTACCTCAGCTACACTGCAGTAGAAGCCTGAAATATCCAAGATATTTCTTAATGACCCACTAGTTGTGACATGTAGAAATTGCAACTGACAAGAACGCCATTGTACAAAATATTATATCCACAGATAGATTTTAGTATTACTTAAATTCAAAAGTAGTAATGACGACAAAACTAAAAAACACATCAGAAGTCATGCTGAAAACATTTTAATAGGAACTTCAATTGCACAGTATGGGGACAGAGATAGCTGATAATGAAACAGCCCAACAAATCTGGTAGCACATCACTTGACAACACACATCACATATGTAGCTGATATAGTTGCTCCAAGTAATGGGAAATGGTACATAGAAAAGAAGTCCAGAAATAAGAAGATGGAAATCAAACAAAAGTGGCACGTGGACTTGTGACAACAGTACCAAAAGTCCTGTCAGCAGCTGGTGTAGTGCCTATGTACGTACACAAAAGTCTGAAACTTCTAAACATGAAACATGACTTTGAATCATGAGATATTTACTTTTATTTCAACCTCCATTACTCCTTAATTTTAACATCATGTTCCACTTTGGTGTTTTATGAAGAAAGCTGCCATACAGCAAACTACTACACAGTGTCAGGAAAAAAAGTTATGTGTAAAGAACACATTATTAAGCCATTAATTATCATCATGATTACACCATGACACAGCCTTGGCCAGATACCACAAGAAAGAACGTAACATTAGTCTTACAGCCTTTTTCTTGTTAAAATAAACTACCACAGAAAATTATGGGGATATTCAAGAACAGGTCTGGCCACTCTAAATTCCAGGAGACAAGACTACTGTAAAGGAATTTTCCTTTGTTCCCTTACAGATTTCTGTTGTGCGCAGTTTGTTTGCCACACAGTTTACTGTCATCCCGTTGCATTATGGTCAACTGTGCTGTACTAGGTCCACTGCTAATTTAAATATTATACACTACATTACATAGCCACCATCATAGCCAATAATAATTAATACATACAAGCAAACACAAATATACATTTTGCTCCAGAATAAGCAAGGAGCAACATGATGCAGTTTTCAAAGCCACATTACCATTCAAACTTTAACATCCTCCATTTCTTAGTGCAAGAACAGCTCACATGTTGCATCCCATGCTGGCACTGTATTGAGACCAATCTTATATACAGAGGCAATTTTGTCTCCAGTGGCACACTTTCAATAGTAAATTTCATTTAAATCCTTTAAGTACTTCTAAAGCTATTAATGAGCAAGCAACAAAGACAACATAAGCCTGTCTTTCATCATAAAACAACTTCAAAAATGTACGTAATGCGAAGCAATTCCGGTTAATTCACCCTCTGTAATTACGTTGACACCTAAAAGACAAAGGAACGAAAGTTTCGCGCATAAGCATACACACGAATGGCTAAAAACCATTATTTTACTTCACTTTTCATGAAGATATTTTGCGAGTTCCGTGTTATTTGTTGATTGCATTACTAGTTAAGACTGATAGCAAAGTTCACCCTAGAACAGGCCATTCAGGCCCAGAGAGGGAGTATTAGTATAGCTCTACTCTTTCTTTAACCTCGGCACTAGATGGGGTAGGTGGCAACGCCACATCGCAGCCGCTTTACCCCCGGAAAAGTGACCCCGTACTCACTGTATACGAAGTTGGGTGGGCCCCAGGGCCGGTTTTGACGGGTGCGGAAAATCTCGACACCACAGGAATTTGATCCCCGAACCAACCAGCTCGTAGCGAATGGCTACACCGGCTAAGCTATCCAGACCCACAGGGGCATAAGGAAGGCAAAATTAACGTTATATTAACGAAGCGGTCCCCTGTAACAGAACGATAAACTATTTTTAATTACATTCACCGTGTATGTGCGCACAGTGGCCGTCAAGTCACGAAGTGACGTGGCAGTCGAGAATGTGCCTCACGTAGTATTACCATGTGTTGAAAGACCACTGTTGACAACCGGCTTAACAGTCCCTCTTGAGAAACCAAGTTAAATGCTGGTCAAGAAATTCCCGCACATAATGTTTTCACAGTTTCATTCCCCTATTCACAACAGCCAGCCCCTCTATTTACCCTGAAGCAGCCGCAGTCTGCACACAACCCCTCAACCTACTTCTTGTAACGCCCATCTTAATACTGTCCTCCCATCGACGCTTTTTCCTCCACGTGGTCACCTTCCTTCAGATCTTCCTGCTAAAAACTGTATGAACGTGACTTGGCGGCCAAGTATCTAGCTCCACGCCTCGGCCATCTTCTTCACCTTCACTGGATGCTCCTAATATCTGGCGAGCAGTCTATGATTTAATTAATTTTCTTCAACACTGATGAATGCATAAAAGCTGACCATACTTCACATTGATGATCCTCAATAACATCGTATACTAGCAGGGCTGACTTTATGGTTTTGCACCGTGCATTGTAATATAATCGAATACCATAAACCAACAAAATGTACCTTTGTTAAACCAATATTTTAATTTTTACGATGTCTTCTACATGTTTCGAACCCTCGGGTAAAAATCAAAATATTAGTTTGACAAAGGTGCATTCGTTGGTTATATTATACGATTGCAGGGTTAAATTCGAGAGATGAATGCTGGATACAATTCTGTACGTACCGTAATTATGGCTTACTAAATAAATGTAAATAAATATATATATATAAATATATGTAATTATATAGTTCAACAAAATTTATGTAATACTGTAATAATTTACGAATGAAGTGCTTAATCCCGTTGGGGCGAGATTTTCCGCACACATCCAGACTGACCGCAGGGCTCACCCAGTCCCCCGTACAAGGGGTACCGGGTCTCCTCACCGGTGGTAAAGCGGGCAGGGAGTGGCGTTGATCACCCAACCCCATTAGCGCCGAGGTTACAGAAAGAGTAAAGTTATGCCTCTACTCGCCCTCTGGGTGCCTATGGCCTGTTCTAGGGTGAACTTTACACTCACCTTTACGCATCATCCCCCAAAACCATTAGCGAGTATAGTAAGAGGATAAAACTATTACGAATCAGTATGCAAAGACAATTTCGTGATCCACTTCTAAGCACTGGTGAATTTCCATTATTGCAAATCCTCGTCGACACAAGCTTGCGAGGTACGATATCAAAGTTGCGTCATTTGCGATGTTTGAAAAGGGCATTTGTTAGATTCGGAAGTGTTCATAATGTTTCAGATCAAACTAATGCACGAACTAAAATCCGTGAACATAAAAGCACTAACGGAATATCGCTAATTAATGAAACGTCATGACAGAGCCTGTCCGTAATTCAGTGTACACACTGCAATGATAAAGCAATTTTACGCCAAAAATTGTAGCAACGTCAATCGTATTAGTGATCAGTTTATTTACAGCCTTAAACGGCACAGTAAGACAGACAGAAGTACAATGGACAGACTTCTGAAGTTAGAGGCATGACCCGGAGAAGTTGCGAGGTTGCGCTTAACATGTTCCTGTTTATTTCATATGAATTAGCAATTTACAGTCTACACGGACAGAAATCTTAACATTTTACTCAGACTGGTCCGAGAAGCACTCCACCCAGCCCCGCAGCCTACCTTCAACTGTACTACCCGCACCCGATCGAAGCCCGACCGCATTACGCCCTGATTATCGTGTCATTAAAACACGATTCTTTTAGTGCATAAATGTCAATAATCCGTAATTTATTTAAAGATGCTCTAGGAAGTATGATACAGGAACGGCACACAGGCATCGGACGCCGAATGTCTAAGGAGTTGTCTCGAGCTATTTCTGGAAAGAGACTCGTACGAAAATACGCGACAAAATCAATTCCAGCTTTCCGGAGCCCGGACGTACCATATTTCCCACGCTCAGCCTTCGGACGAGTTCTCAACTCGCCACATTACCTGCACGAGCAGTCCCATGGCATCGCACCTCTCTATGTTGGTTGTTTTTTCCTGTCACGAGCACAGGACAATCGCAACTAACAAACAAAGACTCCAATGCGAAAAAGGGATTGTCCTACAACGCCCAGAATGTTCTACACCATCAAATGCGGATTCCACACTAGCGGTAAGTGCTAGTGCGCACAGGCGGTTTTTGGCCGCTCAGCGGTTGCGGGTGTTCACCGCCTTCAATAGAACACGTTAACGTAAATGAGTCTAGGCGCACGAGCAGCGAATTTACCGCGGCGGTTTTAAAAAAGCAACCTGCTCCAATCTGTTTGCGAAGAGTTCGCCGCTTTGGCAAAAGAAACAAATGTAAACAAGTGCCTGTACGCGCACGAGCGGCCAAATCACCGCGATGGGGTATTTTCAGTTCTACATTTTACATCAATTATCGGGTCTAGCCTATCGGCTTCTTCGTCCTCTCACAGGGCTATTCTGCACA
>Ga0209629_10002681_pt1 | contig 12287 bp, 8 predicted proteins | sample TergutCu122P5_FD_187286 | JGI IMG/M metagenome (GOLD analysis project Ga0209629, IMG submission 187286) | Cubitermes ugandensis P5 segment gut microbial communities from Kakamega Forest, Kenya - Cu122 P5 (SPAdes) (version 2) | ecosystem: Host-associated > Arthropoda: Insects > Digestive system >...
TTGGACGACCGAAGAAGAGATGGAGGGACCAACTCCACTTTGAGGACTAAGGAACAGGGAACGCACCTAACCCTTAATGAACATGATGATGATGATGATTAATTGACTTATTTATCGATTGAGTGAGTGACTGTAGGTTTTCCTTGTTCAAGCACTTGCATTTTTCTGTTATAAAGTAACACATTTTGCGTTATTTTACTTTAATTTTGCCAGTACCATATGGATACCATCCTTGAAGTTTCTAATTACTTTCGTCTATTTTGGTGGTCGTAACAACAACATGGCGGTTATGCAAATTTGTGAACCTGCACCAACACTGGTACCACATTCTTTAAGGAAATCAACTAGTGGTTATGGGCTGTAAAATATTATAAATTTCTTACAGTGGTATGTGTCTAAAATACAGATTGAAGGAAAATTGACTTCTTGCCTGTCGAAGTAGGTTTCGTTTTCAGAAGTGAGTGTCAGCGAATGAATATATTGAGTGCCAGCGAATAAATTTACAACACAACTAGCCGAAAGTACGAAATTTGTAAAAGTTGGGACTGTGTGGTTAAGGTCATTTACGTCATCTAAAGTGTTTAAAGCGTGGGACTTCCCAATTTCAACACAATGAATCAACCACGCCGTTCGGGTACACAGGGAATTTGTTGTATAAGGACCTGGTTTCAAGACAATCTTTCTTTCATGGCGCCAAAATCTTGGGTTATCACCAAGGATGTAGGAGAGAATTGAGACATACACAAATGGTGTATGACATATCACACTTTTCATACGAAATCTCAAAGGCAAAAAAAATTCTATTCAGAAAGAAAATATTTGAAAAATGTGAGGTGTGTTTTTGAATGTTTTGGTTCGGAATAGGGTCCATTGTTGGACTTTCATAAAATTACAAACTTCTGAACTCCATAAGAGCAAGCAGTGTAATGAGAGGCTTTCTAAGTTAGAATGCACAGTGAATGTAGTTATTTGTGGCAGAAACATTGTGATGTGTGTTAGGGTGATACTGGATGTTGTTAATTGTAGACTGAATTATAAACAGTTTGTACTATGATACTGTTCACTACCAAAGGTTACTGTACAGACAGCACAGTGATTGTAGTTAGTTATGGCAGTAATACATTGCGATGTGTGTTAGTGTGATAATGGGCGTTGTTAATTGTAGACTGGATTATAAACACTTTGTACTGTGACACTGTTCAGTACCATAGTTTACTGTACAGACAGCACAGTGAATGTAGTTAGTTATTGCAGGAATATATTGTGATGCGTGGTAGGGTGATAATGAGAATAGTTAATTGTAGACTGGATTATAAACAGTTTTTACTGCGATACTCCTCAGTACCAATGGTTACTGTACAGACAGCGCAGTGAACGTAGTTATTTATGGCAGTAATACATTTTGATGTGTGTTAGGGTAATAATGAGAGTTGTTAACTGTGGACTGGATTTTAAACAGTTTGTACATTTATAATCTTCAGTACCAAAGCTGACTGTACACACTGTTTTTTGTGCAGAACCTTCTTTTATGTTTGCAGTAAGACAGCGCACAATAAACTGAATCACGTTATATTCTGTAAATATTACACAGCGACAGTTTTGATGTTGGTTTCGTAATGATAGCTTATCTCAGGAGTGTAAGCTGGATTTAAAAACGAAACATATAGCTCTACGCTGCTTATCTCTGCCCGGTAATTCCTATCAGTAATATAATTAGTACAGCTATGTGTGAACACATTGACACTGCCCAGTGCGATGTTGTTTGAAATTCCAACATGACACACATAAAAACTGTAATTTTAATGTACTGCTCTATCTGCCATCTCCATTACTAACAGCATGTTAAGGCACAACTGACCTTGACTACAGCAACAATACGTACAGTAAGAGCTGTTACAGCCCGTTTATTCTTCATCTTGGTGTTAGTTCGTAGATAGAGGGCGGCTTCACTCTCCGGCTGCTTTACCCCAGTACCTATTGAACAGAAGAGTGTGTGGCCTGCACAGGCGCCAGACGGTCTTACAAAGATGTGCAACATGTGGGCAGTGAGCCAAAGTGAGTCGCTGGCCAATTCCTGATAAGTACTGCAATGTACTCGCATTGAACAAGAACGCGTCGAACATGACCCACGGCGAAATTGAATAGCGGCGTTCGCCACGCTGCTTACCTTCAAACGAAAGGGCTTCAGTGCACAGAGAAGTAAGGAGTGGGGTAAAAATTTCTGATGTGCAGATATTGAACGTGGTGACGTAAGCACTGTTCTTCATTGGTTTTGCAATAAAAAAAGCTTCCGTCAAAATATTTTTTTAGAAAACTTCTGGGATCGAATTAATTACAAAACAAACAAGTTTGTGTACCGCCAGTGTGATTATTTTACATTGAAGGTGAATAATAGCTGATATGTAGGAATCTGACTGCAATGTGAAATTTGGTAATCAGTTAGGTTACCGAATTTATATACGAATTTATTCATCTATAGTTTTAGTTTTAACTCAGAAATTGTCGTGATTTTGAAGGAAAGCTGGTAACAATTACATCGTTTTTAATTGTCGAAATCTTTAAATGCGAAAATTAACACGCAAAATATTTAGGGTAATAATTACTCAGTCCGTACCGCGCAGTAAACACACTCTTCGAATATAAAAGCCATTAAGTTATTATGGCTATTTGTTCTGAGATCCACGTAAAACACATAAATACAGTGTGTGAGCGGAACGTAGAATTGTCGAATGTTAAACTGGCCGTAAATATAGTGACCACTGGGCTGTGAAGGGTTAAATCTCAGTTATAAAACCAGTCAGTTAATATTGTATAGGGAAATAATCGCTGTTTGTTCTGAGATCCACATAAAATACATAAATACACTGTGTGGGCAGAACGTAGAATTGTTGAATGTTAAACTGGTGGTACATTTAGTGACCACTGGGTTTACAGGGTTAAATTTCGGTTATAAAAACCAGTCAGTTAATATTGTATAGGGAAATAATCGCTGTTTGTTCTAGGATCCACACGAAACACATAAATACACTGTGTGGGAAGAACGTAGAATTGTTGAATGTTAAACTGGTGGAACATATAGTGACCACTGAGCTGTAAAAGGTTAAATCTCGGTTATAAAAACCAGTCAGTTAATATTGTACAGGGAAATAATGGCTGTTTGTTCTGAGATCCACACAAAACACATAAATACTGTGTGTGGGCAGAACGTAGAATTGTTGAATGTTAAACAGGCGGTACGTATAGTGACCACTGGGCTGTAAAGTGTTACATCTCGATTATAAAATCTAGTCAGTTAATGTTGTATAGGGAAATAAAGGCTGTTTGTTATGTGATCCACACAAAACATATAAACACAGTGTGTGTGTAGAAACTGGAATTAATGAGTGTTAAACTGGTGGTACATATAGTAACCACAGGGCTATGAAGGTTTAAATGTATCACAGCACGTTGTTCATATCAAGTGTTTCCATATACTGAACTGACTTATTAGTATTAACAAACTAACAAGTTTTCGTTTGATACAAATCTTTAATTCTCAACGATGCACGGTCTTAAGCCCTTGTGACTTCGACTTGATTCCTAAGATGAAGGAACCACTTCGTGGCATTCGCTTCAGAATTGTTCCAGAGATTCTTCAGGAGGTAGACCGCTCCATTCGAACTATCAACACAACAGGTGCTGCTAAAGGTATCCTACGACTTCCAAATCGCTGGCAACGGGTTGTACACAATGCTGGTGACTGCACTGAAGGACAGCAAAACTTCGAAACATGTATCTATTTTGTATCAGTGGTAGATAAATAGTTGCCACTATTAAAGTTCCAACCCTCGTAGTTAAACAAAGCGGTTCTCTATTTAAAATGGACAGACGTGTGAAATTTAAATACTACTTCAAAAAAGAAGGGGACGTGGGGTAGCATAGTGGTTAAGGCGCTGCGTTACTAGTCGGATGGTTTAGGGATCTATTCCCGGTGGTGTCACTGGGGTACTTTTCCATGGTACCCCCGACAACCCATGTGCCCTGAGGTCGAATCAGCCTCTGAAAGTGAGCACCAGGGATTTCGCCTGGGATAAAGGTGGCCGGTGCGTTTGGCTGACGACCTACCACCCTTTTAGTGTCGAAACGTCAAGAAAATCAGGGGCCTTAACTGACCCGGACTACTTGGGCCCCTCGGCCTGTCGCGGGACACCTTTACTTTACTTTATTTCACAAAAGAAGTGCCACTTAGGATGTCACTATTACTCTGCCCTCCATTCTTCTTCATTCACAATAGAAGAATTTCAAAATAATTTTCAAAATTACCACATGGTCCCCTATGCATGTGTTTATGTATTTTTTTATTGTTTCGCGGTGCATTCTAATTCATTGAATGTTACACACCAACTAATGCACTTTCAATACAATAATATATTTATCTAAAATGTTAACTTTATAACACACATGTTTCAATCTTAATAGATCATCATCAGGGAGTTCGTCGATGCCTCGTTAAAGTCACTTAATTTTAAAAAGTCACTGAGGTTAAAATTCTTAAATGTCAATCTGTACTCAGTCCAACATACCTCACCGCACTGAACTTCACACACACATAATAAACGATAAGCAAGTTACACAGTTGATATTGATTTCATGAAGATTAATCTGTTATTACTTAATATATTAATAAATAATTTCCAAATTTTTTTACAGTTATGCTGCCACATCACCACGATTAACTTTTAAGAAATTTAAACTGAGTGATTTTTTAAAATTCAGTGACTATAACGAGGCACGGACGAAATCCCTGATGATGATCTATTAAGATCGAAACATGTCGGAGTGTTCTTGAGTGTTTTAAAGTTAACAATTTAGACTAATATATTATTGTACTGAAAGTGCATTAGTTGGTGTGTAAAATTCAATGTCTTTATGTTTTCAATTCAGTACGCATAATTCTACTCAGATATATATTAAATTTGAAATTTCTTAACACAAATTCGAAAAATCCCAATATGTCAAATTTCATGAATATTTTTCAAGTGGGAACTCAGTTGTTCAGTACGGACAGACAGACAGACACACACACACACACACACACACACACGTGACGGTGCTAATAGCCGCTTTAAGCGATATTGCGAAAGCGCCCAAGAAGTGTCATTATTACAAGAATCTGCGAAAACCAAAGGCTCAAAAAAATGAAGCATCGTTGCTCGGATGCATAAAACACCCATAAAATTTCCTGCAACACGAAGTGAAAATCCAAAAGACGGAATGTAGCGAAGATGGTAGGTTACTAGCAAAAAGTATTAATGCACGTTCTTCTGCTTCGGGAAAAGAGTGCATTGAAATTACTGAAAAAAGATATAACCAGCAATACATTCAAAACAGGCACGTTGTAGTAGTGAAAGGAGGTTTTAAGAGTTCTATTGGGAAGAGCTTGCTGTGTCTTACGGCAGTAAATTTTGTGTGCAGCAGTGAGATTTATTGTACTGATTGTTAAAGTTGAGTGCTGCATGTGAGAATGGCGAAGGTTCAAGGTACGTTCTTTGGAAGATACTTCACAGCAAGTGGACAGTGGTATTGCAGCTTGAATGGAGTGTGTTACAGTGAACATTATGTGGAAGATACTTCACAGCAGGTGGACAGTGGTATTGTAGCTTGAATGGATTGTGTTACAGTGAACATTATGTGGAAGATACTTCACAGCAGGTGGACAGTGGTATTGCTGCTTGAATGTAGTGTGTTACAGTGAACATTATCTGGAAGATACTTCACAGCAGGTGGACAGTGGTATTGCAGCTTGAATGGAGTGTGTTACATTGGTCATTATCTGGAAGATACTTCACAGCAAGCGGACAGTAGTATAGCAACTTGAATGGAGTGTGTTACATTGAACATTATATGGAAGATACTTCACAGCAGGTGAACAGTGGTATTGTAGCTTGAATGAAGTGCGTTACATTGAACATTATCTGGAAGATACTTCACAGCAAGTGGACAGTGGTATTGCAGCTTGAATGTAGTGTGTAACAGTGAACATTATCCTGAATATACGTCTTAGCTGGTGGACAGTGGTATTGGAGTTTGAATGAAGTGCCTTACAGTGAGAGTTCAGTGAAATTTTTGGAAATTAAATAAAAGAAATATATGACAAAATTAATTTGTTATTTTAAGTTTCCTTTGTAATACTTCGCTAGAAGAGTACTGTGCAGTGCGTAATTTGGAAAACATGGTTTTTCTTTCAACGAATTTGAAAAATTTTTTTCCCTTATTTCAAAGTCGATAATCGTTCCTTCTCAAAAAGTAGGCTTAATTCAAAACCACCTATTTTTCCCACGAGAGAAAAGCTTTAAAACTTCGAATTTACAGAAGACAAGAAATATATACATACCGTAAGAATTGAAGTGCATTTTTTATTCAGCACGATCGAAGAATTACATGGGAAATGCATTGGGCTTAAAATATACCTTGCAATGTTTGCCGAAACTACTGTTCGAAGGGTTTGTTTCCTTGACCAGTTAGCATTTTCAAGTCATGAATGTGTTCATGGAAATTTTCCGCTGGTTATGTTAGATTTTAAACAAATTTGGAATGAGTAGAGTAATTTTAGCAATTAGCCAACCATAATGTTTCATAAAAATTTATTCAATATTTCTCGGGTAGACTATATACTAATTACCAACTTGATGCAGTAATTATTATTTATTCATAAAATAATATTCTTCTCTACATGTTTCAAGCCTCAAGTGCTCAGTTTCAGGAGGATACAGTTGTGTATATGCAGCATATGGTACTGTCACATTTCCTGGTGGCCTGTCGGTACACACTCAAGCTGTGTACCGACAGGCCACCAGGAACACTCATAGAGAGTGACAGTACAATATACTACACGTGTACAGCTGTATCCTCCTGAAGATGAGCACTTGAGGCTCGAAACATGTAGAGGAGAATATTATTTTATGAATAAGTTATAATTAGTGCATCAAGTTGTAAATCAATACGTAGTCAATTCGTGATGCACGGTCAGAAAAACATTAAATTTCTCGGATTGTTACGTAAAGACGGACGGACAGGAAATAAAGGAAACAAAAGACATATTTTTTAAGCTTTCTTTCCCGAATTCCCCCAAACAGTAACACAGTCAATGTGTATTGCTGCTGATTGCTGCTTACAGAGAAACAGAATGAGTGTTACGTTGAGTATGTCTGTACAGCACATTTACTGTACAGATAGTGTTCAAATCTAAAAAAGTATGTCGAAATAAAGTGCCAACTAGATGCAACAGAGTTTTTTATTCATAAAATCACACCCTACAAGCGGGATACCTGACCCACAGATCAAGCTATACACTACAAAAACCCACCAAGAACACCCACACACAGCCCCCACGACATTCGACACATCTTGTAATAAACCCAAATAACACACGACACTTAAGACTGAGAACACAAATTCCACAAAAACTTACAAAATTACTTTTTACATTTTTACAGCACGAAATACCACAAGCAGCAACCACTGTATAATTCTCTTGAGCTCCTGATGATGGGCATAGTGGTGCCTGAAACATGTTGAGCAAGCAATAAGATCTGCAATAAAAACCTCTGTTGTATCTAGTTGACATTTTATTTCCACATATTAACGAAGATGCACGGTCAAAATCACATCAAAACTAACAAAGTATATCTTATTTGACTGAACACAGTTCAGAATACTGCCTATTTTATTGATTCAACTATGTACGTAGTGCCAACGGGAGGCAGGGCAGCTCAGTCAATATAGTGACGAGAATACAGGTAAGAAACCTGAGGGAACTTACTTAGATATAAAAAAAACAAGAGGCTTTTCTCTTGTTAAAATCTTGCAAATCGGAACATAAGATCACATATACTTCTTTTCAATGGGTCCTGCAGATAAAGCGACCGGATCGTGAAACTGATTACCATCAATATCCTAGCACCAAGATGAAGGATGAGCCCGCTTTAACGGTTCTTACTGTACGTATTGCTCTTGTATAGAGGGGACTGAGTGCTGTGACAGTCTGTTAACAGGGGGATATCAGATAGAGCAGTAGGGAATTTAAGTGGGGTTAAGCCAAATGAAAGGGCAGTGAAGTGTAGTGAAATGTAGTTGGGTGAAGTTTAAATTGGAAAAATGAAGTGTTGACTAGTGTAATGAAGTGGAGTGAAGTGTAATTGGGTTGATTTTAAATGGAAAGAAGAAAAGTGTCGACAAGTGTAGTGAAGTAGAGTGAAGGTCTTAGTAAGAGGGTGTCTATCATTATTTGTGTGTATAGATCAAATGAAGATCGCTGTTTGTTCGGCTGTTTCTTTTTACGTATATATATATTTTTTTCATATTCCTCTGTTTCTGTTTTGTGTAATTGAATAAATTGACGTATGTTTGTATGCTTCTGTTTAATTTTGTGAATTGTGTAGTTTTATTGTTATGGTATATATATTCTTATTGTTATATATGTTCCATTCTGGGTAGTCTGTTACATTTTGTTTTTCTGTGTAATGTTTGTGTGTAAATGCGTACTGTACTGCTGTCACCGGGTGACAACACAATTGCAGATATCAAATATCATTAAATTATCGACACATTGTGTGAGTCATCTTTGACCTTCAAATAAAACTACACTGTGCCGTATCAGTGTTTTGACATGGAGTTGTGTTAGTAATCATATCGAGAGACTGAGACAAGCAGCTTAGAATGAAACATTTAGTTTACAAATCCAGAATAAACTCCTGAGATATGTTATCATTATACAACATATGTCAAACACAACTATACTCTAATGTTTACAGAATATCGCAAGATTCAATTTATCCAGCACTGTCTTATTAAAAATATTAAGGACTGTTCTGCACAAACAACAGCGTGTTCAGTCAGCTAAGGTAATAAATATTATCACAGTACAAACTGTTTATAATCCAGTCTACAATTAACAACTCCCCTTATCACCCTAACACACATCACAATGTATTACTACCGTAACTAACTACATTCACTGTGCTGTCTGTACAGTAAACTGTGGTATGAACAGTATCACATTACAAACTGTTTATAATCCAGTCTACAATTAACAACTCCCATTATCACCCTAACACAATCACAATATATTACTGCCATAACTAACTACATCCTCTATGCTATCTGTACAGTAAATTGTGGTAGTGAACAGTGGCACAGTACAAATTGTTTATAATCTAGTCTACAATTAACAACTCGCAATATCACCCTAACACACTCATAATATATTACTGCCATAACTAACTACATTCTCTATGCAGTCTGTACAGTAAACTGTGGTACTGAACAGTAGCACAGTACAAACCCTTTATAATCCAGTCTACAATTAACAACTCCCATTATCACCCTAACACAATCACAATATATTACTGCCATAACTAACTACATCCTCTATGCTATCTGTACAGTAAATTGTGGTACTGAACAGTGGCACAGTACAAATTGTTTATAATCTAGTCTACAATTAACAACTCACATTATCACCCTAACACACTCATAATATATTACTGCCATAACTAACTACATTCTCTACGCAGTCTGTACAGTAAACTGTGGTACTGAACAGTAGCACAGTACAAACCCTTTATAATCTAGTCTACAATTAACAACTCCCATTATCACCCAAACACACTCATAATATAATTACTGCCATAACTAACTACATTCTCTATGCAGTCTGTACAGTAAACTGTGGTACTTAACAGTATCACAGTACTAACTGTTTATAATCCAGTCTATAATTAACAACTCCCATTATCACCCTAACACACAACACAATATATTACTGCCATAACTAACTGCAATTATTGTGCTGTCTTACTTACAGAAGTCATTCATAACACTGATTGCAATTATAAGATTCAGAAGATAGTAATACTCGTATTTCCAACAACCAAATACTGAACCTCATTCCCAGACACTTTTATCAACATCACACACCATACTTGTCATATGGTATGCCAGGTTCCGCAGCTTTATTGCTATATTAAGCTGTGAATCCTGGGATACCATCTTTAACAGTGAAGATGTAAATGAAACGTGTAATTCCTTCTTAAACATATATTTGAGGATTTTCTATTTCAGTTTCCCCTTACAAAAGTAATAAGCAGAAGTAGTGAAGACAATAAATACCGGATCACATTAGGCATCAAAACATCATGTAGACATAAGAGGGAATTATACCTCACATACAGAAACAGTAATAATCTGGAATTTAAAAGACCCTACCAAGCTAATGTAATTGAAGAGGCTAAAATAAAATATGATGAAAGAAAATAATAAAAACTGAGTAATAAATGTAAAGCCACTTGGGATATCATCAAAGAGTTAACTAATAATCAACATTCTCAACATGAAGTACAAGAGTTAATATTAGACAGTAAATATTTAAAAGATCAACAAGATATTACAGATGCCTAACTAGTTTTCTTCCGTAATTGATAAAACAAGTAAACAAATGTAAATAACATGATAAACAATGAAAAGGTTCCTACTTCCCATCATTACCTACAACGAAACTATGATTATTCACCCCCATCTTTGGTTATTAAGACATTTTCAACTAAGAAAATTACTTCCATATTTAAAGCATTAAAATAAAAGAACTCTAATGGGTTTGATGAGATTTCTATGAAACTGTTAAAAATCAGTGCAGCTTCCATATGCTCACCGCTAACTTATATTTGTATTAAGTCTATTCTGTCAGAAACCTTTTCCTGACCGCATGAAGTTTTCAATTATAAAACCTGTATTTAAGAAAGGAAACAAAATAAATCTGTGGGATACTGCAGGATTGCTTGTAATAACAATCACAGTAAAACACATGTACAATATTTATTGATGTCTTAAGTCGTACAGTGTGTTGTCTTGCAAGTTGTCGTTATTTGTCGGAATGCTATGGCCTCGCTCTCCGTGTTCTGCTCGGGACAACGATTGGAATGTGAATGCACAGTGCGTCTGCGCGATGTGAGCCCGAGCAGATGGCAGCACCGTGTAGTCGGCGGCGAGATACTCGGCAGAGAGTTTGCAGGCTGCATTGCGCAGTGCGTTGCGCGGTGTAGAAGCAGGGTAGGTGGCAATGCGTGGTAGGCAGACGGCTCGCTGGCGGCCATAGATCATACCTGGCGGCTCAGCGGTGAGTACCAGCCCGCTCGTTGGTGTTGTAGAGATGTTAAGGTGTCAAACTACGTTACTCCGCTTGGACCGTAGCGACAATATTACTCCTTTGTATTAGCAGACAAATTTACTCCCTTGCTGTACCGACGACAATTACTCGTTGTAATGCGAGGCGGCGACTGCCGCTTGGGTGTCGAACCGGAATTCCTCTCTAGATGCGTCGAGTCCGGCTTTTCCTTCTTGCTTGATTCTTCTGAGCTGGCTGCTCTTGTCTGGATGTTTCTCTTCTCGTTGTGAGCGTCGATTGATAACCAGCTTGCCAAGCCAAAGTTCTAACTGGGGACGTCGACGTCCTCCTGTCTGTTAGCCATTCCCGCGTTTGACCGCGTAACTGGGCTCTATAACAGACACCTTAACTCTAGGTAAAGTAATACAGATGAACCAACTAGATGCAAATTGATCCATAAGATCAGCTCAACATGTTTCGGGCATTATTTTGCCCATCATCAGGAGGGTGAGACTGAGGTATTTACAGCATATGGTATCCTGTTGTTGTGGCGTGCAGGGAGACGGTGAGCGGCAGCGTTGTATTCTAACAGGGGAATATGCTTAAGCTAACGATTTTGAATTCAGGCTGAAGGCCTTGACTCATCTTACCAAGGAATATCGCCTGTGTGGCCCTAGACTAGTTATGGGAGGGATAAACTTTGCCTGATTGGCTGTCTGGGTTGATAACCAGCTAGAGAAAGTGGCTTCTTTTTATACAGATTTTTGTTGACCAGTCGGCTCTGCCGTTGGTTAGCTGTCGAATTTGGTAGGCGTGGCTTGTTGAATAACTCCGGCTTGCTGTGGCACCAGGAAGGGGCCGTTTCTGTTAGCGGGGAGCAGAGGCTGGAGTTAGTCAGTGTAAGCTATGCACTGGTGAGAGGAGAGAGACGAAGGAGGTGTGTAGTCATGTGGGTGTCCCCACAAATCTAACAGATTATAGACCCATATCACTATTGACTTCCTTTTAGAAAGTTTTTGGAAAGGCCCTATTTAACAAACTAACTGCACATTTTAATACTAATAAATTACTAGTAGGAAACCAGTTTGGTTTTAGAAAAGGGACAGCTACTGAAGATGCCATTTTGAAACTAATAAATGAAACATTA
>Ga0209629_10002687_pt1 | contig 12277 bp, 5 predicted proteins | sample TergutCu122P5_FD_187286 | JGI IMG/M metagenome (GOLD analysis project Ga0209629, IMG submission 187286) | Cubitermes ugandensis P5 segment gut microbial communities from Kakamega Forest, Kenya - Cu122 P5 (SPAdes) (version 2) | ecosystem: Host-associated > Arthropoda: Insects > Digestive system >...
TGTACTGTCCACATTTAATCTTCTGCAGATGTGAACGTTTCTTTGGCGGTGCATTACAGCAAGACCTAACAGTGGCCTTTAAAAATCTCATGTGCCATATCCAGTTTTAAGGCACCTGTCTTATGTGTAGTCAAAATCTCCCTGCTGTAACACAAAGATATTTCATAACTCATATGTACTCATAATTTTATGCCTGTTCCCATACATTTCCCAAATGACGTTTGGGTGTTACGTTCATTTGATTATATCTTGTTGTTTTATGTAAATATAGTTCTAATTTGATATTAAATTTAAAGGTAATTGAAATTAGCAAATTGTGTAATTTGTAACTTTGATTTGTATTTTATGTTATTTGCACCGTGCATTGTGATTTAATTATGCAATATAAACCAATGAAATGCACGTTTTCTAAATTAATATTTTATTTAAAATTAAAAATTAAAATATTTATTTAGAAAGTATGTGTTTTATTGGTTTATATGGTGTATTTTGATTTGTATTTTAACCCTCTGTATGTTTTGTTTCCTTTGTTGCTTGATGGCCATGGGCAGGAGCTGTGCGTTCAGTCTCGTTATTTAATAGCCACACCATATATTTCCTTCTTCTTGTTAGTGAGCCACTTTCACTTTCAGGCTTAGAACCTCTTTTCCATCAACCTTAATATAAAATTAGTCTTTCCTTCTCTGTCAGAGAAATCAGTTTGTCAGTTGTTGTATAGTGCATTGTTGACTTTGGTTACCTTCATTCTGCTTTTTCTGTAGGTTTCCATGAAGTGCCTTGTTTTGCTGGCACCCGCATATATCTTCCACTGTATTTTTAAATTACAATACTATTTATATTTTTATTCTTTTGCAGGGGTCAAATTATGTATGTTCCAGCAGTAATCTAAGAAATATTGTTTTTGCTGCTTCAAATTGTTGGCTTACTTTCTTACACAAGCCACATTTCACTTTCATGCCTGAGTGGTTTCTTTAATCTTGTGTTACATATTCTTAATTTGTCATTTGTTTTGCAGAAATTTCTTTCTATCGTGCCATTCATTCTCTTTTACGTTTGAATGTTTTATTTCATCCTTCATAAATACTGTTTCCTAATGCTTAATTTTTATGATATGCATGTTTTTTTCTTTGCAAATGTACGTTCAGTGTCCTGTAGGTCTTTATCTTTAAAAACTGTTAGTAAAACTGTTTATTGATCAGTTGGAACCAGTATATATCTGCAATTTGACTGAGCTTAGGAGTGGACAGTTTTAATGTTATACTGATGTGCTGGATCACAGAACAGAGGTACTGACTAAAAGGATTAATTAGACAATGATAAGACACAAGTATATCGTATGCAGTTTATTTAATTACATATACCACAACATTTTAGTAAGTACATTCTCATCAATTGCGTGTATACATTTTTAACCAATATGCAATGAAATACATGTAGGAATAGCTAAGTATCTCAGATGTGAGTGGCACCAATATGCATTTAATACATTACACATTTATAAATTACCAGTTTATATGTGATACCCATGAGTGCTGCGTCTTTGGGCCCTTACTTCTCAGACTTCATATGGTAGTGTCAGTCTTTGCCCGGGAAGCTGCCGTTTTTTCCTGCCTAACCATAGTTATGAGATTAACTGGTGGTGATAACATTAATATGAAAGGATTTTTCCACCTAAATCTGAGTGACTGAATTTCTTGACACTGCCATTCAAGCTGGACTAATCAAGGGATACTTTCTGCATGGAATAAATTAGTTAACCCATTATGTACCAGGAACAACCATAGGTTGTGAGCACAGTAGCAGGCAAAGGAGCAATGTCACAACCTTAAGCTATTAACCTTTCCATTTATTATTACATGCTAACTAAGAACAGCTGCCAGGCCAGTTACTGTGCCGGTTGAGGGAGCGCTTAAGCATTTACATAGGGTCATACGTAAAACAAACATAATTTTTGTTGAACTTTGTAATATGTGACAATGATAGGTGTATTTCTATGGGAAAGCTTCCAGAGAGCAATAACTATTTATTAGAAGTCTGCACCTGAGTGTTCAATTTAATCTACAAGACAACAGAATTTTAATTGTGGACTTGTTGTTTTTTAAATGTGTGGCATGGTTTGGCAGGCAACTGGATCCTCAATCAGCCGTTGATTAGTGGTTTCTGTCAGTGCTGCAAGTACCATCAAATTCACACAGTAGTTGATCACACTGTGTGAGGTCTCCCATCTTTGTTGTGGCTGTGTAACAGAGTCTGCTTCGTAGACATTCTGTGTCACATTCATCTTTATAATCTTTTACATAATGTCTGGAATATAAGAATATAACCTTAATACCAAAATTATTTACCTAAAATTCAGTTCAATTCTGTATTTATTCATGTGAAGACAAACCAAATCAACAACAACAATAATGACGACAGTGACAACCACTATGAAGATGACGACGACAACAACAACAACAACAACAGTGACAATGACAACCGCAGAAACAATGATGATGATGAGAACACAACAACAGCAAGAAACAACAACAACAGCAACAACAACAACAACAAGAGCAATAATCTTCAAGTAAAGAATTAATGCTTACAATTATAAGTAGGTACGGTTATCCCTGTTTATGCCATGAAGGCATAATGGGGAATGGAGTTATAGCTCCACTCATTCTTAACCCTGGCACTAGATTGAGCTGAGTGGCCAATGGTTACAAAACTTCCCACCAGCAGAACACAGATACTTAGAACTGCCAACTATATACCTTGGCTGCTCTGGACCCCAAGGAAGAGCCCCTGGTACCCATTACCTAGAAGGCTGGGTGGTTCCAGATCCAGCATTATTATTTTAGAGAAATGAAAAATCCCTTGCCTTCGTCAGGGATTGAAACCCGGATTCCCCAGCTTCTAGCATAGCACTATACTGACTATAGCATTCAAGCAGTGACTTACTATTGCTGTGACTGTTGTGTGTTATTCTCCTGTCTTCAGACATGCTCTGTACTTATGTTAATCTACCTATCTAAAGTTACTTGAACTGTCACATATTTATTAGCATTGAGCTTGCAACAGTGGTGATGTTTGGTTACTCATACCTGACTCAGTTTGATTGTATAATTGAATTCAAGAAATAATAATCACTTGCATAATGAAATCATAATGCTGCTTTTATTTATTTATTGGTTTGTGAGGAAGTGCATATAACGTATTGGTTAGGAGACTTGGAGGGAAGAACCCATGTGTGAGAGGAGGCATGGCTGGGAAGATAATATTGAGATAGACTTCAGGAACACAGTGCATAGATATGGACATGATTGAACTAACTTAGGATATTATTCATTGATGTGTATGTATGAACACTCCTGTGAATATTTGGATTTCATGAAATAAGGGAGTTAATTTATTGTTAATTTAATTAACCAGGTGAATGATTGTTGACTTTAAATTAGGACCTTGAACCATGAAGAAATCTGTACATATGTAAATAACCTATTTTTTTTAAATCTATTTAGTATTGCAAATGGTCAGCATTCTTTCATGAAATGCTCAGTACTTAAGTATTAATAACACCAAAGCTAAGTGACAGTGCCTGTCATTATGGTGATAAGTTACCTGGAGTATCCCTCTAGAAGACTTCGGTCAGTAGCCAATTTGTGGGTAAGTTTATCCAGTTCTGTAGGAGTTAGGGACTCCACTCCATACTCGTCTGTGAAGGAATATAGTTTAAACCAGACCGGATTATTACTGCTATTTTTGTTTGCTTCTTGCAGATCATATATCCAGGTTTCAGCTTCTAAAATATTCTGAAAATAATTCCCAATAATGATTAAGGTTTACATTGACAAGAAACTGTTGTCACTGTTTTGGAAATGTTTATAGGTTTTCATACATACAGTGGGCATAACACATTACTGATCATTCTGCTTGTAGGCACTATTTACTGTGAGGTAGCCAGCACTTTTCTCTGCCAGTATGCATACCAACAAATCTGCCAAAAGTCACATGTCTGTCTGTGTGTTGTATATTTGAACTTTGATGTTCTTTTTTTATTAGACTGCCAAGAAGTATTTTTTTAAAAAAGAGCAACAACTTGAGGTATTAACAGCAGTTTTAAATAAACCATAAATAATTAAAATGTGTGTGTGTGTGCATGATTCCTTCATCCTCTGATGAATTGTCATTTATTGTTGAGAACTGATTTATCGTTGGGTCCAGGAAACTGAAGTGTCGCTAACATAAATATTGCTTATGAAGTGCTGTTCTGTCTCTGCCCTCTATTCATTTCAGTCACTGAAAATTTTAAATCAGCAATAACAGTTACTACAGTGATCTGAACTGTGCTCAGTTGATGTATCTCTTTGTCTGAGAGTGAAAATTTACATACTCTTCAGGGACAAATTAGTTCTTGTCTCAAACTACATTTTATAATACACCACGTAAACACAATATAAAAGAATTTTTTTTTTATTTTAAACAAAGTTTATTTATTCCATGCATATAAGAAGCTGTAGAAGTGAAACTAGTTGCCATTTTTCTAGGCCCTTTCACCCTGTTCTTGACAGTGTATGTCATATATTGTACATATTTCTTCATGAGGCTTTACGTACTTTCTCTGTGTACATGTGCCATTGGGTGGTGCCTGTCTTCTGGGTTTCACGCTATGTTATATGTTGACAGTATTCTTTATTTCCAGTTAGTCACACAAAATTATCATCATATGGTTCAAATTACATGTATTCTGTCATTGTATTGTGATTACATAACAGAAGACAAACATAGTCTGGAAGTTTTCCTGCATTCAATACAGGATGTAGGAAACTTGACATTTTAGTAGAATAGGTAGGAGACTGTGGTCTTTTAGTGTCATATCTGGCAATTTATGCTGCCACACATAACATATTCTTCCATCTGTTTGGTGCTACAGGCCAAAGCAAGCCAGGTTCTCCTGTTTTCTGGGTTCATGAATCTTATTCATAGACAAATTTAATATTGTACATTTTCTGTTTAACTGTATTACATTTATAATGTTGAACACCAACATGCAGTATTTTTATTAGTTATTGCCCCGACGTGTTTCAGCCTTGTGGGCCGGGATAGCACAGTTGGTATAGCGACTCACTGCTGGCTGGACGGTCCGGTGGGGGCAATATTTTCTGCACCCATCCAGACTGGCCCTGGAGCCCACCCTGCCTCCTATACAATGGGTACCGGGTCTTTCCCGGGGTTAAATCGGCCGGGGCGTGGCCCTTACCACCCACTCCCCCATCTAGCGCCGAGGTTAAAGAAAGAGTAGAACTATACTTCCACTCCACGTCTGGGCCTTCGTGGCCTGTTACAGGGTGAACTTTACCTTTACTGTTACCATGTTTCAGCCTCAGTTTTGGTCATCTTCTGGGAGCACATCAGAAAACCTTATGTGCTTCCTGAAGATGGCCAAGAACTGAGGCCGAAACATGGCAGAGCAATAATTAAGAAAAAACATTGTGCAACTTGTTTGTAGACATGTGGTAGGACTTTTTGAATGAGAGAAAAACTATTGCATTGCCTCTGCCTAACCAGGAAAATAAAAACAGAGAAGAAATGCGGACATCTACCCATGAACTGAGTTGGGTTCAAACCTATTATCCCATTGTCTAAGTGGAGAAATCAGTACATGCCTTAGAATGCACAACCATTGTGATTGGCTCACAAAATAATTTTGCAGGAATGGAAATAAGTTCAACACAGTGCTGGCCTTTCTCTAATGGAGACAATTGAAATACTTGCTAATTGTTGTCATGTTTGCACATTAATATTGCATTTCCTGTTTTATGAAAATATGTTCTGGGAGCAGAGGATGATGTTGTGACTCAAACTGATTTGGTTGCATGGTTGGACTTTGAACTTCTGTAGAATGAAATTTAGTAAGTTCAGATATGAGTGAATATGGGTTTTGTGTATAAAAGCTAATAATATGATAATTGGCACTCACTGACACCAACTTCCATTACGAAGTCAGGTTTCTTGTCTTCACTGCAATGCATTACAATGATATTGTGTGATACTTGGCACTCAGTGACAGTGACTTTCATTATGAAGTCTGAAGGTGTTATGTCTCTACAAGAGTGCATTACAATGACTTTTTGTTATATGCAGCTTGCCAAGTTTTCCTTTGAGTGTCGTTTGTCTGTATGATATGAGGATTTCAGGACTGTGAAGACTGACGTCATGATCATGTGGATATGACACCTTGTGGTCTGATGGGTAGGCAACAGTGTTGCAGAGGAACACACTGCTGTTACCTGCCCAGAATTTAGAGGCTGAATCTTTCTCTCCGTCATTGGTTATCATTTATGAGACTGCATGTAATGTTCCAGGCGACCACTATGAACTTTTGAATTCTCTTGTCATCTGACATACTCACATAAGTGGCAGAATCCATACTATACGTCTTATAATTCGAGTTGAGGTAAGTGAATGGTGTTACACTTCCACCATTGATTGCCACACTGATAGGTCGAGTTGGTTCATCATCAGCATAATAGACGTGAAAATGATCATTATGAGTGTGTCCATTGAATATTGCTGTTATTGTATTTTCAAACCTGAAAATAAACATGCCCATTATAAAAATTTGTTGCATATTGTATTCAAATGTGCACACATGTGTATGTTTTTCAGATAAAATTTTCAAAAGTACAGAAGGAAAACAAGCCCCCCCAAAAAGGTATGTTAACAAACAGCAGAATGAGGTTGTAAGGGTACATTTTGTGGCTCACTTAGCATATTTTGAACATGAAATTGAAAGATAAACACCTAACAGGAAAACTAAGATCAAGATGATAGCAACAGATTAGGAATAATATTATGAAGCAGGAAGGAAGAACATAAGAAAAAGTGAGGATTGTCTTTTGGAATGCAAAAATAGTTGGAGGGGCCTGGTTGCTAGATGACACATACAAAAATTAGAGAGAGAATACGGACAAACTAAGAATGTTTGAGAACTGAGTGCTTAAGGAAATCTGTGGACGTAAAAGCAAGAAAGTAACAGGGGACTGAAGCAAAAAGTATAATGAGGAATTTCATGATGTTTTCTCCTTGTTAAATACTCAGATTATCAAGCTAAGAACGTTGAGAAAAGTGCAGCATACAGCATGCGTGGGAGTTAAGAAGACTGTACACAAAGTGTTTGGAAGGAAAATGTTAAGAAAAGAGACGAATTGGACTACCTAGGTATGGATGATATTGTAATATTAAAATGAATCTGAAATAACTAAGATGGGAGGATGTGGGCTGAATTCATCTGTCTCAGGATAGGGACCAGTGACAAATCCTTGTGAATAATGTACTCAATCCTTCAGGCTCAATGAAATGTGAGAAACTTCTTGATAAACAGGGCAACAGTTCCCAGCTGCCAATGAGGGATTCTATGAGGTAGTTACGAAGAGTGATGCTTATGAAGTCTCACTTAAACCCACTTTTTAATTACTGTTTAGAACACTTTGAAATCTCTGATTCTCTTTGTGAAATGTGTATGAACTTAGCAGTCCTTTTCCTTTCACTGTCATTTTGAGATGAGCGATTTAGAAGTAAGTGTCTTGTCAACAAAATGTGGAAACATTCTGTGACCAGTGTTGTATTTTATCTGTTTCAGTAGTCTTTATGAAATCAGAGTGTGTTCCTAGTCTTCTTGCAGCTTCTTCTTGGTTTAAGTTTCAGAAAATATTTCTTCATGACATATTTTTGTTTAATCATTTGACTAATGTTATAAAATTAGAAGCTCATACATCTATAAAACGAGGGTGAAAATAGTTATGTAGGTACCCCTCCGTTGTGCTGTCATGTTTAGTTGGTACCTTTGTTGAGAACATATTTGTGGGATGGTATGTGAGCTTGCAGCAAGAAGATGTTTTTTCACCAATGCTTTGCAGCTTTGTTTTAGAATATTTCACCAGAAAGAGTCAAGCAAATTAGGAGGGGTTGAATTTGAATGTTACACATCAGTTTCTGGTTTGTGCTAATGATGTTAATATGTTGGGAGTAAGTACACACACACACACACACACACACACACACCATAAAGAAAAACACAGAAGCCCTATTAGTCACTAGTAAGGAGATTGATCTAGAAGTAAATGCTAAGAAAACTAAGCACATGTTTGTCTCATGAATACACTGCAGGATGAAATCACTACACAGATATAGGAAAAAAATCCTTTGAAAATGTGGTAAAGCTCAAATATTTGGGAACTACCCTAAGAAATCAACACTGCATCAGGAAAGAATTTAATACAAGGAATGCCTGCTATCATCTGGTGCAGAATCTTCTCTCTTCAAATTTACTATTGAACAATGGAAAGCTTAAAATATACAGGTCTCTAATTTGGATGTTATTTTGTATAGGTGTAAGACTTGATCTGTCACATCGAGGGAGGAACACGGGCTAAGGGTGTTTAAGAATAAGATGCTGAGGAAGATATTTGGGTTTAAGAGGGTTGACATAACATGGGACAAGTGTAAACTGCATAATGAGGAACTACCTGATCTGTACTGCTGAATAAATATTATTTGAGTGATCAAGTAAAGAAGAATTGGGTGGACTGGTCATGTGGCACAAGGTGCATAAACTCAAGGGACAGAGGCCACCTTTAAGACCTCCGCAGGTGTAGTTGGGAGGATATTATTGAAATGGATCTTCAGGAAATAGGATGGATGTGGGCATGGACTGGATGGATCTGGCTAAGGATAGGAACAAGTGACAGACTCTTGTGAAGACAATAATTAACTTTCAGGTTCCATAAAATGCAGAGAATTTCTTGATTAGCCAAGGAATTATTAGTTTCACAAGAAGGCCTCTGCTGCATGGAGTTAGTTTAGTGAGTGAGTGAATGAATTAGTTAGTTAGTTAGCCAGTTAGTTAGTTAGTTACTTAGTTAGTTAGTTATGTGAACATGCAGGTCAAGATCACAACATACAGATTGTGATGTGTGTCATATTAATGTGTGTAAGATTATGTGTCTTCATTAATGCCTTATGTACAAAAACTTAATCTACAAAGAGCACTTAATATGTCTGATAGGAAAGCATTAGCATTAATTGAATTTACTAACATGGCAGAGGGTTAAGTTCTTTGCAGTTTTAATTATTATTACAGATAAAATAAATATGAAATAGAAAAATTGAATACCAGTTGAATTCTGGTGATATTTACAAGGACAGAACACACAAAGGATAATTGGGTTAAAAGTTAAGGTTTATATTAAATTCATTAACAAAGGCTTGAATGTAGTTATTAACCTGTCAACGATCCTGTGGAATTCTCTGCTCCAAGTTCTGTAACACTGTCCTTCTCCTGAAGGGATATGCCCCAGAATGTGAACCTTTTCTCCAGCTGCCTCAGCCTGGAGCAGTGTTTCAGCGAGCCACTGTAGCTGACCATCTTGGTCCTTAGGGTTATAGAACAACCACCTGTCAAATAATCAATTATTCATTCTGTATGTTGTTGTGTATGTTTTAATGCCACAAATTAGAATCACCATCATTAGCATCATTGTTGTCATCAACACAAGATCCAAAATACCACCAGCTTCTTCAGCACCTACTGAATGGTGGAACCCTGTGTATTTCAAACCACAGTCAATGTAGATGATAAACTGGAAGTTGCATGGTACGTAGATGTTTTCTTTTGAAAGTAAAATTATTAAGTTTGCTGAAAATAAAAGTACTTTCTTTTAGAATACTGAAGTAAATAACAAGATGATATCACTGACAGAGTATGTGGGATGTGAATGTGTCTGGGTGCATGGTATACTCTTATTGATTTCAAGAGATGATGTTTTATTGAGAACATTGATGTTTCCAAGATAGAACTGTCCAGTTTTTATGACCAGAACTGAATTTGATGTCTGTCATATATGTCAAAAACTTAAAGAAAAAAAATTGTTTCTTTTTTACCAGTTAAAGGTGTAGCAGACATTACTGTTGAGGGCTATAATTCGAAATCCAGGTTGTGCCAGCGCAGTGTAGAACCCTCCTCGCAAAATAGTTTCTTTGGCTTCTTCTGGCAACCAGTGAGACCACAAATCTGCTACCAGTTTATATAACCACTGTGTTGAAACCGTCTCATCATCAATGTCATGTGGTGCATACCTGTCATGGAATAACATTGCCAGTTACCATGGTTGCATGATACAGAAGCTGTCTGATACTCTACAAACATTTTGTCTGCATTGTACCATACTTTAAAGAGTTGAAGTGTATTTTATAAGTACATACGCAGAATTCTGTTCCCTGTACCAGCATAAACACTAATCATCCTTTGCTGGGCAGGATATGTAGCTCAAATATAAGGAAAAAGGGAAGCATACACATTTTTATTATAGCAGCGACATGAAAACTGACAACTTGAAGGACCAAGAAATAGATGGAAAGTTAGTATTATAATGGTTAAAATTCAAGAATATACCAACATATGCATTATGTTACACTATAAAGTTTTTACAATTGAAACGCCAGAACTCCGACGTGTAAAGGTAAATTTCACCCTAGAAGGGGCCGCGAAGTTCCAAAGGGGAAGTAGAGGTATAGCTCTACTCTTTCTTTAACCTCGGTTCTAACGAGGGGGATGGTCAACGCCACGCCCCGGCCGCCTTACCCCCGGGAAAGACCCGGTACGCATTGTATAGGAGGCTAGGTGGGCCCCAGGGCCAGTCTGGACTGGTGCGGAAAATCTGGCTCCTACCGGGATTCGATCCCCGTACCGTCTAGCCTGTAGCGAGTCGCTATACCGACTGAGCTATCCCGGCCCACCGTTATGTTTAGACCCTTTCTTATTGGTCATCCGCAAGGAGTTTATATCAATATTTGTATAAAACGTAATTATAAATAGATAAAGTAGGTTACAGTTGTATTAAAATCGTTTGTTGTCTTGATGTTGGTAAGTATCCTAATCATTGAAATTCAAATTGTAACTAATAAAAGAAACACTCACACATTAAGTGGACTTGGCTCATGGTTTCCAAGAATTGGATACACAGGCGTGTCTGGAAAGTCAGCTTTCAGACGTTCCATAATTTTTGTTATGATATCAGTATTTCCTGGAATACTTGTAGCCCATACTGCATGGTCTACAAAATCTCCAGTCACGTAGACGTAATCAATTTTCTGTGAAAATAAACTTTAAAAAATAAGACTGTTTACACTGTTTGAGGTGACATTCTTTTAATTTGCTGTAATGTTTGTGTTACTAATGTGATACTGTAGAGCAATATAGAACAAATGTTTTCTTGGACAAGAGCTATTTGAAAATTCCAAACTCCGCTGTGGCCTGCAAACCAGTTGTTAACCGTTGTTATACCCTTGTTATGCCTATCCGTCCGAATTTGACAACTTGGCTCCCAGTGGGCGGACTTTTATGAAATCTGATATTTGAGTATTTTTCGAAAATCTATGTAGAAAATTCAAGTTTCATTGAAATATGGCAAGAATAACAGGTGCTTTACATGTATACCAGTATACCTTCATGGGAGTATTTCGCTGAATCCTTCTTAGAATGAGAAATGTTTCAGACAAAAGTTGTGGAGAAATAAAAACATATTTTATGTTCCATATTTCTTTCTCCCGAAAATCGTGCCTTTTATGAGATAATATGGAGAACTAAGAAGAGCTGGACAGGCCTCAGACGACAATATAATATGGCGCATGCACCGTGCATGCTGGATGTCGAAGGCTGCAGACACACTCAGAATGTGAAATATTTACTACTGTTCCATGGCAAAAATGTTTACGCAAACGCGCCTCAATATTACGTCATAGGTACATTGCCTCCCTTGGTTAACATTTTTCAGTTGCAGTGAATGAGATTAAATCTTGATTTTGGGTCCATGTGGTTTGTTGCCTTCCTATCCTATTACTTGTGGACAGGAAGTGATCCTGTGTCCATGGCATTGTGTTCTTCTTGGAACATCAAATATTAGACAAACCCCAGATATCCTATTATAAAGAGAAGTCACGTTTTATGAGGAAAGTTTGTCTGTTATCACCCTACATGAGTCTGATTCACTCATGGGAATAGAACAGAGGTGTTAAGATTGAAGAATGAAGTTTCCCTTAAACTGTACTAAGGTTTCATCTAATTCCCACCTACAAGTTTCAGTGTCGAGCAACATACATTGGCCCAAGAACCTCCTCTATTGTCGGGATTGTACATATTTAGTTCAAGATGTGGTTATCTACATTTCAACCTTTATGTTTTAATGTTCTGGTTTATTCTGTTTGGGAGGGGGGAGGGGAGGTATTTATAATTCGA
>Ga0209629_10002688_pt1 | contig 12272 bp, 9 predicted proteins | sample TergutCu122P5_FD_187286 | JGI IMG/M metagenome (GOLD analysis project Ga0209629, IMG submission 187286) | Cubitermes ugandensis P5 segment gut microbial communities from Kakamega Forest, Kenya - Cu122 P5 (SPAdes) (version 2) | ecosystem: Host-associated > Arthropoda: Insects > Digestive system >...
TATCACTTTTTTTAATGATTGCCCAAACGATGCAGCAAGCAATCAGGACGTACCATCCGTCGTTAATCGTGGCATTTTGTCCGACACCGTCTCCGCTGCCCGGTCTATCTAATTCTTGAGCCGGATTCGATCTGAAAAAGCCGCCGTAATCTTCCCGGTTAGTTACATCGGGAGAACCGACACCGGTTGGATATAGCGTGCCGGTAGTCTCTGAAGGCCTATCCGCCTCCGTACGATTTTTGAAGAATTGCGCATCTATTGGTTCGATTGCTATAAATATAAGTAGGATGATTGTATTTACTATTCTTTTCATAACTAAATAATTCTTAATTCTTAATTCTTAATTCTTAATTAATTTCACCGTCTTCGTCCGGTTTTTAGTCATCACTTTAACAATAACCGGCGATTGACCGGATTTTTCCGGCAGAGGATAATAGCTCGCTCCTGATGTATTTTCAAATACTTTTCTTCCTTGAAGATCATAGACAATCACTTGTTGTATTGGATCGGCAGCAGATGAAACGATGTAAATTCCTTTAGAATCGTTATAAACTTTCAGATTATCCGAGTTGCTAATTTCCGTTAAGCCGGTCATCGAATTTTCGAACCGGAGCGAAAAGCGTCCGTTTTGAATTCCTTTTTCGGTGTGACTATATATATAGGTATAGCTTGATTTTCCGGTCAGGTCGATCTTGCGATTTTCGCGTGCATCGATCAATTCTATTTTCGAGGCTTTGAAGTAGTGATCCATCCCTGTGAAAGTCAGCCGGATTTCTCCCGTCCTTCCGGTTTTGATGCCCAGCGGAACGATCTTTTCTCCTCTATGGTTGATGAAAGTAATGTCCACCGGAACTTCATCTGCCAGGGCATAGATTTCGGGAACATAATCGAAGGGGGAGAAAAGTTTCTGTACATCTTCGTTTTCTCTGAATCCGCCGGAAGCGTTTTCTTTGTAACCAATCAGCATATTGGAAACCGAAACATTGTTTTCGGCTTGGATGCGCAGGATATTTTCTTCTTCACCGGCGCTTCGCAAGTTGAACGGAGTTCCTGCCGAGCGGGTAGTCGAAATGTTTTCCACGTGGAAATCCACGACTAATTTGTATAAATTACTATTATAATCACCCCGTGTTTTCAGGAAAAATCCCTGCATGGGCGCAATGGTTCGTACGGGGTCTGCATTGGGTTCGGTTGTAATCGTAAGATTGTTTTCTACCGTATAGGTGATGAATCTTTTCCCGTCCCAAAGTTTGAAATTTCTTTGGATCGTTTTCTCATTATCATCAAGAAGTTTGATTATATCCAAAGACGACATATAGGGATTACCAACCATAAAATCGTCGTTTCCACCCAATCCTTTGCCCGGATGGCTTATTAATTCCGGAAATATCCATTGATCGACGAAGACTTCGGGAGCAAACCGGTAGTTTTCGTTATTTTCTTCACGGGAAACGGTTTCGCTTTTTTCCATGAGTTTATTAAAATCGTTTGTATAGTGATTTCCGTCATTAATATAAAAAAATGTACTTTGGTTAGACACGGGATTATAGGTTTGCGTGCGATGGGCATACAGACCGGTCGAATCGGCAAAGAAAGGCAATTCGAGGATACCGTTCGTTTCTTTGATGCCGTAATTTTTCCCGCTTCTGTTTTCCGGCAGATACATCCAATCATTCAGTTTATCGAAAGCGCCCGATTCTTCGCAGCCGGTGTTGTTACCGCTCGAATTTCCATATCCATACATATAGAAAGCGAAGCCGGCGGTTGGAGTCGAAGCAGCCCATTCGGTCATACCGGTGTAAGGAGTTGTCCAATTTCCTACACGATAGTCTTTATCGCCTTTGCTGACAGGTCCGAACTTCATCAGGAAGGTGAGCGGGAAACCTCCGAAGCCCAGGTCGCCGGTGAGGACGCCTTTCAATGGCGAAGACAGCATATACCAGCGTTCCCGTTTCAAAGGGGGTGCGGACGCTGCGGCGGAATACAGCATGCGGTCGTTAGTGGAACTGCTTTTGAGAACAAGGTCACTATTATCATTATCTATTATTTGCGATGTCTGCGACAATCCGAAATTGTATTGCACATAGGCCCGATTATAAGCCAGCATGTCGGGACGTCCCAACTCGGCGCCCTGCATGAAATAAATATTGTTGCATTTAGCTTTTTGCGTCAAGAACGGGAAATGCGTGCTATTACCGGGGATAAAAACATTATGACAGGTTGATGGGACTACCGTCGGCATCCAGTTATCCGGATTATCCCAGTTGCTTTTTTCAGTTTCTTCTTTTGCTTGGGGCATCCAGATGACAGGGCTTCCTCCCACAAAAAAATGCGTGGTATATTTTTCCCCTTTTGCAAGCATATCGACTGTGTAGTATCCATCCTGCAATTTGTTTACTTTAGCGGTGATTGAATCGGAGGCCGGTATTTCCGTTCCGTTTAGCATCCAGACAATGGGTTTTAAGGTGTCGGGATAGGCTTTGAATTCAAAATCGGAGGTATTGCAATACGCTTTACCATCCATTTTAGTATAATCTTCTGTGTTAACGGTGAAACCGCCTGTCAAATCACGGGCGGCGGCGCCTACGGTATAAAAGTAATTGGTGTATGCCCCTTGTCCCCAAGCCAAGACACTCATCTCGTCGGGATTATCAATTAACAGCGTAGTTTTTAAATATTTAGGATTTGTTTCAGTAACCCAGCTTTCTCCAATGTAATACATTCCGTAAGAATAAGCGCTGCCTCCAATACTGTCTGCTACCCATCCTTTAAAACCCGACCAGTCTTTGAATGGTATAACAGGTCCTCCGTCAACGGAAATAGTAGTTTTGTTTTTTGATGCAGTCGGTACTATTATCGAGAAATAATGATCCATTTTTATAAACACATGTTTTGAATTAAGATCAAGAGGGCTTAACAATACGGTTTCCGTATGTTGTTCGATGGGTGGCAACCAGGCAACTCCGGGTTGGGACGGATTCACACCGGGAGAAGCAGGTACGTGGTAGGTTGAAACGCTTATCGGTTTATCGCTAACCATATACCCGGTTTTTTTTATTGTAATGTCTTTATATCTGTACCATATACGTTCATCATCGATTGTAAAGGACTCTTCTGTTTTGTCTGCATATTTAATTTTTACGGTAGCAGGTATCTCTTTAGGGTATATGCGGACAAAGCCGATTCCTGTTTCGTTTGTCGGTAAAATAAATTTAGTACCCCATTGATTAACCGGCGCCACTTGCTCGAATGTATGATTGCTATATTTTCCAATTATATTCATTGTTCCGGATTGAAAACAGGCAATCGGTTTATCGGATACAATACGCGCTCCCCTCTCATCCTTATTGGAACCATAATAATAATACACTTGTCCTTTATTCAGTGTTTTATCAAATGTTCCCGAATTAATGGTGTATTGAGTGATTTTGGTATTATCCTTTGTGGCAATCAGAATGTATCCGTTAGAATGGCCATTACCGGCAGGTGTCATACCTACATGAATATATTCCGTTCCCAAATTTTCTTCCGGCCAGACATGCGTGGCTTCGACTGAATGATTGGCGCTGCTTATCGCAACCAATGTTATCGGATTCGTGGCAGTCACTTGCACTGACTTGCTTGAAACGAGAGAAGTACCGGTATAGCAAGCCTTGGCCCGCGCTTCCGACAATTTGAAGTCGCGGATTTCACCCTTTGATACAAAAATTGTAGTATCGAGGTTGGAATTTTCTGTAAAATGAAATGTTACTCCCGCATCAGCTAAAGCATTCATCCGCAATATCAAATCAACATTACCACCTGATATTGAGTAATGAATGTCATTGACACCGAATGATACAAAGAAATTTGTTCCCGAATTAACGATTCGTTTTTGAGCTAATGCGCTACTTGCTATAAAAAAAGAAAATAGAAAGAGAAAGTACATCTTTCTTACAGGATTTAGTTTTATTTGTGACATAATGTAGTTGTTAAATGTTAATATACTTAATATCAAACTAACAAAAATTACATTCCGTAGGTTTATGGATTTTGAATTTTTAATGAATTTTTAATGATTTTGGAGGTGCCGGGTTCATTCTATAATTCTTTTTTTTAACTTGAGGCTTATGATGGCGAGTGCGGCGAGCGCAAGCGTTATTCGCCCGGTCCAAACTTGAAAATTCTGCCATCCGGACAATTGGGTTTTTACTTGTTTGACTACTTCAACGGGATAAGGCACTTGGATTGTATCGGTTATAAAAATGCTATCTTTAACGATTTTATCCTTGTATAAGAACCGGTATCGTTCCAAGAGGAGTGTGTCGCCTTTTTGTTTTACAAAGACCGAGTCGTAGAGGAAAATTGAATCGCGTGAGATTTTGTCTCTGTATTCAATTTTTATTGTTTCGACGGGGATGAATTGGTGCGTTTTGCAGGAGGTGCATAGGGATAATAACGCGACCATAAAAATGTAAAGTAAATAACGAAGTGTGTTCATTTAATTGTGATTTTATTTTGCTGGGTGAAGCCTGCTATAATTTGGCTGATATCGGCATTTCTTCCGTTTTCTACTGCTGACATTGCGTTGACAATCATGATGTAGTCGGCTCCGTCGGCGGAGGTCAAGACTTTATCTTTGGAAACGCCCGACCACTTTTCAACATTGGCGATGTATTTTCCTGTGTTGTTTTCGCATGGCGGCGCCCAGCGATTTATTATTTTTTCTATGGTGTTGCATCCTTCTGTCAGGTAGGTGTGCAGTATTACAAAGGCTGCACGATAGCCGAAGGCCATTGAAGAAAATGTTTTGAATGATTTATCATTTCCTTTGATTTCTCCCCGAAAGTCGTCGTTATTTCGCCGAATGTTCAGTGGGTTGTTGTTTTTATATCCTCTTGGCGTCATTTGTTTTGTTTTTTTAGTTCATTTTTTACGGGACATATTTTCTCATATTCGCAATCCGAGATGCGGCTTAGCGCTTGTTCCAGCATTTGTATTCGTTGGCTTAGAATATCAATTTGTTTTGTTAACGGAGCGATTAAGTATTCGTTATTGAGTTTTAATAACTTTTCGGCATAGTCGGATTTTATGTTTTCTACTTCTGCGGCTGATTTTCGTTTGCCTGTCAGCCAGCCTATCGTTAGGGTGATTATTGATACCGTGAACGGTAGTAATTGGTTTAGAAGTTCCATGATGTTTTTTGTTTTATAGTTTTTTTATACGTCATTGCGAGGGCGAAGCCCGAAGCAATCTACCCTCTTTAACTTCCCCAAAGGGGGAGAATTGCTTCCTTCCCTTTTGGGGAGAGGTATGGGAGGTTCTGGATTGCTTCACTGCTTCGCAGTTCGCAATGACGTGTAAAAAACACCTGCTGTTAAGAAATTGCAACCGGTCCTACGTAGACGCTGTTTGAGATTTCTTTGCCGTTTTCGGAGATGAAACCGAGGTAGGCGTGGACTTCATCGCCGGACCATTCGGAGGGTACGGGAATCGATTGCGAGCAATCGGGACGCAATGCGCCTTCGGTGTCGTATAGCGATTCGGCTTTATCGAGATTTACTATTGCGATCAAGGCTTTGTCGGTTTCTTTTGCCGAACCGGCACCGCTGTTGTCTTCCCACTGCAATTCAACTTTACCGTTGTTATAGCTAACAAAAGTATTTGTCGGCGGGGTTAATGCTCCATGCGATACCAATACTTTAGCCGGATTAATTTCGTAATCGGGATATTCACCCGAAATGGCATTCGAAAAAGTATAAGCCATTGCCGCATTGTAAGGAGATTGACGGTATGCGTTCAATTTCCACCCTGTACGTAAAAAACCGCTTAATGGTTGCACTAACCTGACAGCCAGCGCAAATTTTTTGCGGTGACTGACTTGCGCCCAAGTACGCGGATTTCTAACTCTTGCCGGAATTGATCGCATGTATGCAATTCCTTTCCAACTTCCACCTACGACGGTTCCGACTTTGCCGGAGAATCCGCCCAGAATTCCTTTTTTAATTGTTCCCATTTTGAAAAAAAATTAAATTGTTAAACATTTTTATTTGGATTAGGGGTAGACCCAGGGTAGCTTTGAGGTAGCTTTGGGGTATTCTTTCCCTTATCCGGGAACAAAAATATAGTGAAAATCCGGGAGATTATAGGGTTCGGCGGGGTTTGCTTTGTGTTGCTTTGAGTTGCTTTGGTTTGCTTTTTTGTGTCTTTGTCTGGACCTTGATTATTAGGATTTATTTGATTAGCGGGATTGATGTTTTTGGGACTATGGTAGGAGGTATGACTGCGTACATATTTTTTTCCTGTTTTGCCAAATTTCCAAATCTCCATTTTGGAGATTTGGATGGGGACATACACACAGGGTTTTCACGCTGACCCGAAAATCTATTCAATAGACCTTTCGTTTAATTGTATTTTTATCCATTGATTGAAAGGTAGATTTTTTTTGCTTTTTTCGTAGGCTATCCGTTTTGTTTTAATGTTCCGTCAATCCACAAGGCCCATTGTTTGTCTTGTTTGGTGTAGCTGATGAAGAAGTCTTTTTGCTTATTGAGCATGTTTAAAAGAAAAAATTACATTTATGTAAGATAAATAGCATAACTATCATAAATAATATGATTGATACGGGCGGAGCAAAGTATTTCCAAAAAAAAGCGATATTTGTTTCATTTTTACTTTTATTTTTCCAAATTAAATTTACAACTATAACGAACATTAGCAATGCTGAAACGAACATCACATCAAAAACGGCATATTCAAAGAGATTATTTGCGATTTTTATGAACCCAATACTTGCAGTAACAAAAGCCAATAACGCAGCAAATACTCCTAAAATGGTAATTGTTTCTCTTTGTAATTGCTTTGTTTCTTCTTTTATTTCTTCTTTTATTTCTATTGTTGTTTTTTCACTCTCTGTTTTATTAATAGAAAGTGTTCTTCGAATTTCTTCTTTTATTTCTTTTCGTTCCGCTTTTACTGCCGCTTCACTTAAAACATGGTCATAGTTAAAATTTAATTCCTGGATATTAATTTTCCAGGTAATTAATTCTGTTTCTATATAAAAGATATTAACCGGTGCAAGCCCGGCAGAAGCAATAAAAAAATAGTTTTTAAATTCTAAAGGATGAGTTGCATTATAAGTTTCTATTTTATTTTTAAAATTATTTGCAAAGGATATTTTATAATTTTCATTTCCGGCATTCGTTTCCGGTTCATTATTTTGCTCGCATACTTCATAAAAACTATATGCAAAGATTGGAGAAAACTGTTTTATTTTGTTTGTTTTAGCACGTTCGATAAAACGTTCCATTTCAACAAGAAGTTTTGATAATAAACTTAGTCTGACTTCTATTTCCCCGATAGTTTTTTTGTATGTATCGTAGTTGTAGTCTCTTTCATTTTTATTTGAATTATCTTTCACAATTTTTAACTTACCATCTACGTCTTTATATATGTTTTTTATTAAATTAACAAATAATGTTTGAGAATTGAGATGTTTATGATTGCTTTGCACTAACAAATCATTTAATGTTCTTATTTCATCATTTGATAGATTGTCTTTAAAATAAGGGGAGTTATTACAAAAGATTTCTATGCCTTCTTTTGCATAATCGTCATAGGCGCAAATATCTTTATAATTTTTTTTATCTAAAAAGCAGTTTTTTAATAATTCACTAAATTGGTTTAAATTGAAAGCGTTATTTTCTTGGTAGTCATTAATAATTTCTATAAAAGGATTTTGTTTAAAAAGATCATCATCAATAATATTTCTATAATAATATTTTTTTATTTCTTCTTTTTCATCCTCTTCGATATTAACAATTTCATAGTCTCTATTTTTTAATTTGCTTTTTAACATTCTCATTAATAAAATAGCGGTTTTCGTTTTGAGCATAAAGATTGTTTTCTCCCAATCTTCATTACATTGAGGGTTAATGACTTTTATTCTACGCCAAAGCCGAAAAAGTTTATCAAAATTTTCTTCCGTAACTGTATAATCGAGGTCGATAATTGTCATATCTATGACCGACTCCATTAGTCTTTCGTAAGGTAAAGATTCCTTTCTTCCAATTATGAAATCGACTTGAGATAAACCGCGAGTGCTATAAAATCTTGATTTTCTATCATTGTTTATACAAATCAATCTTTTATCCGAGTTAGAAAGATAATGTTCGTGTTTATTACACATTTCAATAGCATAAAACAGCACTCGAATAAATGATTTAATTATATGAAAAGATGGGTTTTGTTTGTCTTTTTGGATATTTGCAAAATTTTCATAGTAATCACTAATGCTATTTATAGTTGTTTCTATTTCAGCCGAAAAATCGTTTAGATTTAGTATCAGAAATTCAGCATTTAAGAACGATTTTATAAAATCATAGCAAATGTCTTGAATATATGGGAGATTGCTGTTTTCAAGTAAAAGGGAAGTTATATATTGAATGAATTGTTTTTTATAATTTCCTTGCTCATTACAAAATAAAGCCCTAAATCGTGGTAGCGCTTTGTCAAAATCAGGAGTTGATTCTTTTTTTTTAATTTTAGTAATTACATTAGCTACTTGCTTAATGTCTTTAATATCTATATTATCAGTTAAAGAAAACTTTTTAAAATTATTACTATTATCCTCTTTAACAATTATTTTTCCTTCATTATTTAAATATAGTTTGTCTAAATTTTCGCCTTTTGTTAATATGTCTAAATTCTCAACATCGATTATTGAATTAATATTGAAACGTTTAAAAAAATCCAATAAACAGGTATCAAAAATTTTGGCGTTAGAATTAAAGGTTGCCATATTTTTTATTTCTTCAAGGGCTTTTTGTATGTGCGTTTTCATGTGATAAAATAATGAAATGCTGACTAATAATCAGTAAAAAAATTTAAGGTTAATAAATATTATATGGCCGGTTTATAATTAATCATTAAATATTTTTTTCGTTTATCAAACTCTTCAAGTTCCTTTTTTAAGAAATAGTCTTCATCTACGATTAATTTTTTTCCTTCTGCAAATTGTGCGATGTTCCACAATTCACCGTGAGAAATCCATACTAATTTTTCAATATCGTCATCGGCTGCAAAAGGAATAGATTTTCCATTATCATTTGTTAAAGCGGTAATACTGTCATCTATCATCTTTTTATAGTCAATTAATCCATCTTTTATGATATAATCCACTAAATCTTGTTCGGTTTTGTCTAGTTTATACTGAAATTTTTCATTTTTACTGATGGTTGGCATTTGTTCTTTATGGTCGTAAATAGTTTGCTCTACGGGGCCATTCCCATAAGCGCGAAAATCATTGAAATATTTAAATAAATTGGGTGATTTGATTGTTCCGTTTTCTCCTCGCGCACTTTCCAAACAGGTGAAATAGAGCAATTTCATAAAATGTGTGGTTGAAAATTTTTGTATGGCAATCTTTTTATCTTCCATTGAGATAACATCTGATGATTGATCTTTTCTTGCTTGCATTTCAGCCCACTTGTCGATAATATAATTAGACAAGGCAAGTTTTTGTGTTAATTGACACATATATTATATAATTTTAAAAAGGAATGAAGAATGATCTTTTTTTTGCTTTTCCGATAATAAATTATATTTAAGCTTTTATTTTTTTCCCCTATGATACAAAAAAACCCCATAAACAGTAGACTATAAAGCAATTATGAAATAGGCAAAGCTCTTTACAAATTTAGCGATAAAGGTACGCATTATTTGAGATAAAACAAAAACAATTTATATATTATTTATATTAATTATAATATTTTAACACGGCGATTCATTTTCTTGATTTGCAATCAGGCTGGATTTGAGTTATCTTTTTGCTACTTAGTTGTTTTGGTTAAATAATCAGTTAAGAATTAAGTTTAAAGTATTTTAACGTCATTTCTCATATAATTTCCGTGATTTTGCCTTGTAATTAGTCCTGCATTAAGAAAGCGTGCAATTTGTTTTTCTGCGGTACTTCCGGGGATTTGGAGTTGAGCTGCCACTTCGATGTATTTTCTTCTATTGAATTGATTGGGTAGCGCTTGAAATAGCGCCATTTTTGGATTGGGGTTTTGGATCGTGGCTGATTGCGTTTGGGGGAGTTGTTTGAAGACATGTGCGGCGTGTTGCAAGAGGACTTTGAGAATTTCCATGGAGATTTGGAAGTCGGGGTCGGAGCAAGTTAGATGGGGGGATAGGGAGTTTAAGGGGTTTAAGGAGTTTAAGTTGGGGGATTCCATTAGGCGGAGGGTGGATAGGATCATTGCGATTCGGAAGGTTATAAGTCCTAATCGTCGGATGGTGCCGATGTATTCGTTTCCTAAGAGTTCCCAATATTGTTGTTGTATTTGTTCAAAATATTGATTGAAGGTTTTTTGTTGGCTGTTTGAAAGAGAGAAACTGATGTTTTCGTATTGTTTTACGGATTGGTAAAAATTGAAAAAATCTTCGCCGAAACGGTTGAATCGTTGGTCTAATGATTCGGAGTTGTTACAAGCGAAAACGTCAATCCATTGCAAGCGAAGATTCATGCAGTAGAACATAAAGCGGCTGAAAAGGCCATTTTCGGCATCGGGTATAAGGCTTTGTACTTGTTTGGGGGTTCCGGATAGCAATGCTGAAAGTTTGGGTGTTTCGAGGGTGATGTATTCTCTATCTTTACGTCTCAAGTATGATATTTTTTCATGGTGGAAAGCTTTTCGGAAACCGTCGGAATAGTTTCCGTGTTCGGTTTTGAAAGTTTGAGCGAGTGTGTCGCCTTCGGTTTCAAACATTAATCCTACGCCATTGTTTTCGTTCAGGATTTGAAATACTGCGGTGGCACTGCTGTTGGCGGGAATGAACAAGACTCGCAAGGGAGGTTCTTCGGGTGGTTCGATATCGGGATTTTTTTTATTGATTGAGTATTCTATCTGTTTGCGTTTGTATTCTTCGAGTTCGAGTTTGTTTAATTGTCTTAATTGACGGTGGATTGGTTCTACTAACCGGCGACAAAGGGACAGTCTTCCTTTTCCGGCTGAGGCTTGCGCTGAAACGAACAAAAACAGGTTTGGGTATACCGTTACTCCGCCATATATGCCGCAGATATTTGGGAAGCAGGCTGATGTTACTACCAATGAGCCGAGTAAAAGCAGGTCGGCGTCTTCGCGGGAGTTGGCGTATTGGGTGATTTGTTGGATGAAATCGGGGAGGCGGGGGTATATGGTTTCGGGGAAGGTGGGAAACTCCTCACCCCCTTCCCCCTCTCCATTTTGGAGAGGGGGAATTGCTGATTTTACCAAATCTCCATTTTTGAGATTTGGAGATTTGGCAATGTCGATTCCGGCTTGTTTAGCTAAATGATAGAGAGTTTTGATTGTTATGCCGTGTCCATGGGCGTTTAGGCAGTTGTTGTATTGTTTGTCGGTTTCGGTTGGGATGTATTTTGGGTAGAATCGGCTTAGTCGGTGGTAGTATTGGCGGCCGTTTTCGCCCATGGCGTCGGCAAGGGCGAAGCCGAGGTTGCGCCAATCGGGGTATGCCGGGGCGATGTCGGTGGCGGTTGATTCGATTGATTGGGTGATAGTTTCAATAGCTTCGCGGGAAGATAGCGGGAGAGAGGGGGTTAAGGAGTTTAAGGGCTGTAAGGAGTTTAAAGGCTGTAAGGAGTTTAAGGAGTTTAAGGATTGGGGCGGTGTGGGTGATGACCAATCTTGGGGGTTGAATTTTTTTTTGCTCATCGCTTTATTAATTAGGAATTAAGAATTAGGAATTATCAGTTAAGAATTAGAGATTAGGAATTTTGGGTTGATGTAGGCGTCGGGGTCGTGAGGGAGGAAGCAGGCTCGAGAGAGGTCGCTGCCGGATTTGTCAATTGCGACGTCGTAGGTTTGTAAGATATAGTTGGCTATTGCGATGAAGTAAAAGACGTGTTGTTCTTCACCGAATTTACCCCACGGCCCCCTAAAGGGGGAGAGGGAGGGTGGAGGGATCGAGATTATCCATTTTATGCCGTTTCCGGAGGGGCTGATGAAAAGTAGTTGGGTGTCGAAGTATTCGTCGGTAAGCAGGCGGTCTTTCATTTCATGGGTGTTTGGCAGGTGGTCGAAATCGAGGCATATCAGGCCGGAGTGTTTTATCAGGGCTTTGTTGTTTCGGGTGGTGAAGGCGCCTGAAAAGGTGCAGTAGTCGAAGTTTTGGGCTTTGAATTTTCTTGCTTCTTGTTCTTTGCTCAACTCAAGCTCTTTTGCATTTGTACTCAACCTCGGCCCCTCTCTATTTGTCCTCACCCCCGGCCCCTCTCCATAAATGGAGAGGGG
>Ga0209629_10002689_pt1 | contig 12272 bp, 8 predicted proteins | sample TergutCu122P5_FD_187286 | JGI IMG/M metagenome (GOLD analysis project Ga0209629, IMG submission 187286) | Cubitermes ugandensis P5 segment gut microbial communities from Kakamega Forest, Kenya - Cu122 P5 (SPAdes) (version 2) | ecosystem: Host-associated > Arthropoda: Insects > Digestive system >...
CAGGTTTAAGATAAGGTTGTGTAAAAGATAACACAGTCTAGGAAATTAAATGAGTTGTCACAATTAAATGCTGTGTTGTTGCTATGCAGGTGGTATAGTTCATGTGAGTGTAGGGATCAGTAATTTTTTTTCCCCCCCCCTTTTGTACAGATTTCACATAATATTTCTGAGAATCTCCATTTGGCATGCATGTTTAAAGTTTCATTTACCTTAGTGATGAACGGCTGCAATACTGATATGGAAAATGTTATCTTTATGATAGTCCCATCCACTGAGACATGGCACCAACCTCAGAAATTTAATACACTGAATTGTTTATCATGGTGCACACCACAAAATGAAGCAAAAGAACCCTGCGGTAGTAATTCATAATATTGTACATCACTGCAGCTTCCAATTGTACTAGACATAACATGTGAAATTACATGCATCCATGTGGTTTATTTGATGCTGGTTCAGATTTGTATCCTGACTTGTAAGCTGCAAGAAAGATTTTCAAAAGTATACAGTGATGTCTGAGAAATTATGTAAGATTACTTAGACAGAGCAAGTGGGACACGCTAAGAAACTGTGCTTTATGTTCCTGTTGATATTATTTAAGCCGAAGGTATTCTAGTGTGAGCTGTGAGGGATCACTGCTCACATACTGTCCCTCATTGTTAGGTTTATGTAGATTAAATAAACCTAATTCTTTGTATTCCGTACTTCGCGTTGGGTACAGTGCCCAAAAGAATTTGGTACCACATTCAGTAAATATACTTTTCAGTCTCTTTTATTTTTACTAAAAATTATGCTGCCACTATGTCAGTGTGTAGAAGACAAATGTGTGTTACACAAAGAAATGACAGATAATGCAGGTTTCCCTTTTTAATCTCTCTGAACCATAAGGGAGAAACCTAGAAGATCAGAGCAGTTCCAGCTGTGCAGCTGTTCTCACAGTGATCTCTACAGTAAATAAATAGGATATACTTGTCATTTTGTACTGATAATATTGTGTAGCAACTCTGCAAAGTGACTTACATTGGTGTATTCTCTTGGAGGAAACAATGCCAGTACCATTGCTGGAATTAGAATTCTGTGTATGTAGTGCACATTATTTTTTGTTCAATGTGATTGAACCTGGTGTAAAGATCCTGAATAAGTAAATTAGCGTTGGGTTTTATGTTAATTCTGTCTCTTCCCTCTACAACCAAATGAAAATTGCTTATATTTCCAAAAATCTCACATAGTTTATATATTCAAATTTCAGTGTATTGCAAAACATGCAAGTTAGATCCTGCTGTGAGGGGTGGAATGGTGCAGCACCGTGTGAACATGAATTAAATTTCTTAAAATTATGCCTACAGAATTCAAGTTGACTGTGGAATGTTGGAATTCTGCTTAGCAAAGAAATACACTCATTTAATTACATTTTGTATTATCCTTTGGTGCAATTTTAGCACATTAAGTAATATGTGATTATTACTAGACTCCATATTTCCAGCCTTATACAGTAGAACCCAAAAAATCTTATATCCCATTCACAAATAGATACCTTCTTATGGCAGTGCTAGGGTGTGTTGTTGTTGTTGTTGTTGTTAATAATGGAAATGGTTTTCAGCCTTCTAAGAATGTTGCACTTACAAAATTCAGCATTTGCAATGTAACTGAACAAACTCTTGCCTCACTTCCTCACCTATTCCTACGTTCATGGGGTTCTGCCTTTTTTTGTATGAGGTACATAGTAAAATAGTAGTCATGGAGATTAAAATCAATTACCCAAGGAGATGTTTTTTTCCATATGCAACTTTTGGTAATTACACATGGCTCTGAAGGTGAACACTTGGACAGTATGTATTACTTAATACAGACATTTATTTGAAAACAAAGTAGCAACTCTTTGGTCAACAGTAATTTATAATTGCTGATTTTCTAGTCAAGTTATAGGTTTTAATATCTTAAAAGTGTACGAGTTAGTGCAGTGTACCAGTGCATCTGCAAATTTTGACTCCACACTTTAATTTCAGTTTAAATATAAGCCTTAATTTTATTTATACAGGTTTAAATAGTGGATAATTTAGTTCAGATTTTGAGACCAGAGAACAGTGGAGCTGTCAACCTATCAGCCTGACATGCAACACACATACATAACTTGAAAGTTACACACTGTGGAGACTGTATACTCTTCACCAATGTAAAAGAAGCATTTACCATTGTAGGGAATATTTATCATATGATACTGACAGTAGCAATAACTTTGTTGACGCAAGACTTTACCTCACACTGTTCCAGTGTTGTGGGTCAGAGAGGTAAAAACAGTTTATTATAAACCATCTTCATAATTAGACAGTCCAGAACGTGGATCCATCTTCTTCTGGAAAAAATGTATACTGCCATTTAGTGTCTGTTTTGATGTGTACTTATCATAGACTTACTGGAATAAGTAAGAAGATTCCCTGACATGAAAATGGCCATCTTGACTGAAGTTGACTGTTACTATAGAGCAATTCTCATGACCTTTTTAATAAACACGTTTATTTCCTTGAAATATATTCACCTTCACAAATATTGCAAGGAATAGTGAAGACAGTTTCTTTACCTGATACACAACATATATATTAACCACACATTACTCTATAGTGATATTAACTGCAATGAATACACAATATATTTGCATCTATAATAATACAAACAGACTTCCCTGATGTGATGAAGTAAGTGTAACACTACTGCTTAAGAAACTTGTAGGATTTCTTCAAGTTATAAGGGCTGGATCATATCATATCTCTCAAATCTGGAGGGTATTATGTATTACGGCTTCATATCTTAATAGAGATGATCCATGAAACTGTAGTCTGAATTCTTAATAAATACAGTTTCACCATTTGATGGTTATCATCTTAATGATGTTCATTATGTGAATAACCTGTCACTAGTATCATAAGCATGTTGCTTATGACAGACTCAGCTCGAATAATTAAACCAAAGATTGAGATGCAAAAATTTATCATCATGCTTGTGAAGTTTTGGTGTGTGATGATGACACTTCTAGTCAGATAAAGAATCACAATATAATTATACTTAATAAATATATTTGAGGGTAATTAGTAATAACCTTCAACAACTCATAACATGTAATTGACAGGAAATTTAAAATATATATGTATATATTATATATGTATACTTGTATGTATGTATGTATGTATAAGGCGAATTGTGCAGAATGATGTAATGAAAATATGCAAACAGGCTTCAGGTACTTACATACAACAGTGGAGTGAAAATGTTCAATGCCCTTTCCACAGTATTGTTGCTGCCAAGTGCATATCTCATTGAAACATGTTTGTGGTCTTGAAAATACAACACCATTCTATAACCCTTTTCTCTTTTTCATTGAAGCAGCAATCATGAAAGGTTTCGTGGCCAAAACTGTTGTTTTTTTTTTTCTTTCCGCCTGTGCTTACCCCTTGAGGTGCCACTGAAGTTGTGAGCATTATAATCTTGTCCATTGTAGTATCTTTACAGTCATTACCTGTTAGTTTTTTAATGAAGTTATTATGACACCTGCCAAATTGCTTTTCATACTCTATAATGTTTGAATGTGTAGTGCATAATCTTTGCTATGAATTTTGACAACTGCTTCAAGCTAGATACAGCTTTAGTATGCAAATATTTGCCAACTGAAATTTTCTGCAACCGTTCTATATTCTCCACATTTCTTGAAATAGAGGAAGGGTATGTGTCAGCATGCAGTGGCCATGTTCCTCTAGAGTTTGGCTTAGCAGCACAAAAGCATAAACGTAACTTTCAAAAGGTTGTATTTTGTGCTTACCTAATAATTCATTTAAATTTATCATTATTTTTTTCTTAGGAAATGTGATAACACTATTTTACTCCATACTTGTATGAGAATCGTACTAACTCTTTACAAATAATTGTTGGATTTATTCAGGAACTGTTTGAATATTGTTAGAATATGTCAGGCTACTTAACATCTGTTATTATTTTCTTCCAGGTATTATGTAGAATGTATCTTAGTTGTACAAGAAAACTTGCGGCATAATATACTTAATAATAATCAACATTTAGCTAATGAAATAGCTTATTGAAGGTGGAGGAAAAGAAAACAAAAGTATTGTTATTTTTGAAAAAGATTTTTCTTAGCTATTGAAATGTATTTATGATGGACTGTGCTTCATTTTTGAATGGACTTTATCATCATTATTACAATTATCAGTAACAATATACTTGTCTTGAATGAATGTATCTACACTTGAATTGCTGCCAGTGTTTTTATTGGCTGAAGAAGATGAATGTGTTACCAGGTAAAATAAAGCTTATATAAGTGCCAGAACTCTGAGTGGTTTATCTTCAGCATTATTTTCCTAAACAATTCCTTCTCCTTTTTGTTCTTCTCACGTGCATTATGGGCTGTTAGTCCACTCTCCGCGCCTCACTTTTGCCATCTTTGCTGTCTTGGATAATGTTCTTTTAGCATACCTGTCTGGAGATAAAAGAATATTTCTATAGTTAGTTTTCATGTTACATATGTACCTCACATTGAAACAGATTCCTTATCACCCATCTCTTTCTCAGTTTGCCACTACATATCTTCCTTATGTTGTCTTTGTTTATGTTGCTGTTCCTAGTTTTATCAGCGAATTTTCTTATAATGTATTTTAATGTATGTTGTATGTGTGTTTTCATTGTGTGAGGCATGATACACAGCATTTTTATATATATTTGTTCTCACTCTACCATGTTGTATAGGTTGGACCACGTGTTACTTTCTGTCTCTGATAGTGACAGATCCATTAGATAATATCTGGGAACATCTCACATTTAACTTAACCCTTAAATGCCATTTGGGTTTTATATTCCAACTAGTGACCAGTATGGAGGAGTTTTAAATTAAAATTATCCCCATATTTACTCACACAGGACATTGTATAGTGGTCAGCAGCATGTGAGAAATTGGAAACTCTATAGTGTACATAAGTCAGCTTTGAAGAGTTTAAAGCATTTGCTTGTTCGATGTTGATGTCAGTCCTGTTCTTGGACGTTTGCAGCATGTGGATATTATTTTCATTCATTTATTATATTCCCTAAATCCATCACTGGGTACAAACACCACTGGATTTGGAACTTGTCAAAATAGTATATACAGTATAGCTAAACATAATCATTTACATTGAACACTGATATTGATACATACAATGTTAGTGGATCGGGCAGATATTTGTATCAGTAGTATGCATTATAAGTAATTAAAAATAAGCTTAAGATTTACAACTGTTGTAATATTCTTCAAGAGTGTAGAATGAATTTAAGAGAAGATATTTACGTAGTTCCAATTTGAATCTCTTAACATCACAAGATAAATTTCTTATGATGGTAGGGAGATTATTAAAAACTTTAATGCCAGAATAGTAAGCCCCTTTCTGGTACAATGTTAGGTTAGCCTGAGGCAGATGAAGATTAGAATTTTGCCTAGTATTAATGCTGTGTATTTCTGAATTTACATGGAAAAGATTCTTATTGTCCACAACAAATAACAAAAGGGAAAGTATGTACTGAGACTGTAACGGTAGGATCCTCAAGTTCTTAAACAGTTCTCTACAGGAATCCCTTGGTCTTGACCCCATAATGATTCTAACTGCCTTCTTCTGAAGTCGAAAAATATGAAAACTGTATGAAGAGTTATCCCAAAAATTATCCCGTAAGTAATAAGGGAGTGAAAGTAGGAGTAGTATATGGATTTCAGTGCATCCTGAGACTTAAATTGTTTGATGCATCTAAGTACATAGCGTGCTTTACTTAATTTAGGTACAGCTGATTGATGTGATCCTTCCAAGATAGGGAATTTGTAATAACTAATCCAAGAAACTTTGTGTTTGAGGTGTATGAAATATACGTATTGTTGTAGCCAACAGGTATTTAATTTACAGAAGTGTTTTTTTTTGTCATAAACTGTACACTTTAATTTTTAAGTGTGACATCCCCGTTGTGTTTTACAAATTTAATATGTATAGTGTACAATTGGCAGTCAAAACACAACTAGTTTATTGTACACTTTGTACAATGTATAAAAACTACATATTTTGGCCTATTTAGGCCATCTTCAGGTTTTTCGTACAGCCTAGAGAGTGAGGTGTCCTATAGGCAAATTATATCATGTAGATGATGAGAACTCATTCATCTTTTATAAATTGCTATTGCGGCAGGAGTATTAGGTAATATATAATTGGGTGCGGCTAGGTTTACTGTTGTCTTCTCCTTTTAGTGTCTATGGTCATGGGTAGCTGTACAATCTCAGTGGTGTCTATTACGGGCTGTTGTGTGCTTGTGTTGATGTGCTCCACTCTGTGAGGGTAATAAAACTATATGTGAGATGGCATAGGTGTGGCCAAATGTCAGTATACAGGTATGTGTAAGTTACTTACTTGTGGTATCATTACTAAGACAGATTAAAACTACAATGGACACAAAGGAAAACAGTGCATATTTTGCTCAGAAAAAGCAGACACAAAAACCACAGCAAGACATCCAAGATAAGACACACATGCAGACTTTGCAAGCAACAGGAGAGGATTAACATGATACCACATTAATTGGTTGAATGCAGATGTGATTTCTTTACTGAAATCTGTATGGTTAAGATGAGTGACAATTAGACTAGTGCCATCGGCAAACAGTATAGATTTGTGGTTGTTTCCAAATACTCAAGCCAGGTCATTTATATACAAGAGGAAAAGTAGTGGACCAAGTATGGACCTCTGAGGAACACCACATCTAACTTTCCTCCATTTAGAAAAGCTGCTGTGACAGGAATTTTTACTTGTTATTGACACCCTTTTGTACCTGTTTGTGAGATAAGACTTGACTAGTTCTTTGAATTTGCGTCTTATACAGTAAAATTCTAATTTCAACAATAGAATATCATGGTAAACACTGCCAAAAGCCTTTTTAAGGTTGCAAAATATACCACCAACTATTTTTTTTTTAATTGAAAGCATTGCTTATTTCATTAATTAAGTTAAAAGTAGCTTCCATAGTTGATGTCTTAGTTCTGAAGCCAAATTGTTCATTATCTACTATATTATTATTAATCAAATATTGGTACCTTCTTACACATAGAACTTTTGAAAACCTTAGAAAATTCAGGTAAAAGAGATATGGGTCTATAGTTAGACACATAGCTCCTCTCTCCTCTTTTGAATACTGGTTTAATTACAGCATACTTTAGTCTTTCAGGGAATATTCCAGAGGAAAATATTTTATTACAAATGTGACATAGTGGTGAGCTAATATATGGAGAACTGAATTTTAGTATATTAACAGATATTTCATCATAACCATGTGAGTTTTTTTATTTCAAGGCACTAATCATTTCTTAAATTTCCTTTGTTAAATGCATACTGATACTTAATATTTGGAAATGGTTTGTTACAGGTTAGACATAGGTAATCTACAGAATTATTATTCTTATTAGAAGCACTATGATTTTTCCTTGTTATAGATAAAAAGTAGTTGTTAAAAAAATCAGGTATGGTTTGAAGGTTATCATTTATATTACCGTTAATGTTCAGCTGGTGTATGTCCTCGTTTTTAGTATTTGTCCCAGTTAATGTTCTAGTAATGTCCCAGGTGGTTTTCATTTTAGTTTTTGAGTTCTCAGTCTATTTACTGTAGTAATGCTTTTTAGCTTCCCTTATGACATTTAACAAAATTTTGCAATACAGTTTATAATAGTTTTTTAATAGATGATCATTACTATTCTTACAAAGAAGGTAAAGCTCTCTTTTGTGCTTACATGAGGTTCTTATACCCCTAGTAACCCAAGCATTATGGATAAACATGGTATCAACATCATACGGGTGTTTTATTACAATACTCGTATGATAGTGCAAGTATTTCTTAAATCGCAAAGTTTCGAAGTTATTCATTGGAATATCCAGAGCACAGATTATACATCCAGGGTTTCAACGGCACAGCGAGTGGGGAAAAAGTTTAGTCGAATGGCCGACTAAGCTATCGTTACCATCTACCAAGATGGTATAGTCACTTCTCATAGATGGCAGAGAAATGCAATCGACACTAGATGAATTGTGCTATCGACAGCATGGCACAGTATGTCACGAATTAGATATGCGAGGAGTGGAGAAGGGATTCGAAATCGATTTTTCGTTGAATAGTGCGATAGAGAATAATTTTAGTGGCTATGTTTGGAAATTCGTAGTGTTGTATTTATTGGTGTTTTAGTTCTGCTCGTGTTGTACAGAAACATACAGCATGCATTGAATGGCTAACAACTGGTCCATGATCTCTAGGCATGTCGTACCCAAAAAGCGTTCGCTAAGTGAGACTGGAATTAAGCTGTCATGACATCCTCCAGTGTGCTGAAATAATATTTCACATTGGAATGTTTTTTATTTTGATTACGGTTGCCGTTTAATTGGTAAGTGTATCATTTTGCAGTGTTGTGACACATTTAAGTCCGAGTAGGTTGACGTTTGTTGGAATGCATTTGCCGTTACGGACAATAAATTTCTCGCTTCCGAACATGCGGTGTACCCAGCCACCTATTCGGTGCGTAGTGGGGCTTTCCTCCGCGAATAAAGCGACGGGATAGAATCAGTGTAGTCGCTATGTGTATCTTATAATCTTTGCATGTGAATTTTAGAGCTGCTTTTCTTTTGGTAGAGGCAAGCAACTGATTAGATAATCTACCAGAACTGTTTACATTATGTGAACATACCTCATTACTACACACCTGTGTGACACCTATCATGTCATATGCCACATAATTGTATTTTATTTATGGTACTGTGCTCAAACATAGTGTAAAGAAAACAATATGTAACTAAACTGTCCTGCCCTAATGTTGTATGCATACTTTATAGGCTGTGCACGAGCACAATGCAAAGAAAATTAAATTATAATAGGTTAGTCCAACCCATCCCATCACAGCATATGGATCTTTTGGGAAAATATAAAACTATCCAGGCATTAAGAAGTACTTGTTTAAATATCATTAATCCAATTAAAGAAATTTGTTGGTAAAATCTTGTAACCAGCAGTTGTATTTCAATGATGCCCAATGTGTGCATAATTACGTCATCTCCTATTCAGCATGAGGAATTAGTGAACTATAATGCCAATCAGTTTGGTTCCCTGAAATCCATATTCCATACTTAGACACTGGGAAACATTGTACACATTTTGTTCAATTTTAGGTACACTGTGCAAGTTTAGAAACTGTAGCTGTGGAACTACATAAGTGACGATGGATGTGAAGTCTGATGTCCCATATGATGGTCGACTTGAAGAATCTGAAACACATAAAATGTCCATACCTGGTGAAGATGAAAAAAATTCTTCACATTCATTTCAGATAAGGCCTGAATTTGATGAGAGGTAAATTCTATCCTTCTAACCTGGTTTACTGTTAGTAAACAACATCCATTGGGCATATTAATCATTAGCCACCATGGGCAGAATTTGTACATTTCAGCGCATTCATTACACTAAAATCTATAACCTTCAGTGCAGAACACTGTGAAATGTGCTTCACACCCATTTTATCAGCTTCCAGTGGATAACCATGCATGTGTTCATTCCCTGTGCATTACAGAGCATTCTTTGTTATGTGTTCTGGTAATTAATTTCATAAGTATTATGATGTCAAGAATTATACTTGTATATATCCAAACTTTACTGTGCCTGTGTGAGAGAGAGAGAGAGAGAGAGCGAGAGCGAGTGCGTGCATGCGCACGCGCACACACACACACGTGCGCGCGCATGCATAGCTAACCCTTTGGGGCCAGAATTAAGTGCCCAGTGTACTCAACGAAAGACCCAGAATTTAAATAGCTGCTCTTTACTTTGCATGTTCTCAGCAAATCACGTCAGTGGATTTTCAGTTTTTACAGCATCACACTGCACATTAACTGTAGTTGACTTTTGGTGCCAAAGGGTTGAGGACATATGTAGTTGAGAGAATGAAATATGAAATGTTTTTTACATGTAGTTGTATTTTATTATTATGCACTCTTTGAGCAAAAGATTAGGTTATCATGACTGTCATTACTCCATTTTTTTTATCTCTGTAACTATGAAATTAATTTTGGTGGAATTTTGCACCCAAAAGTTATTGGGCAAATTTAGTGTTTGTTCACATTTGACTCTTTCTAACACGTTTTATTCAATGATGCTGTTGGTTACTGAGATTGTACAGCATTGGTGATGAATGAATGAATGAATATGGAGTGTTGGTGGAATGACACTGTCAGATGAAAATTGATGTACTTGAAGAAAAATCTGTCCCAGTGCCCCTGGAGACTGCAGCATAACTGAAGCTTCAACAGAATTTTGCCAGACTCCATACAATACATGTAACTAGACTGACCTATGCAAGCTGAGGAAATAGCAATGTGATTACATTGCAGCTTTTGGAAGACTAAGAAACTCAACTCCCTGGAAACTTGGCATGCCCTTTTTCTGACAGGTGCATTGCACATTGTCATTGTCATTATAGTGATGTGGTTTTTCCAGACTGGAATTTTAATTACTGCAGTTTGCAGGGATTTGTGCCGCCGGTATCTCCATCTTCCTTACATCAGGCAGGGCAGATACGTAGACATTTTTTTGCCATGTAAGAAAGGATAGAAGCAAAACCGTATTCATTACTATTTATAGATTCCGAGCAATGACAGTGAAGGAGCTAATCCATGGTGTGATGAATGATGAGTTGGGAGGGAAAAAGTACACAGTGGAAGCAGCTGAAGTTTGGACAAAGAATATTGCAACTGCTGTACGAAACAAGGTAAAAGGTATGTGGACAGAAATGTGAAACCTGTTTATTCTGGAGACCATGTGGGTTTGGTTGTGTGAAGGAAGACTTTATGTGGGGGGGGGGAATCTCTTACCTCTGCTCCAAATAGAACCCCAGATTGTCCAAACCATCACCTAGTTGCTATATTGACTATGCTATCCTAGCTCCTCCCAGAATTGGGTTTTGATGTTCTACCAGTTAAATGTTCATCAGCCAGTGATATGTTCTTAGTTGAGTGACGGAGTACTAAAGTCTGCTGTGTGATGTTGCAGAGCTAGGCTTCAAGAGGTACAAGTATGTGGTGCAAGTTGTGCTTGGTGAACAGCATGGAGCTGGCATCAAGATTGGGTCCCGCTGCCTGTGGGATGCTGATACAGATAATTATGCCAGTGATATATTTATCAATGTGAGTAATCATGGTATCATTATAACAGTTTAAGATTGCATTGATGGAATGGGCAGTGTTACTTATTTCTGATCTTGTGAAAGAGTGCATTTGAAGTTTATGTATATCTTCCTTACAGACACTCATAACTGTAAGTTAAATGTTGGATATAGAAATATAAACACTGTAAAACCTCATTATTTCAAACTGCTTGGTACCAAAATGTGTTAACTGGAAAGTATTTGATTTGAATTTAGCCAATTATCATCATGGATATTGCTGTCAGTGAATCACCAATGAGGTATTTTGTGAAAGACTGCAGGAGAGATTTGAAGGGATTGTGTTTTGAAAAGGAGTTCTGGTAAAATCTGAGAAATACTGCAAAATGTTGGAACTTTGAATGCTTCTAATAGAACATGAAAACTGTGTTTTATAATATCCAAAGTAAGTAACTAGGTCTTAATATCAGGAAGAATGATGGTATATTAACATTATTGATCTCTATTCCAGGAATCCATATTCTGCATGACAGTTGTGTTTGCCATCTACTTCTACTGAAGAATCATTCTGGTATGTTGCATTAAAGTTGGCTGTCATGAGTTAACATTGGCTGGATGTTAATTTTTGAATATAACATACACAGTAAACTTACACCCTGCATCAACAATATCCAACATTTTAATTTCCAACTGATGCACACAATGTTAAAAACGTAGAGTTATTGAAACGTTTTAAAATAAGTAAAACTGCTCCAACATGTTTCGGTTTACAAGGAAACCATCATCAGGGAGCCACAGTCAGTACTTAGCTAAAATTACACACTTGGTTAAAAGTGGATACATAGAGCTCGTACAAGACGTCAGTGTTATGGCTGCAAATTGTGACTAATAAAATGATATGTATGGAGTATGTAAGTAAGAAAAATGCAAACTATTAAAAAAAGTAAGAAAGATGTACCAACTTGATGCAAACAATTTTACTATGATTTTTTCTCATAAATGGCCTCTACATGTTTCGGACATTTACATGTCCATCTTCAGGAGTTCTTATATATAGGTTGTTTCACTGCCGCAT
>Ga0209629_10002690_pt1 | contig 12270 bp, 9 predicted proteins | sample TergutCu122P5_FD_187286 | JGI IMG/M metagenome (GOLD analysis project Ga0209629, IMG submission 187286) | Cubitermes ugandensis P5 segment gut microbial communities from Kakamega Forest, Kenya - Cu122 P5 (SPAdes) (version 2) | ecosystem: Host-associated > Arthropoda: Insects > Digestive system >...
ATAAAAAAGTTTTATGAAGTAATAGAGGCTTTTTTTTTGTATCTGTACCCATTATCGAAATTTGTGTGTAATATGTGCTAACACAACTCTCAATATGTTTTGTTATCTGAAATAATACCTAGCATGTTGTGTGTGTGTGCACCTTTGCTTTAACATCTAATAGTGATTCCTCTGGTCATTTGCTCCTTACACATTGTTTTACAGTTTAGAATCACATATGGTGTAACCTTGTTACTATCTGCTAATACTACCAGCATGACTCACATCTTTTCATAACTTGATATTTCAGTCATCACAGATTTTTCCATGATGCCATTGGCAGTTTAAATTTGACAGCATGTCAAAGTATGCTGGCATTTGATTGACATTTCCTGTGTGGCTCAGGATGTAGTCCATTTTCTGAAGTCCATCTTGAAGTCTTCCAGTAAAGTGAAGGTCTATGAAGACAGCCAATTCCTCCACATCATACACATACATACACACACACACACACACTCACTTACTCACTCACGTGCGTGCTCACTGGCGGGTCCCTTCAACAAGTGTATAGTGGCAGGAATCAAGAGGAAGCGTGCAATAATTTCTGAAGTCTCAAAAAATTCATGCAAACGGACTGCCTTGTCGGTGCCGGCCCATTCTAGCACCAACGCTACGAGTGACAAATCTTTGGTAACGGGGGGTCTTGACTGTAGCTGCGCCTGAGATTCTGTACTTCTAACTGCAGGCTAGCCATTTGTTGCGCTACTGCCTCTGCCATTTCTGTACCAATCTCTCTCTCTGCGTTAGCTTAGCTAGGGATTCCACCACTGCAAACCAATTTATGTAGTGGCTGGTATAGGCTGGCCTCTGAGTTGGGGGGGCGGGGTAGTAGTAATGTTTGATGCCACCAAATTCATTACTTTCCTTAGTAATCACAAGCAAAGACTATCCACATTCCACAACATTAAAAGTTAACAGTACCTTCTAATTAGTCTATTTTACTCTAATCACAATACGAAATTAAGTTGAACTTCTCAAACTATTTTCGTCAAAATCACTTACTAACACCTCCTTTCTCCTCTTTACTTTAATCTCAACCATCCATTCTCCCTAGGCAGTTTCATGTGCCCCACACAGTACATTTACCATTTTCTCCTGTTACACAGGCTTTGAAACGGTTGTAGATCCCTTGCAAATATACGACGTTTTGCTACCATGTCGAACCCTAGCCCTTAATCACATAAATTTACAAATTCACTGCAACACCTACCTGTTACAATACAAAACCACCACATCTTTCACCAACAAAATTACTTTCACTGACAAAAATCTTCCAGTGAGCACAGAGGTGCTCACAACTCAACCATGTTTTTCCTACAAAAACCAGAGCAGCAGGGAGCTCCACTGTATAATGTAAGGTCTTTTATTCCCTAGCCGAATACCGAGTTCCGCCCCACAGCCTAGCAGCAACCTCCGCCAGTTTCCACACACTGTAGGCCTGGAGGGAAGTTCACACGGCATTACTCAATCCAAAATGCTGACAAACTTTCACAAATTCCGCCATGAAAGCAACACTCGTACACGTACACTACCCATCAAATTTTTTGTACCCATTTACAACAAGTTAACCAAAAACTTAACAATTACAAAATATAAATACAAAATCCTACTACCTCAATCATTCATTACAGGTATTACCAAGTTTCGGACAATATACCTTTATTATTCCTTGAAAGTTAATATGCAATGAATATGCTACGCGAGACAGTGATCCGTGCTACGTTTATCATATGCAATGAGAACTTGTAGTAGTAAAGCCCATTAACTGGAAATAAAATCAGACATATTCCCAGACCATGAGTTAAAAAAAATCGTATTAACAGTTCATCATCACCAAGCCCATCACACTCAAACCACGACAGTCCCTGAGAAGTAGGTGTCATGGGAACCGAATGAGCGAGAAAGGTGAGCCGGACAGTTACAAGGTTCAAATTTGCTCAACAGCATTACATGTAGATCATGGGTACTCAATATCTGGCCCTCATTGGCTCTTCTAACTGGTCCATGGAGTCTTTAGTGAGAAGCTAAATTAAGACGTTATAGCAATCTGTGTTTGGTGGGAGTATGCACAATGGTTCGGAGATGATGTGGGAAGAGAAATATTGAGATTTAAAAGGCACACTCTGAGAATTATTTTTGCCTTATCATATAGGCTGTATCAGATGGGCTTAAATGTACCATCTCTAGCCTCCGATAATAGATCAATGGTTTATAAACAGTTTTATTAATTTTAACACCAACTTTTAGTAGGCGGCAATCTGTTTAGCCACGGCAGTTATGTTTAAGTTCCAACCGCATTGCATACGAAACTAACCAGACTTGGGTGCAACCGGAAAAGCTAGTATCTTGTCTACCACTAACTTCAACTTTCTCATGTGATGAACAAACTCCCACACTTGAAAAGTTTACACATGACCTACAATTACAACTGGATAATACAGTACATGTCTGGTGCAAGACAATACAATTCCTAGCAGTCATAATTGGCTGGAACAAAGTAATCTTCACTCAACAAAGTCAAGTGCATCTTCATCCACCCAACTGTAAATCTACAAAAGGGTTCATACAAAAAATGTCAGCTGGACATACTTTCATCACACCAGAAAACCTAAGTGGGTTTTAAAACCCAGCTGTGAGAAAGTGCCCAAAAAACTAACATTCAACCTTCATTAATTCCCATGATTTATGTGACAAGCTGGAGTACCCATAAATTTAGAATGGGGAGAAGAGTATAGCCTTTGAGTCCAATGGTGACACTGTTAAGTACCTATTACAAGTTGCCATATGCTGTACACGTAAACCAAACTTGTAACTCCCTGAAGATGGCCAGGACATATGGCGAAAATTTGTACGACTTGTATAATACTCGTAAATACATACATCAACTAGTTGGTGAAATTTGTGTATATTAGACTGTCACATGAAAGGTGTACAACATTAAATATCTTTCCACTACCAGACACATCACCCCTGAAAATTATTCCACAAGTTATTATAGAGTTCAAATATGCTAAATAATTTGAAAGTTATATAATGTTACTGATATGGAACATGGATCTAATTGCATAAAATGCACTTCACTTCACTTCACTTCACTTGGGGATCATTTGTTAAATCTCATTCTTACAGATGTAAAAACATTGGGAATGTGTCACCTTAAAACACATTCTTCCAATTTAGGCGGTTATCAATTTGTGAACCAATAAATTTGGTACTTACCATTTGTTCCACATTTGTTTCTTTGTAACCTATACTTAATGCACAGTGTGTCAAAGTATTCATTACAAATTCTATTACATTCATTTTATTTAGACTTAGGACCGACCGGTCACCCGCCAACCATTTCCTGATACAAGACAATACTAAATTTGAAACTGTACAGATTACATGAAATTTTTTAGTAGAAATTATGATACTAGTGTTGTCAGCAAACGCCCTAAAACTGACTCTTCTGGGATAATGGTATCAGCTGTCATTTCTTGGGTCAGAGTATGTCTGCTGCCACCATTATTCACTCTTCAGATAGAGGATTTCTGCTGCTGTCATTACACAATCCTTCACACACATAACATCTTTCAATTGTATTGATATCTTAGCAATTATTCATATAATGAAACTTGTTTGAACTGCTGCTTAAATTATCTTATTTGCAACAGCCAACACTGTGCTGCTGCTGATCATAACATTTCAGTAAGGAAGATGTACCAACTTGATGCAAACAATTTTACTATGATTTTTTCTCATAAATGGCCTCTACATGTTTGGATACTAACTGATAAACAGTGCACAAGACTACACACCAACTCCACAGGACCACAGCCTCAACACCTATGGCATGACACCACATGCGGCAGTGAAACAACCTATATATAAGAACTCCTGAAGATGGACATGTAAATGTCCGAAACATGTAGAGTACATTTATGAGAAAAAATCATAGTAAAATTGTTTGCATCAAGTTGGTACATCTTCCTTACTTATATATATGATGCACGGTCACACTTACATCAAATAACATTTCAGTTTCTTTAGTTCATCAGAAGATGTAGCTTCATTTCAAGAACATTTATCTTTACGTAAAGTCTCAACAGTGCACTCCATATTATATTCTTCTGGAGCTGAAACCACTTTACTGCAAATGAGGTAAACAATTTTAACACACCACACTAAAAATAATTTGTATGTTTCCATTTTTCTTGAAATACATATAATTTTCTTTTCTTCATTTTAGAGACAAACATCATAAAAGTGAAATATTTATACATTATATATTGTACAACACCAACTCCACACACATATACACAGAGGTCAGCCAAGTTTCCATTCCAACACAGCTGTTTGCAGTAGTCACTGTGAGACTGAAATTCCTTCTATTATGTTGAAAATGCCACAATTCAATAAATTTCATTTCTGTCATTAAGTGTCTTTTGAGTTTATAATAATTTACAACAGTCTTAAGAACTATGACAAATCCTTAAACTGGCAGTATGACAAAGCCACATTTAACATCGTAAGAGATGGAAGTTTCCCCTACACATAAAACAACTGAATGGAGAAGAAACATGTAAATATGTCATTTAAAACATATGCCTATTTGCTTTGTCTTTCATGACAATGAAATAATACCGTTTAATTCTTGAACCTAAACGTAAGCTCTCTAAAACTGAGAAGCTGTACACGTTCAACCTATGTAAATTGTATGCCCTGACTCACTCTGTATAGTTGGTGAGACTCCTTATGGGATATGGTTGGGGTTCATTGAATCTGATATAGTCATCATTATTTTTATATTTACTTATTTATATCTGAAGAAAAAGTCTAGACTAGTCCAGTTAATCAACTACCAATTGTTTGACCTCCTTATTTCATTTGAACTCGAATCTCACATACCAGAAACCAACAGTCACTTTGCTCTAGAGCTATTAATCTGTGTTGCAGGTGACATCACTATGTGCAACCTCACTGACACAGCTCGCTTACTTGAATGAGAGTGTCCAAATCTGTTTGGCAGTACAAAAAAAAAAATATATATATATATATTTTTGTCTTGGGTTCAAGGTTTGCTTGTGTTAGGCTATTGCCTTTCACCCCATGTAATATTATGAATACTACATGTTGCCCCTGCATGTCAGGAATTAGCTAAACACACTACTGTTTCCTTCATTAGTTGCTCACAGGGTATCGAACTTAAGGATCTCTGGAGCAATGTCCTTCTGGCCTTCCAAGTTTCTTGAATGGACCTGTACAGTGAGTTTTATGATGGATGGCTGCAAACCATCCATAACTGAGGGCTAGCAATCATTTTACTTCATCAACAAATGTAACAAAAATGTTCGGCTACAAAGCTTTTAGCAAATCCGTTTACAGCAGTTGAAAACCAGGGAATTTAAAAGAACACACCTACAAATCCTTACTTTTGACTACAATAAAATAAAATTATGAGCAAATTAATAAGTAGTTGTGTAGTTGGCCACATTCTGCTAGTAAAGTAAGACGAGTGTGCAGGCCACATGAAATAAACTGGTGGGATGAATGTTTGAAACATCCATTCTAGATTCTTCATAACTGATTAAAATCTCCCACAGGAGCTCTATAGAACCATAATATAATTAAGTTATATGTGTTAATTTCTAGCCAAACTGTACAGACTTCCATATCCTTTTCTTTCTCTACCTGTTATGTGATGTGCCATTAGAATATACAAGCCCACACACAGTTGCATGCTGCTGAATTTGCACTGACTTACCAGAACATGTAGAAATTGCCTATAGGGGTACAATTTCAATATACGGTACCAGTTCACACATAGAGCTGTCAAACTATATGCTTTACCTGATCATTTTCAGTAACACATACAAACTACTCAACAATGAGTATGTAGTTAGAGGTGTGTGTATACAGCCTACAAAACAGTGCAAAACTGCCATTTTGCTAATACTTCTTCTGACCCTTCTTGGAACATTTCAGCAGTACCAAGTCTTGGGTTCCTCCAGTAGTCAAATATCTGCACAACTGCAAACACAATGACATTCAATTTAATGTCTGAACTTGTTGGTCTTATTGTGTAGAACAAACAATGACAATCATTTCAAAAACATCAGCCACAGTTCAACTTATTATTAAACAGTCAAACAGTAAGGACTTCCACTCCTTCAACAGTCTTCAGAAGACTTTACAGAAATGCTTGTCTATTATGGAATACAGAGGTTCATAGAGCACACAACTGGTTCCTACTCTGAGCCACATGAATCAAGTCCACATACACCCTATTAATGATCTATCTTAACATTATCATACCATCAACCCCTATATATCCCTAGTGGGCTGTTTGTAATTAAAAAACCACACACATTTCACAGATCAAACATACATAAAATTTAAATCTGATAATTTCCTTGAACTTCTCAATTATTCAGATTCTAAAGATTACTTCTTTACTTACTTACTCCATGGAGCAGAGTCCTTCTTGAGAAGCCAAGAGGTTCTCTGCTAATCAAAAAAATTCCCTGCATTTTATGGAACCTGAAGATTCATTACCGCATTCACAAGTGCCCGCCACCTTTCCTTATCCTGAGCCAGCTCAATTCAGTCCATGCTGCCACATCCCACTTCCTGAAGATACATCTTAATACTATCCTCCCATCTATGCCTGGGTCTTCCAAGTGGTTCTTTCCCACAGTTTCCCCACCAGAACCCTGTATACACCTCTCCTCTCCACCATATGTGCTACATGTGCCGCCCATCTCATTCTTCTCGATTTTATCACATGAACAATATTGGGTGAAGGGTACAGATCATTAAGCTCCTCATTATGAAGTTTTCTCCACTCCCCTGTTACCTTGTCCCTCTAAGGCCCAAATATTCTTCTCAACATCCTATCCTCAAACACCCTCAGCCTACATTCCTCCCTCAATGTGAGGGACCAAGTTTCACACCCACACAAAATAAAAGGCAAAAATATAGTTCTGTAGATATTAATCTTGAAATTTTTGGATAGCAAACTGGAAGACTAAAGATTCTGCAGCGAATAATAGCAAGTATTCCCTGACTTCAACCTGCTCTTAATTTCTTCCTGAACAGAATTTTGATTTGTTAAGGTTGTTCCCAAATATTTGAACTCTTCCACCCTTTCAAAGGAACTATTATCAGTCTTTACACTGTGACTTTGTCATGCATCCTGATCTCAAGACATGACCATGTACTTAGTTTATCAGAATTTACTTCTTGTCCAATCTCCATACTAGCAACCACACAAGCTATTGTGTTTTTCTTTAGAGTATGTATGCTTCCACTCAGTATATTAACATCATCAGCATAAACCAGAAGCTGATATGTACCATTTAATTTCAAGTCATCCTAGTTTATCTGAACCCTCCTAATGGCATACTCTATAAAGCAAAGTTGAAAAGCAATGGTGATAAAGCATTCTAAAGCTTTTAAAGATTAAGTTTTCAAAATCACAATTGTGTCTTTCTTGTTTAATACTGATAATCTGACCCTAAATTCTGCAACCACCAGAAAGTGGTCAGTGCCACTAAAAGATCAAACATAAATTATACTTGAATGCTCTGTTTGTTCTCTAACAAAACATATTTAAGACAATTGGGCATATTCCCATCAGAGAAAGTACAAGTGCTGTGAAATTTATGGTGTGAAACTACCATGTGTAAAAAAACTATTATTCTTCCCCCACACTCATAATTTCATGCGAATGCTAATTATTTATTTCATGTATGTTATTCTGAAAACAGGGAGAAGCCATAGTGTTGCTGGCCATTTAAGGGAAATACAGTACCTGAAGTGTGAAGTCAGTATATTTTCATGAAGGCAAAATTCTAATATATTGGTGGCATACAATTTTATTCCTCTTTGCACACAAAGTCTTAAAACATCCCAACAAGTTTCTTGAACCACACAAATGAAGTTTACACAAGTACAGTAAAACCCCCATTCTTCGCTACTGCAAGGACCATCTCAAGAGGGAGTGACATCAAGGAAGACAGAAAATCCAAAACTTTAAAATCACCCATACTGAAAACATGTGGTTGGCATATAACAAAAAACTTCAACAAGGCATCTGAAATATGGACTACTGAACATTCTTACAGTATAGAAGTAAAACAAGGCAAATATATGCGTGATTTCAAGCTCCCCGTTTAGGTGATAAAATCTGCGCTCTTCTGGGAAATTATGCACGGTATAGTGGTAATTCTTCACTTACATTTCAGGACAATCTAAGGCCTAGAGGTTGTCCTGAAACATCAGTAACGAATTACCACCACATATTGTGTAATTTCGCAGAATGGCGTGAATCTCAAGGTACATGTATGTATGTAATAATCAACTTGCTTGTAGTACTATCACATGTGAAGTCACATAAAACACAATGCTAGCTGGATGCATTTTATAATGATATGCAAAATTTATTTATTGAACTAGTCACAGTGATGTTTGTTTTTTTATTCTTCTCTCTAGCTCTCAATCTGAATAGTTCATTTTCAAGCCTGTTTCACACTATAATATGACTGTCTTTCATATCATGCTGTCTACTTGTAGTACTTCCAGTGCATCCAAAAATGTTACTTTATCTTCTGCCACTTCCTCTTGTTCCTCTTCCTGTTATTATTTTAGCCTGGTTAACTCCTGGTCCAACACCTTAGCAGCAATCTAGACACCACACATCCCAAGAGACTGTCATATGCTGTGTGGTCATCAAACTTCACTCCAAACTGCAAAATATGTAATTCGTTTTCTTCATCTTCAGGAAGTTTCAGTGCAATGCCATTATTGTTGCAGAAATGATCAACAGTATGAAAAATCGTTCTTGATAGCAGTCGGAGTTATCGACATCCAGGCTTCTCCTATGACATGCATGGCAGACAACATGCATCTTCATACATGAAGCATCTTGGAAGAGTCTGCCATCTGTCATGGCAACTGTCTTTCAAAAGATACGCTTTCTGTTACTGCATATGAATCATGTACCTGCCTGGTACAGATGGTTGGGAAATACACAACATATATAGTTCTGAGAAAACCTGATGAAATCATCCACCATACTGCTACTAGGTCTTTCAGCTGGCATCATTTTCTGGTACAGTTTTGCTTTCTAAATACCAACTCTAGTCTGTACCTAAACAACAAATCTGCTGTAGTTACATCTACACCACTTCCATTGGGTGGCACAAACTAACTGCAAATTTATATCATACCAACAAGAGAATTTGGGAATTTACCTTGTTCCCATACCTTTCTGCGAATACTCATACACAAGGGACAGTGAGTATGATACCCTAATGTCTGTAATCCAGCTCACTGGATAAAACCCACAACTTTGCAGCCACTGGCAAATATTTCTGGTTTTACATTGGATTCGGTCACTTCTTTTAGGAGAGCTGCAGAAAATACCACATTTAAAACACGCATAGAATGCTTCAAGTAAAATTCCTTTACAGACTTCTCCTCATGGAGCCATTAGGTCTTCTGGGATGTGATTCAGTTTTAAGACAGTGGTTCCCAATATTTCAAAAGACAGTACCTTCATCTTCAAGGGTAAAGTTACAGAAAAATATTTTTTCCTTTTGAACAGGGTTGTTTAGCTTAAACCACACACTTGTGGGATCCCAAATGTATTTAAACAGTTCCAGGTAAAGGCTCACTGGTTTCAACATCTTTTGGTGCTCCATTCAAGGCTATTACCATGTTCTTGCATTATAATAATCTACAAAGAAAACAGTCTTATAAAACCTTATTACTTGTTACATGGTACAGAGGCAGTAAGCAAGTTTTGCACAAATTTCTGTTACTTGCCACTTTCAGTTTGAAATATGTGATGCAGTATAATATACACCTCACACTTACATCATAGAATAGCACTTTCTAGTTAAGTATAACACGAATTTCCTCACTGAACTTTCAAGAAAACAGCATCTACTTTTTCTTCAAGCATGTGGCAATTTACAAAATTAACACCACAAACAGCAACAGCAACAGTAAAGTCTCCATTGCAGTTCTCAGTGACAGCTGGTGGTAAGATAGAGCAATGTGTGAATTCCTTAAGCTGTGTCATATGGTAGGAGGATGAGTCATGGTACTCAGATCACAGCAAGTTTGATATTCCACCAGTGTACCATGGCTAACAACTACATGCTTTACATATGTTCTCTCCCTATTCTTCAATGAAATCTAATAAAACTTCTACACAGTTACTCAAAATTGAACAACTACACATCTAGTTCCTCAGAAAAGCTACCCTCTCAATCATCACCATCATGCCCAGTACAGGTACATTTATTCAGAACAATATCACATCAAATACCTCACATATATCACAAATAATCACTAATAAAACTGCTGGTCTGGTTCCCTTAATTATGAAACTGTCTCTAAATGATGATTAGCTCTCCCTTTTCCACAGAGAAATATAAAACTGTCCATTTTGATATCCTGTCCTACATCTTATACTATGCTAATTCTCTTGTTACACTACCAATGAACCACACCTATAGAAACACCTGGCATTTAAAGTTGTCTTTGTACTCGTGTGAGGTCCCAGCCAGTATTTTGCAACATGCCAGCTTTGATGAGCAAACATCCTCCAACTCAATTTTCAGAGAATAAACCCTTATCACCCACATTTAAGTACTTATTAACTATTTGCAATTAGGCTCTGTTTCTTTACCCAACAACCTGAAGATGTACCACCATCTGTGGTGACAACTGAAATGATTAACATAGAAATGTTACTGGAACATATTAAATTGAGCAAACACAGATGAATGGTACATTGTACTTACACTGTCATTATGCATGTTAAGTTATTAATTGTAATAAGGTCAGTAACAAATGCAGTGTGCTCTAAATTTCACAGAAACTTCATACAGCCACATCCTCACCTGTGGGATGGTCCTGCATATGGTGGGGGATTAGGGCGGTAATATGTGCTGCATTCCATGGATACCCTGTAAAGAGGTTTCTCAAATAGTACACCAGCATAACAAACACTGTGCCATAGCCCAGGAATGCATGATATAAGTCTAAATTAAGGCTTTCATTCACACTAGACACAAAAACATTCTGTTTGGTTCCTCAAAGTTTAAGAATTGAATGAGACAATACTGTCCCATTAAATGTACTTCTTTGCATCATGCCCCCTCCCAACCACTTTTCTCCCCTTAGCCCAATCAAAAGTGTGGAAGCGGTAGGGACGGAAATGAAAAAAATTTGTTTGATCCGTCCAGGTTTACATACAATACAATATAAACACAATTAAATATAAAGTTTTACAACATAAATGTACTTACAAGATGCCCATTTAAAACTAACTTTAGCTGCCGAAGATGTCCTCGTGTAACCTAACTACCAGTGTTGAGATCTTCCAATCGCACAGTCACAGGCGAAAGATTGCTACCAATCCTAAAGGGCCCACACCACAGAAGAGAGGGCTTAGCCGAATGTGTATGCCTGGCATAGGTAAATGGGTGCACGTGAAGCCAAATCTACTTACCGATTTTAAGTCTGCGTGGAGACCTGCCCTTATTTTTATTGGGTTTGGACCCACTGAGGACTCTTACATGAACTCTTTCTAACCACATTCCGCCTTCGCCTAAGATCTCGGGGTGAACATTTCTCAGATAGCAGTTCATGAATTGACCACTACTTTAACAATGGTGATAGTGCCTCATGCTCATAGGTACCCATGTAAAAGCCCCTGTACCCAAACTGATAGTTCATCCCATCAGGTTTAGCGATTGGAATAAGCTATCAATGAAGCTTTGAGAGTCTGACTGAATCTTTCCACATCAGATGGCTGTGGGTGAAAGGGGTTTAGTTATATGCTGTATCATCAATGTGAAACGGAAATCACAAAAAATATGTATCACAAAACACTTGGCACTATCTATAATAATAGCTTGAGGAACAGAAAAACTGGCAAAGATTCTTTCTCTCAGGATTTTGATCGTTGATCCTGTGATCACCTCTCTCACTGCTGCAACACATCAGCAGAGTATAAAAGCATAGTGTTGCCAGCCTCTTTTCACAGAAACTTGCCTACACTCAATATACAGGGTTATTCATAAGTCCCTCCGGGATTTCTGACCCCTGCGGTACAGTAGCCGGGATGGTCACGCTGAAGGGGAGCATGTCAACAGAAAGAGAGACACTCCAAATTTCTGTCCTACCTTACAGGTGCTCGATATGTTGACTTCTGAGGGCTCCTGACAAACGTTT
>Ga0209629_10002691_pt1 | contig 12268 bp, 4 predicted proteins | sample TergutCu122P5_FD_187286 | JGI IMG/M metagenome (GOLD analysis project Ga0209629, IMG submission 187286) | Cubitermes ugandensis P5 segment gut microbial communities from Kakamega Forest, Kenya - Cu122 P5 (SPAdes) (version 2) | ecosystem: Host-associated > Arthropoda: Insects > Digestive system >...
TTTAGTGGTACTATTTGTTTGTTCCAATCCCTTCATTCTCCTTTGCTGGTTTGTGGTGATCTCAGCTTAGAGAATGATTGGTTTTGGAACTTTTTATTCTTTAGGACATTTTATTTTACAACTTGCTGTGAGTGGAAGCGGTATGAAATGGGTATGAAATGAAGGGGGCGAGATTTCTCGCCCCCTGATTGTGTTTATTGTCGATTATCGGCGTCAGGATTCCGGAACCGGGATGGCTGGCGCGTATGGCGCCAGGGACGCGGCGTCCGCGATGGGACCCATTTTCCCGTCCCAGATGAAGCCCTTTACCTGATAGGCGGTGAGGTCCCCCGCGGGTATTTTTACCGCGGGCGTATTCAGCGTGATTGTGTCGCCGGCCTTGAGCGTCACGTGCTGCGATGCCGTATTGATGCCGACGAGCACCCCGTTTTTATAGAGCGCTATGATCGGCCAGACGGCGGTGTCGGCGTCACCGTACGCCGTTATTGTGGCTTCGAGGGAAACATCGCCGGAGGCGATCTGGGTTATGGGCGCCCCGTTCATCATGAATCGCATGGAGCCGGCGATGCCGTTCCCCGCGGAGACGTCGGCCGCGTTCACATTGAAGCCGCTGACGCTGAACTGCGGCTGGCCGCCAAAATACTGATTTTCGATCTCGACGTTTACGATTTTGGACTCGCCGGGCAGCAGATCGAAATAGTTATCGCTGTAATAAACCGGGAGTATCATATCGCCGTTCGCCGGATCCGCCGCCTTGACCCTCACCTGGATCGCGACTGAATCGGACGGGTTCCGGACATAGACGTTATAGCGCTTCGACGCGGCATCGGAGCCCGCGGCGACGTAGGCCGAGGTGACGTTTACGTCCGGGATATTCTGCATCTGCGTATAATCCGGCGCGGAACTCGCCCCGGTGTCGGCGGCGTCGTGCCAATAGAAGTTATCGGCGGCCACACGGCCGTTTTCGTCGAGCACCTGGAGTTTGAGGAACATGACCTTGGTCGAGTCCGCAGGCCACAAATCGGAATTCGCGGCGGTGCTGACCGGCAGGACCTGATCGACGGAGAGCTTGGGTATGCTCATATTCACGGCGTTTTTGATGAGCTTGCCGTTCATGTCATAGATATTGCCGACGGCCCTGATGTTGGTGAGCACCTTGCCCGTGTTGTTGGCCACGACGATCTCGCCCGGCCTCGGGTTGTACGTGCTGGAGTTGGCGGTGTTCGTGTTGGCCGCGCCGTTGGTTGGGTTCCAGATGATCGTCAGCGGCTCGCAGGCCTTTTTGATGCCGAAATAGGCGGCCGACGTATCATAATAATAATCGAACGTGCGCCAGGCGAACGACGGCCAGCAGCTCATGCTCATCCACATCAGCAGCCCGCTGCCCTTTTTCTCGACAAAGCCCTCAAACATGGCCCTGTGCAGATCGTAATTCGGCAACTGGGAGACCCGCGTGAAGTCATTGATGTCGTTATAGCTGGCGTTGAGCTGCGCCATGGTCGCGTAACTGTTGAGCTGCGTGAAGAAGTTATTGGCGGGGCCGTTGCCGCCGAAGAAAAAGTCGTGCACGCCCCAGACGTTCGCCGCGACCGCGCTGACGCGCCACGGGTGAGCGATGGCGCTGTCCGATGTGAAGCCGGGCCACATGTTCTCAGGCCGGAAGTACTTTGTCAGCACCTCGGGGTTGGGGATGACGTGCTGGCCGCGCTCGGTGTGCAACTGGAAATTGGCGCTGTTGCTGCCGGCGAAATACGCCTTGCGCTCCTGCTCGGTGTAAGGGCCGTGGCCGTTTATGCCGAACACGGCGGAATCCGACGAGCGGTTATATATGCGCGTGCCGTCCAGATTCATTATAGCGTCCTGGAGGCCGGAATCCAGCGGCCTCGCCACGACGCTCTCGTTGCGGGCGTTGTAAATGGCCTCGCTCGGGTGCTTGCGCACGACCCTGATCTTGTCCGCGGCGTTTTTGAGGAACATGTCGTTATTGAGGGGGTCGGGGCCGTCCCAGGGATTGGCGAGCCAGAAATCGTCCCATACCAGGATGCCGTATTCGTCGCAGGCGTCATAAAACGCCTCTTTACCGGTCTGGCCGACCCAGTTGCGGATCATGTTGAAGTTTTCCTCGGCGTGCAGCTTGATCCTGACCCGGTAATCCTCGGGCGTAAGGTCCACGTTGCTGTCGTCCATGCCCCAGTTGCCGCCGCGCAGCCAGATCCTGACGCCGTTGCAGTAGACGTTGACCGCGGTGTCGCTCTGGAAGTTTGAGCTGAAGCCGGTGGGCAGCACGGTCCCCGTGTATGTATAGACGAGCTTTCTCACGCCGAAGCGGAACGTGTTGGTATCCGACGCCGCGCCGCCCGCGCTGACCTTGACGTCGGCCGTATAAAGGGGCTGCGCGCCGTAGCCGTTGGGCCACCAGATCTGCGGGTTATGTATGTCGACCGGTATCTCCACCGGGACAGTCTGCCCCGCCGGCACCAGGACGTCCTTGCTGAACGCGATGTTGCCGGGGTTGTATGTGCCGCTGACCGTGGCGGTTATATCCGCCCCCCCGGTGTTTTTGACCTCGGTCTTGAGCGTAGTGTGGGCCACGGAGAAGTCATAGGCCGGGTCGTCGCTGGGCGTTATGTCGCTGTTTAAATCGTTGTCGCTGAAATCGCGCAGTTTGTCAAAATTCGTGACGACCCACGGATCGACCAGGTTTACCCCGCCGGAATACGATACGTAAACGTTGTCGTAGATGCCGGTGTCGCGCCCGCGTATCGTCGGGATCCAGTCCCAGTTGGCCGCGGCGTGGAACGTCGGGTTGTCCGCGCCCAGAAGGCCGCCGTTGGTGTTCGGGGTGGAATAGCTCTTGGTGTGCGCCGTGGAGTAATGCTCCGGCGGTATCACGTGCACCGCCATGTAGTTCTTGCCGCCGAAATTGGCGTAAGGCGTTATATCGAGCCTGCCCCTGATAAACGCGCCCTCGATGTCCGCGGGATCGCCGCTCAGCGCGTGCCCGTTGACAAATACCTTGGCCTTCCAGTTGATTCCGTCAAAATTGACGTAGGTCTTTTGGCCGGCCTTGCCCGCGGGTATGTCAAACGACGTCCTGTACCACCAGTCGCTGTAGAAATAGGTATCGGAAATCTGCATCATGTTCATGTCGAAATTGGGGTCCGGCAGGACGCCGGCCTTGACATACGACATCAGCGCCGTCCCGGGCACCTTTGCCGGCAGCCAGGCGCTGTCGTCGTATCCGGCGGCGGAGAGTTCCTCGCCGGTCGCGGTCATGTCCTCGGCGCGCGCGATGGTCCAGTCACCGCCGGTGAGCTGCTGCGTTCCGTCCGCCGCCGGGGCCGGGCGGGCCGGGTTGGCGTATGGGGCCGCCCCGCTCGTGCCGTACACCTCATATTCATAGAGCTTGTAATTGGCGGAGCCGGCGACGCGGTCCGTCATATTGATGCGGACGTAGCGGGCGGTCTGGGCGGGGAATGTGACGTCGTCCGTGCCGCCGGCCGATTTTGAAACCGTCCGCACGGTCGTCCAGGTATTGGGGTGCGCCGCCGTCCCGTCGCCGTTGCCGTAATTATACGACACGTCGTTTGAGACGTCGACGGTGTACGCCGTCGGGTAGCTGTCGCTGCCCCAGTACAATTTTATGTCGTTATATGATACGTTTTGTCCCAGGTCGACATATATCCACTGATTGGCGTTCGCCGTGCTCGTCCATCTGCTGATGAACGGGTTGCGGAGCACGTTGCGCGTCGCGTTTCCGCTCGGCCCCTCGGCGAACAGCGCCAGATCCGCCAGCAGGCAGTTGACGTTCCCGGTCGTCGCCGTCGAGTTTATGCGCGTGATGAACAGCCTGTAATATTTGTAGTAATCGCCGCACGTCGTCGCGCGGCGCATGCCGGCCGTGGCCTGGGCGGAGCCGTTGTATGTATAGAAATATCCGGCGAAGGGCGTGGCGTCAAGGTAGCGTGTGTCCATGCCGTTAAACGGGGCGGCGGCGGTCTGGTTTGTGAGAGCGCCCGCGCCCAGGGCCGTCGTGGCCGTATAGGCGTCGATGTCGGTCCATTCGGACAAGTCGCTCCCGCCCGTCTTGGAGGCCTGTAGCTTCCACGCGTAGGGTTTTGACGTCATCGCGCTCGAGCCGAGCTGCTGGAGCATGCTGTACGCCACGACTTTCTCGGGCTTGGGCAGCGTCGCCTTTATTATCAGCGGGTTCGAATCCGACGGCGGCGCGGCCGCGGAATACGCGATCGTCGCCGTTCCGGACGACATGGTCTGGCCGTTGATCATCTGGCCCAGATTTGACGACGTCACCGCGGAGACCGCGCCGGACGCGGTGGCCGTGCCGTTGATGTTCATGGCCTCGAGCGTCGGATTCGGCAGCGGGTTGGCGACGTCGCCGATCATCCCGTCGGTCACGAGCATGGCCGTCTCGTCATAGCTGGGCAGGGACGTGACCAGGTCCCCGGTGGACCACGCGGTGTTGGCCGCCGTCGAGCCCATGCCGGGCACATTCTGGTACAAAGAGGCGAAAGCCTGCTTGCGGTACGCGATATTGACGGGCGCGGCGGCGGCCTGGACGGCGGCTGCCGAAGCGAGGCCGCTTCCGGCGCCGCCGGGCGAAGCGGCCTGGACGGCGCCCGCCATAAGGCCGCCCGGAACGGTCAGCGCCGCCGTCAGCAGCAGGGGCATGATACGTTTTTTGAACATCATCAGTTCCTCCCTAATACAGTTTTTCATGTTTCCGTTGTAAAACTGAAAATATTATTATTCATTATACCATGCGCCGGCAGTAAAAAACAAGATGATTTGCCGCATATTATATTTAAAAAACCAGCCAATCCAAGAATAGGAGAGGCTGGCTTTTTATCGTAGCTGGAATAATGTTCCGATAGACACAGGGATGATCACTGGACAGCCCGACTGGTACTTGTAGGGCTGGGGTTCCATTCCCGGCCTATGGGAAGTATGAGGCGGTTCATCTGCCGCGATAGACGCGGACACATGAACCGCCCTCCTGTCACTCATGTTTCTCTAATAATTTCTATTTATAAAAAAGCTGTTCGTTGGGGTATGGCGCCGGCATTTTACTTCCACACCGCCGTGAGCGTCATATCCGCCGTAACGGGCTTGGTGAAATCGTAAGGCGCGCCGTTCAGATACCAGCCCACGAAGGTGTAACCGGTCTTTGTTGGGTTGGTGGGCTTTGCGGCTGTCGCTCCGTAGTTGACTTTCAGTGCGGTCTTGGCCGTGCCGCCCTGGGAGTCAAAGGTGACCGTGTAGGTGATCTGCGTCCATTTGGCGACCAGGGAGAGGTTGGCGGTGACGGGCTTGGTGAAGTCATAGGCTGTGGTTCCGCTGTACCAGCCCGCGAAGGTGAATCCGGTCTTGGCCGGGTCGGCGGGTTTGGGAACCTGGGTCCCGTAGTCCACCGAGACGGGGGTAGCGGGTGCGGGGCTGCCGCCCTGCACGTCAAAGGAGACGCTTAATGTCGTGCTCACCTTGAGGGACGCTATTTTGAGGCTGCCGTCTTTTGCCGCCGCCGTGATGACAGCCGTGCCGGGTGACACCGCGGTTATCGCGCCTGACGCGGACACTGTGGCTACGGCCGTGTTGGAAGAGGACCAGGTGTAATTACCCGGCGCCATAGCTGAAGCGTCCGCGCCGGTAACGGCGGGCGTCACGGTCATGCCCTTAGCCAGCTTAAGCGTATCGGAGGCAAACTGCCAATTCTGTTTGAATGCCGCGGCAGAGACCGTGGTAACCTTGGCTCCGCTCGAAGCGACCGGCGCGACGGAATTGCCGTCCAGGGTAAAGACCGAACCGCTCACCAGATTGGCCCCGGTCACTTTGTATTCGTTTTGGGACAGGAACGCCCCGGAACGGTCCAGCGTTTCGGTGTAAACCTGGATATTGCTCGCGGGACGGTTCAAATTCCCCGTAAACACCTCCAGCTTGTACCCGTTCTTCGGGATATAGCAGATAATGTTTGTCGTATGATCGACAGTGCTCCACGAGGTATAGACCAGGTTGTTTTCCCCGTAACCCACCTGCGCCTCGCCTTGGGATTGGGCGATCATTTTTCCGGAATTATTATAAACCTTTGTGCCGATGCCCAGATTGGTCAAAGTGGGGAAAGACAGCGGATCGGAGCTCTTTATCTCAACGCGGATCATATCCGACATACCGACGGCGGGATCTGTCGATGAGCTTGAGAGGATGGAGGACGTACCGGCGAAGCTGGGCACCGGTTTGCCCAGAATCAGGGCGTTGACGGCGGTGAACACCCGTGTGTCGGTGACCATAAGGATGTGACTGATGCCGGGGACGTCGATAAACGGGAGCTGGCCGTTGCCGTCCATGCTTATCTTCTCTATGAAGCTGTCGCCGTCTTTGTTGTAGACGGGGCCGTCATAGATGGCTTGCGCGCCGGATTGATGGTAGACGGCGGTGACCGGCGTGAGGAAGCCGTAACTGCAGCCTATCACCGTGGCGTCCACGCCCGCCCATTTCTTTAAAACATCGTTGGCAAACACCGTCTGGCGCAGATATTTCAGGCTCCGCGCGCCGCCGCCCGCGAGCGCGGCGTTGACGTTGGGGCTTTTATTCAGCGTCGCGTAATAATCCGCGGGATTGGTGATGGCCTGTGTCGTTCCCGCTGACGTTCTGTATAACAGCGGGATTCCTTTTATATATTCGTCTCCGGCCTGGAGTTGATATGTATTGGGGGAGTTTTTCGCCCAGCTATATACCCAGTGCTTCGATATGGGCTTGACAAACGCGTCATACCCCATCTGCAGAAGCCCCATATAAAACGTTCCGTCCATCAGCGTCACGGCGCCTGTTTCCACGGGCTCCAGGGCCGTGTAAGTGCCCCAGAGCGGGGCGGCGAGAAAGATCGTTTTTTCAACCTTGCTCTTGTTCGCCGCGCTCTGCGAGATATAGGTGGAGGCCAGGAGACCGCCGTCGCTGTGACAGATAAAGATGACCTTATCGTATCCCTTGGCGGTGATATCGGCGGCCAAATCCCGCGCGGTGTCGTTTAAATCAGCCAGCCAGTTGAAAGAGAAGAATTCCACCTTATAGGAGCCGCTAAGCCCGTTGACGGCCAAACTGGCGTTGATGCTGGCGATCATAGGGGCAAAAATCCCGAAAACCCCGGAGGTGTCCCTCTTCCTGTCCACATAGGCCGACATGCCGGTCCCTGCGGCGGTGTTGACCATCTCGGGCTGCTGGCCCGTCGCGTCCAAGGCGATCTCTGACGCCAGGCCAAGCCCGGCCCAGATTTCAATGCCCGCCAACTTTTTGCTGTAAAGTTTGGATTCCATGTATCCGGGCAGGATATAAATACCGGTTTTAGGGGTTGCCGCCTGTGCGGGGATAAATGAAACCGTCATGGCCATTGAAAAGGCAGTGGCAAAAACCAGTGATAACGCGATAATCCTTTTGGGAATGACGCTCTTTTTTTTCATGCTTTACTCTCCCTCTTAAGTCAAAATTTTTCTTTCCATAAAGATTTTTGAATCGGCAATCGGCAAAAACCGGTCTTATGGCTTAAACCGCGCTTTCCAAGCTGGCCGGATGGCTCCCGGTTGTCCTCCAGACGCGGATTCTTCCCATTTGCCTTAACATAGACCTCCTTTATAAAAATTATAACGCGGGAATAAATTCCCCTCGCCCGCCTTGCCTCGCACCGTGTTCCTCAAGGCCAGAGAAAACGCCGCCGGTTGCAATACCAATTCCGCATATGTACCCGGATAACGTTATGCGCCATAAACGCTTGAAGCTAAGCCGCGTTTAAAGCGCTTCACGTGTTCACATTCATTGTATATTATAACATTGTTTAATGTAAACCGTCCACTGAGAAAGCCTGGAATTTAACGGCAACAGCATACGGAATCTTGCAATATTCATTATAGAAAAACAAGGTAAAATCTCCCCTGTATGCCTAAAAAGAAAAAAGCATCATTTGCCTCTCATAGTCTTCACGGGAGTTAAATAATGCTTTTAAAATATAGTACATTAATATTCTTATAAAACCGCGCTATACTTGGTTCTGACAGAGGTTATAAACCATGCTGAACCCGCGCGGAACCGATCAAAGCCGGGCAGTCCCTCATTCCTCAGTCCGCGCCGGCGCGATCCCTTCGTCCCAATCCACGCTTCCCGCGCCCTCCTGAACGGCCTGCTCCGCGGCCCCGGCCGTTTCCTCAGTCATTTCCTCGGCCGCCTGGGATATATCCCCATACGCCTCCTGCGCGGCGTCGCCATCCGGATGTGATTCCGGCGAATACGGCTCCGGAGAATACGGCCCCGCGGCTTCTTCATAATAATCGTCCTGCGTATAATCGTCCCGCGCGGCTTCATCCTCTGGGATGTCAAAATCAGGGCCGGCGAGGAAGCTGTCGGCCTCGCGCTTGGAGAGGCTGATCCTGCCGTTGGCGCGGTCGATATTGGTGACCTTGACGTTGATGACCTGGCCGATCTTGAGCTCGTCGCTGGGCTTTAAGACGTGCTTGTCGGCGATCTGGGAGATGTGCACAAGGCCGTCAAGGCCCGTCTCCAGTTCGATAAACGCGCCGAATGTCGTCATCCGCACGACCTTGCCCTGTACGATGCTGCCCACCGGGTACCGGTCCTCGACATTGCGCCAGGGGTCGTTCGCGGCGTCTCTCAGCGACAGGGATATCTTGTCCTTCGCGGGGTCCAGGGCGATAACGGTGGCGACGACCTTGTCGCCTTCGCTGACCACGTCTTTGACGTGTTTCACCCTGCCCCAACTGAGCTCGGAAATGTGGATGAGCCCGTCGATCCCGCCCAGATCCACGAAAGCGCCGAAGTTAGCGATCCTGCTGACCACGCCGTCGACCTTCTGGCCCACTTCGAGCGTGGAGAACAGCCGCTCCTTGTTCGCCTTCTCCTCTCTCGCCGCGATGGCCTTTCTGCCCGCGACGATGCGGCGCTTGCCCCTTTCAAACTCGAGGATCTCGAAGTTATACTGCTTGCCCTTCATGGACTCCACATCGCCGACAAAACGGTTGGAGAGCTGCGACAGCGGGACAAAGACGCGGTATCCGTTGACATTGGCTATCGCGCCGCCCTTGACGATCTCCGTGATCTTGCCCTTGATCGGCGTCTTGTTTTCAAACGCTTCCTCTATTTCCTTAAAACCCTTTTGGGAATCCAATTTTTTCTTTGACAGGAGCACGTTGCCGTCGCCGTCGTTGACGCGTATGACAAAGACGTCGATCTTGTCCCCGGGCTTTACGACGGCCGCCGGATCGACATTGGGATCATCCGAGAATTCGCCCTTGGAGATAATCCCGTCGGATTTATACCCCAGGTTAACAGACACCTCGCCGTTATTTATGCTAATGACCGTTCCTTTAACGACGTCGCCTGTATGTAACGCAACGAACGATTCGTTTAACATATCCTCAAATGATTTTGGCCTTGCTTGATCCGGCTTGGCCTGGTCCGGATTTGGTTGATCGGATTGATCGGATTGCTCCTGCGCGGGTTCCGCCTGAACGTCCTGTTCCGCCTGAAGAACTTGATCCGGCTGAACGTCCTGTTCCGGCTGAACATCTTGATCCGCCTGAAGCTGCTCAGGCGCGGCCTGGTCCGGCTGGACCTGCTCAGGCTGAACCTGGTCGGGCTGGAAATCGTCTGACCACACCTGATCCGCCTGCGTTTGTTCCGCCTGCATAAGCTCGCTGTTTTCCTCCATTGCCATGCCCTCTAATTCATTCATCTTATGAAATGCCTCCTTTATTATATCCGGCGGCGTAGAGGCCCCGGCTGTGATGCCAATTTTAGCGTTTATTATTTTACTGTTTATTAAGACATCTGTCAATTTAAAATCCCTTATGGAATTGCATAAATAGGTCTTCGGGCAGCGCTCGGCGCAGATCCTCACAAGCTTTGAGGTATTTGAACTGCTTTCGTCGCCCAGGACGACCATGATGTCGGCCCAGGCGGACAGCTCCGCGGCGTCCCGCTGGCGCAGGGCCGTGGCGGAGCAGATGGTGTCGTAAATGTTTAAATCGATGCCCGCCGCCGCGCATTTGAGCTTTAAAACCCCGGTTATCTCATCAAACAGCTCCCTTATAAACGTCGTCTGGACGACCAGGTCGCACCCTTTATGTGCGTTGGCCGCGTAATTTTCAAAGACGGAACCGATGTCCAGCGCGTTGGCCGCGCCGATATCCGGGATGATCACGGCGGCGTTCCCGGCGTTGCCGTTGAGACCGATTATTTCAGGATGCCTCATATCTCCAATTATTATTATTTTTCGATCAAATGTCAAGCTTTTTTTAATAATATGATGTATTTTGCGAACATGCGGGCAAGTGCAGTCCAAAAAACCGATGCCGCGGGCCTTGAGCTCATCGTAGACCGAGGGCGGGACCCCGTGGGAGCGTATGACGACGGTGGCGTTGGCGCCCTCGGGGACATCGCTCAGCTCGTTTATGAGGCGCACGCCCCTGCTTTCCAGATCGCTCACGACGGCCCTGTTGTGGATCAGGGGGCCGAGCGTGCACAGATTCTCCGCGCCCGAGGCGTAAACGGCGCTCAGCGCGCGCGAAACGCCGTAACAGTACCCCGCGTGTTCCGCGGTCTTTACCTCCATCGCTCACCCGCTTATAGTATTTACCTTTTCTTTGATCAACATGCAGATTTTCGCTTTTACTTCGTTGAACGTCATGCGGCTCGTGTCGATGACGACGGCGTCCGCCGCCTTGCGTAGCGGCGAGAACTCGCGGTCTGTGTCGCGCCGGTCCCTCTCGATTATCTCCTTGCGGATCAGCTCAAACGGCGCCGACAAGCCCTTTGAGGCCAGCTCCCCGATGCGCCGGCGCGCGCGCACGTCCACGCTGGCGTCCAGATATATCTTTAAATCGGCGCAGGGCAACACGTGCGTGCCGATATCCCGCCCATCCATGATGACGCTCTGCCCCCTGGCGATGCCGCGCTGTATCTCGACGAGCCTGTCGCGCACGGCCTTTACCACCGCGACTTTTGACGAGCCGTCCGCCACCGCCTGCGTGCGTATGCGCTCCGTCACGTCCTCCGCCCCCAGAAAGATCTTCTGAGCGCCGTTCGCGAATCTTATACCGATCTCTATGCTTTCGAGGGAACCTATGATATGCCCCTCGTCGGAGAGGCTCGCCCCGCTGTTCATGCAATGCAGCGCCACGGCGCGGTACATGGCCCCCGTGTCCACGTAAACCAGGCCGAGGCTCTTCGCCACGGCGCGCGCGACGCTGCTCTTTCCCGCGCCGGACGGGCCGTCTATCGCGACGGAGATGGGCTTGTCAGGCTTTAAACCGTTCAAATTTAAATCATCCACTGAATTCCCTCTTTGTACAGTATGCGACATTGTTATCGGCCAATAATTTCAATTGCGTCGATATAATTTAACGTCGGTTCAACGGATAAAGATTCCGGTTTCGGGACCCGTAGGGGCGGACGACCCTGTCCGCCCGCGTCCATACCGGAATAGCGAAAAGCTTAAACCTGGCCGCAAACGTACGCTTCGCGCGTCAGCAAACCGTAAATTAATGTACGTTCGACGAACTGGATTGCTTCGCGCGTTGACAATCAGGCGGTCTAAAGTTATGAGCGCTCGCAATGACGAATTGCGGCGCGCTCCGGTTTATCTGTCATTGCGAGCGCTCATGCGCTTGAGATCAGATGCGGTAAACGCGCGAAGCAATCCAGTAAATACGCGCTGAATTATGTTTAAACATGCAAACCCCGAGCATTCTATTCCATCGAACCCACGCTAAATTATCGGGAGCCTTTAGTTTGGCGGGCGGACAGGGTCGTCCGCCCCTACAGGATACGAAACCCTTGACTTTATCGACTTTAGGGCGGATTTTGGCCGTTCGCCGGACTAAAGAATTAATCGAATAATATACGTAAAATAATCCGCGCCGTCATCGTATCCGGCAGGCTGAACGATCAAGACCGTTCCCTACGGATACCGCGCTCCGACCGGCCTTTGACTTTTTCTAGCCTCTAGCCTCAAGGCGGGCGGAACGTCAAAACCGTTCCCAACGGGTGCCGCGCTCCGGCCTTTGCCTTTTTCTAGCCTCTAACCCCTGGCTTTTTTCTAGCCTCTAGCCTCACGGTAGGTGGAACGGTCAAGCCGTTCCCTACGGATACCGCGCTCTGGCCTTTGGCCTTTTTCCAGCCTCTAGCCTCTTCTTTTTTCTAGCCTCTGGGACAAAGTCCCGGCCAGCCACCCCGTCGAAAAGGCTATCTG
>Ga0209629_10002692_pt1 | contig 12267 bp, 9 predicted proteins | sample TergutCu122P5_FD_187286 | JGI IMG/M metagenome (GOLD analysis project Ga0209629, IMG submission 187286) | Cubitermes ugandensis P5 segment gut microbial communities from Kakamega Forest, Kenya - Cu122 P5 (SPAdes) (version 2) | ecosystem: Host-associated > Arthropoda: Insects > Digestive system >...
GATACGCAGCTAGCTGCGTATCGACAGGCCACCACGAACTCTTATAGAGAGTGACGGTACCATATTCTACTTGTATACAACTATGTCCTCCTGAAGATGAGCACTTGGTGCTCGAAACATGTAGAGGAGAATGGTATTTTATGAATAAATAATAATCAGTGCATCAAGTTGGCAATTAATGTATAGTCAGTTCATGATGCACGGTCAGAAAAACATTAAGTTATTAAATTTAACGTTTTATAAATAGTTACTTGATTGCGGACTGGATTATTCTGGTTGAAGATAGTTACTGTTGGTTAGATTATGTGAATGTGGCGATGAACCTTCCGGGTTTACAAAAAAAAAAGCGTCTGATGTCTTCACAATATGTGTGGCTGCTGTTAGCTTCTCGAGGACTATATTCCGTGGATTGATCTAGCTGTTTACTTATTTGTTTCATTAAGATCATAACATTTTTAGGCGCGTTCGCCAAGTTGCGAAAAGCGATTTTTTAGCTTCGTCATGTCTCTCCGCCCGTTCGCATGGAGCAACTCGGCTCCCACTGGACGGATTTTCATGAAATTTAACTTTTAGTCTTTTTCGAAAGTCTATCGGGAAAGTTTTTCATTAAAATCTGACAAGAAAAACGGGTACTTTGCTTGAAGACCTATGTACATTTATGATATCTCGCCCAATTCTTCTTAGAATTAGAAATGTTTCGGACAAAAGCTGTAGAAAAAATTAAAACGCTCACTTTATGCTCAGTAACGTTTTTCCGAAAATAATGTCTTTTTCGGATAATGTGGACAGTTATGATAGAGCCAAACAGGCCATAGGTGACAATATAATAGGGCGCATGCGCATTGCATGCTGTATAACTAAGGCTGCAGACACACTCAGAATGTGTAATAGTTATTGATTTTTCACGACAAAAATGGTTACGCGAACGCACATAACTGTTGCGTTATACGTGCGTTGCCTTTCATGTTTTATCTCATATTAGCTCAGAAGGTGAGCCTAGTTGCCACTGACTATTTTCGTTTTGTATTCGCGTAAGAACACTTAGTTTGGATCACTGGACCACAACAATTTGTCACATTTTCGCACTATGTGAATCAACTGCGATTCTCTTTTTTACCGCTATATACATGCCTTATACGTATTTCGGCAATATCCGGAGCAATAGCCGGAAAAAAGGCCGTGGGAAGACCTGGACTACAATACTTAAAGCAAGTAGCCAGAAACACAGGAGCTGGCAGTTATACAGCAATGAAAAGAATGGCTTGCAACAATTCGAAATGGAAAGCTGCCAACCAGTCAAAAGATTGAAGGCTAGGTAGATAATTCAGCGGATTTCTCGGAAATTAAACTCTCTCACGTATTGACGTCCGTTGTCTGAGAAATTATGCTGTGCGGATTAGTAGGTATGTATCAACTTTTCGGAGCAGCTGGCTACCTCCATGTTGAGGGAAATTCACTGAAACTACACAGAAAGCGGGAGACTGCTGTGAGAGCCTCATGTCTTGCCTGTGTTTCTTTAGCCTTAGTGAATGGATCTCCAATCCGCGGCTCGCCAGATTGTATTATGCGTCTCGCGGCCACATTTGTAGATTATGTATATACCATAAAATTACACGACATTTTAAGCGGCGGCGTGTACCACTTAATGTGATTTTTCGTCTTGTGGCCGCGAACCGGCCCACAATAGCTGTTGAGACCCTTTGCCATAAAAAGGTTGGACAGACATAATTTTTAGTTGAAAATGTGCAGTGGTCTTTTTTTAGGCGCGTTCGCAAAATTGCGAAAAGCGAGTATTAGCTTTGTCATGTCTGTCTGTCTGTCTGTCCATATTTCTGTCCGCCCGCCCGCATGGAATAACTCGGCTTCCTCTGGACGAATTTTTATGAAATTTGATATTTGATATTTTTCGAAACTTTGTAGAGAAAGTTAAAGTTTCATTAAAATCTGACAAGAACAACGGGTACTTTACATGGAGACCAATATACATTGGTGATCATCTCTCTCATTTCTTCTTACAATGAGACACTTTTCGAACAAAACATGTAGAGAAAATTAAAACACACATTTTATGTCCCATAACTTTTTTTATGCCGAAAATCGTGCGTATATGAGACAATGTGGAAAAATATAGTCGAGCCGGACAGGCTACAGATGTCAATATGTTGCCTGCGCATTGCATGCTGGACACGCCTGCATGTTACGTTTGTACGTACATACATCGCCTGTCTTGTTATTTTTAATGCCAAGTAAATGAGCCAGTTTTATAGTAAAAACAGACACTGGGTAGATGTGTTAGTAATAATTATACTGCACCGTACAATTGGAGGTAGAGTGCCTGTCTGGGAAAACCCATTACACTCTTACCGGTCCCTAAATCGGTAAACATTAGAACCTTTGGCCTGGACCTCTACAGGGAAGAGAGGAAAGGGGAAGGGAGATTGTTGGATGTGGTCTGAAATGCTGAATGTCATACGTGACGTGGTAACAAAGAATGGTTAAGTATGTTTGGTGTTCAAATTACCGCCCACCCTACACGTTGTATGAAATCTCGGCAGTAATAGTCACTCGGTTTGTTCCACTTTGACATCACGATCCCTGAACATGTTCTAGGAAGAATGGTAAACAGGCGTGTGTATTAGGTGACATTTTTATTGCGTAGGCCCGCCACAGCATGGTAGGTGCAAGACCTTTTATTTTTCTGCCTGTTTTACTGGATATAACAATGAAGCCAATCGCGCTATATTCTGAACAGGAAATAATGTTAAAAAACAGTTTATACGAATGGACATTGAATCGTGTAGTGAGCCGTCAGGAACTTGAGTATCAAGTAGCTTTATCTTCTTTCTCATTAAGGTCATTGTAGTTGATTCAGCATTGCCTTTACTACTGCTCGTGTGCCAATAAATGTATCAGTGTCTGTGGCAATAATTGTCAGTGTGTATTGTGCTAAGTAGTTGTATGGCACGACATGGTGCGTCTGCATTTTGAGATGCTGGAACAAGTAAGGTAATTAGGAAATATGACGAAACCCATGTTAAAATAATTTAATTTCCTCAACCTAAATACTACAACGTAAAAATAATTAATTTTACAGGTTTATATCAATACGAATATGACAACTTACAGTTTGAGAACCATGATGTTCAGTCGTTATGGTGACTAAGCTGAAGATTGAGGGATCGCGGTTCGATTCCTGACGGGGGTAACAGACTTTTTGTTCTCCGAAACGTTCATACCGTTTCGGAGGCCCACCCATCGTCGTTTAAATGGGTACGGGGAGCTTTATCTCTGGGTGAAAAGCGGCGGGGGTGTGAGATTGGCGACTCAGTTCCGTCCAGTGTGGATATCAAGAACGAATGTAACTAGTCCTGTACTCTTCTGTACGATTTCGTGGTGTGCACTGGGGCAAAGATACCTTTACGTTACGAAATCCCCGTAAAGAAAGTATAATGGAGCAAACTGCTGAGTACATGTAGAAGAGAAAGTAACGGAAGGACGAAGGAAGTAAGATATTGACTGGGTCGTAATGTATACGTGGTGTGGAGTTTCATTGTCAGGTTGATGACGGTAAAGAGGATGGGATGTGTGGGGCATGTAGCATGGATGTGGGAGATGAGATATTTATAGAAGATTTAGTCCAAAAATCTGGATGGAATGCCTTACTTGGGACGCCTAGGTGTAGATAGAAGGATTGTACAAAAATAGGTTTCAATGAAGCACGATGCGGGAGGATGTGTTTCGATTTCTTATGTCAAATTTTTGTTGCAGACTCTTGTTACTGAAAATTCGTAAACTCGTCGAGCGGTTACAAAGAATTACAATGGGAAGTACGTGACCTCCTCTGCTTGCGTTTGTAATAGAAGTTACATCCTGCGTGTAATGTACGCAGTAACGAAATATATTTTTTAAGGGTAAGATTATTTCTTGAAAAGAATAGAATTAATATTATCATTGCCTAGTAAATAATGCGTTTATTGTTTCCAAGAAGTCCCGCCCTGCATTTATGTTGGTCGTCATATTCTAGATCGAGTCAGTTTACAGCGGTAAGTTGTAATTCTTGTTGGAGCGGTACAGACCCCCTCCGACAGTGGCTGCAGTCAGTCCTTCGCTAATTATGCACTCCAGCAGTCAGCCAGCGGGCTCATGCACTCCCACCCGTGGCTCGCTGTAATGACAACCGAATTTCACACCGGATTTAATTAATTTATTGCATATTCATCTTGTTTGTGACGTGGTACATTATGTTGGATGTCCGACAACTCATTAATTACAATCATTATCAGTTACCACACAACATTTAATCGCACGCCACTTTGACCTTAGATCACTTGTTTCGCTTAGACCTTAGTCAAATAATTTGAAGTTCAGTGCCGGCACGAAATATTGTGTGTTATGAGAACTGAGCTTATCGTGACGGTACTGTAGAGTTTACTGTCTTGTGGGATCTGACAGCTTTTTAAGCGTGCTGTTTAATGACGCCGTCAATTGCTACGATTATATAGCGTTAGGAACAGATGAGTCATTGAGTGGAATGGTACTGACAGGTGTAAGCCGAAGTACTCGAGGAATAACCTGTCCCAGTGCCACTTTGTTTATCACAAATCCCACGTGCACTGGCTTGGGATTGAACCCGAGCTTCTCCGGTGAGAGACCGCCGACTGGCCTTATAAACGATGGTGTGCTGTATAGTCTGGAACCAAGGGATCTCATATCAGCAAATAACACAGGCAGAAGTTGCACATATGTATCAGATAGCCGGCCTACCGCCGCGTTCATTAATCACGTTATTAGAAATGAATTTAAAAATATAATCCATAAAAGGAGATCCATATTTTTAACTCTTCAAAACTGTCGGTGTCCTGCATTCGTAACCATTCACGAATAGCCATTTTCATTTCCTCATTGTTGTGGAATCAGCGACCTTCCAAGTGATTCTTCAGCTCCCAGACATATGACTGGTTGCGAGGCTTGATTCTTCAGCAGGACTTTGCAACCCCACACAACGCACGTCGGACTGAAGAGTGGTGGCTGTCGTTTCACTGCTACGTTTGGACCTTCCACTCTGTTGTTTGGGCAGCTGAAGCAACACTTCTAAGGTCGCCGATTCCGCAAGACGGGGAAGTGAAAATGGCTATTCGTGAATGGTTCTTTATGGTTCTGTAGCCCGATTTGTGCCTCGACTGATTTTTTAAGCTTTCACCGATATGGAACAGCTCCATCATTGTGCTTGGATATTATGTTGCAAAATGTCGATACTTCGGTGGAACAAATGAGACACATTAAACATTGTAGTGACTTAATGTTTTTCTGACCGTGCATCATGAATTGACTATACATTAATTACCAACTTGATGCACTGACTATCTTTTATTTTTATGCTGGCGTAAGTCGGCGTTAGATGTTTGGCCTTGCAGGTTTTATTAAACCATATGGCTGCATTATTTTTATACAACTTTAATTTGATGTTCTTGTAGTGATATACTTGTTTAGCATCGCAGAACTTAATGCATCAAGTTGGTAATTAATGTATAGTCATTGTAGTGACTGTTAATTGCAATTCTGTGACGTAGGAAACTTAAATTACCTAATGTCTGTTGTCCGAAGGTTGGTATTAGGAAATTTAGTTGTGAATGTATGAATTGACTGGTGATGAACCCTGAGGTTTCATGGTGGGAAATAACTACCAACAGTTGGTAGTAATTTCTCACCAAATATTATAGACCTGAGCCCTTCTTTAGAAACCGATGGTTGCTCTGCAAATTTCCCACTTTTTCTGGGACTTAATCCTCCATAATCTTCTTCACAATATCGCGCCTCTGGACCCCATCCTGAGTTAGACGACCCGTGTGCATATTGCCACATCTTATTTATTGAAGATAAAGCAGTATTATTTTCGTTTCTGTTCCTACGTCTCCGAAATGGTTGCCCCTTTCAGGAGTCTCGATCAAAATTTTCTGTGAAAAAGAAATTGCTGTCCCATGTTACCGTAAACTGAGTTTATGTGAAGTACCTTATGTCGCATTACGACGCATTACACTCGCCATTGAATTAAATGTGTATTCCACAGTCAGTGGTAACGGGCGTCCTTAGATGGTTGCATTATGGATCGAATTTAGTGAAGAATTTAGAATGTCGCACCACGGAACAAGGTACGTTACACAGCTGAGTAGGTTCAGTCAAACGTTTTTCTGTTGTGATCGATCAGTACGGTATAGTGGTTACTATGGCCCCGCCAGGAGCACCTCTTTTAGGCATGGTTTTCGACGTGTTCTTAGCAGCTCACTCTTTTCGACTCGGTAAGTTTTTATCAGAGTCATCGTCGGCAATCTGCTGGTATGCAGTAAACCCACTGACGCAGATTGTTTCCATTGATCCGTCCATCCCTTCTTACAGCTTTGTTTCTTTCCGACACTCTCTTCTGTTGTTTCTGTTGGCAGTAGGATCAGTGGAAAATTTTAGGCTATTTTCTCTTTCCATAACTTTCTAATTATTTTTATCCACCTTTTATTTTTTTTTATGTTCCTTGGCACGTCTTCATTTTGGAGAAGATGGCCACCAGGTGTTGCGGGTGGCTGAGAAAATGCTCGGAGTTTTTCATGGAACTAACAACCCTCCCGTGAAATTAAACTGCACCTTACGAATTCTTACTTAGCACTTTGTAGTATGCAGGATTTTTTCTTATGCCTTATGCAACGATAAACGGATGTGTTATTTGGAATTTGGAATGTCAGGGGTCTCTGTTCAGGTTTGTTTATTTTTGTATGTAACTTTGATTCTGCCATTGCAAGAAGAACATAGATTGACAGTGTTTAAAGACAGAATTCTAAGCAAAATAGTTGCACCTGAGACTGAGAAGAAAGAATGCTGAAGAAAGTTCCATAATGAAATCTCAGTTATTTACACCCTTCGCCATACATTATTCAACATTCTGTTGTCTGTCTTACGACAGGTCCGTAGTTTCTCCAAAGCGAGTTCTCCACAGAGTGGGAGCTAGTGCTTCCCGTTTCAATTTACAGTACCCTATTTTTTCCTTGAGGTCCTACGGTAGTTGCTTACGTCTTCTTTCTCGTCTTCTCGCCATGTCTATCCTTCCCTCTGTCTTTGCTGCAATAACGTGCTTTAGGTGGCAGTTCCTACGCAACATCTGACTGATCCAGGTAGTTTTTCTTTCTTGTTGTATGTAGGATATTCCTGTCCTTCAATTTATGTAATACTTCATTTCTTACACGATTGGTCCAACTGATCTTCTCCATCCTCCTACAACACCACATTTCAACACTTTACGGGTATTTCTGATCTTCAGCACCATACAAAGCTATGCTCCAAATACATTACTTGACTAGTTTCTTCCTTAAATGCAAACGTATGTTATTAGAGTGATGAAATTAAGGAGGGTGAGCTGGTGGTGCTGGCGGCACGAATAGGAGATTTGAAACACTTACCTACTATTTAACTTGGAAAACCTCAAGATGAGGTCCCACTTTGAGCACCTAGAGGTAAATGGAAACGCACTAATGAAGTACGATTTACAGGCAGATGTTGGGGTGTGTGACTTGGATTCATCTTTTATCAACACTGGTGATTCGTACCTAGTAATCAGCGTCACCAGATGTTCATAAACAGTCAGCGGATTTTACAGCTTAATGCTTCTGAAACATTTAGGAGGTTTTACTACGGTATCATTGATGTATCAGTTCGCGGTGTCTGCTTTGGGGGAATTAATTTACTTAGTGTTCGTTATTTACCTTGCTAGTCTAGCTAGAAGTGAGTTAGTCTTGGTATGCGCAATGTCTGGAATAGGGGGCTACCGCGACGAGCTGTGAGAACTTGCTTCTCTGTTTGTGCTTCCAGGTTTTACTAATATTTGTCTACTTACATTCATATTTGCTTGTATTTAGTGTAGGTATCGTTTGTTCCTTATCAACAAATATTACAACAGAGAGCCAAAAGAACTAATGTACGAGTAGTAACAAACTATTGAAGAATTTCTACGCTACATTGGTCTTGGAAGGACTTGCTGATTCTTAATTTATATCACGACGCTCCTACAATTGCTTAATTTTTTATTTTTGCGTCCAGTGGCAGAGTGACTGCATATATTTATGTCGCTCCTGACTGTATAATTACATGCTTCGTACTGAGAAAAACCCATAGAGTCCTAGGGTCTCTGTAATGTTATGTAACCTGCTAGAAGTTTTATTACGGATGGATGTTGTTATGTCCTGCCTAGACCCCCGTCTGGAGCTCACTCACATGCCAATTGTCCGCTTCTGTTTTTTCAGTATGAGACAAGTATTCACCCATATGTTCCTTAATATTGGGTGAAGAGCACAAAGTATTAAGCTTCACACTTTATTATTTTCTTCTGTTAGAAGTGAATAATGTATAGTAAACCAACGAATACATTTTGGTAAAGGTATATTTTATTACATATCGCATATATATCGTATATATATACAGTATGTAATAAAATACATTTTACCAAAGTACGTTCGTTGGTTTACTATATATTATAATTTAATGCACGGGTATGGGATATATGAAATTTATACTTAACTAAGTTAGATAAATTTATTTTATTTTTCTCGTACAGAAATAGGAACATGTAATTGAATATCTTAGTAAAAATGTTGTCATGGCTTCAAAGCCAAAATAATGAAACGGGCCTTGTAAAAAAAAAACTTTGCAAGGTCTGCGTCCGCATAACCTGCCTGGCACCTTGTTCTGAAGTTCTTTTTATTCGAAATTCTGAAGGTAAGATACGAACGGATATGAATTATATTTCCGGGCCCTTCTCGCTCGTCGCTATTAATTTTAGAAAGATAAGATAATCCTCGAATATGATGAAAACCATTAGCGCAATGACTGCAGTAGAGCCAACTTCCGTAAAGTCGTACAGGGCTATTTTGTATATTTTGTATATTTTTACTGGCATAAACACCTTTTTATAAACACTTTTAAAATTTCAAGTGATTGGTGATGATCAAATATATTAACCCTTTAAAGACAAGCGCAGACAGCTTTATTTAAAGACCCAGTCCGTACCGCGCAGTAAACACTTTTCATCTCGGTTATAAAAACCAATCAGTTTATGTTATGTGGGGCGGAAGTCGCTGTTCATTCTAAGATAAATAGAAAACCAATAAGTACGGTTTGGGCAAAAATGTATAATTCTTAAGTGTTAAACCTGTTGGTGCACGTAAGCAGTAGGCTTTAAAAGGTTATGAATATTCAATCACTTTTATTGGCCGACCAATGCACTCAGTTGTATAAAATTCAAAGGTTAAAATCTAAGTTGTATCAATTTTAAAAGAATTGAAAACAATTAATTGTAATTGTCTTTTAAAATTGATACAAAGTAGATTTTAACCTTTGAATTTTATACAATTGAGTGCATTGGTCGGCCAATAAAAGTGATTGACTTTAAAAAATGCACGATGAAAACCTAAAACTAATTAAGAATATTGTTTGCGTGTCATGAGAAGTCACTCTTCTATTAAAACAAACTTTGTCAAAAATGCCGAAATCTGTGTTAAGTTGCTTGCGATCAATTCTGATACCTTACTAACGTACTCTTGGCTGTACGGTGCTCTGAGAGCCTTGGCCTCCTTAATTACAGACGCCAATTCTTTCTGTCCACTGCCTTCTGTCGCCATCTGTTAACCATCTCCCATAGATCTCTTCATCGTCTTCCAACCTTCTCAGTCTAGGTTTTTCTATGCTTTTCTTCCTTCCGGTTGACTCAAATATTTCCTTATCTACCCTTTCATGATCCATTCTTACTAATGTCCTATCCATTCCAGTCTACATTTGTGATAAGGCAGTGAACATTTTACCAGTGTACGTTATAGTGCTGTTTATTAGTGCCAACCTCTCAACCTCTTTGTCATTTGCTAATATACGTGCTGACACAGGCGCGAGTCTCCATGTTTTATGTGCAATGAAGGGTATAGTAGATAAGGAACAATGCCAATCATAATACTGGCATAAAGAGTTAATATCATCATCATCATCATCATCATCATCATCATCATCATGTAGGTATCATTGAGCTGGCCCCCTTGTTGACTCGTTCCGGTCTCACATATCGAGAAGTCTCTTCAGTGGTCTTTCCTGGTTTCTTTTGCCTTTTGGTGTGCAGTTTTTTTGTTACGATTTAAATATGCAGCCTGGAATATTGGAGGGCTGGGAGAAAAGAAAGAAGGAGCCACAATTTTAAACGAAAGTAATGAGTTAATATTGCCACAAAACCTTGGGTAATCACGTGTCTTTGGCAAGGAATGTCCTGCTGTACATTTCCGTAATTAGGCCCTGTTATTGGCCGTTACGTGACACACACAGATTCTTGTTGTCTATGAAACGGAACCAAAGTGTTGCGCTAGGAAAGAAGTGGCTGACATATCTCCGCAAAGTGGGCTGTGCCTAACAGACACGACCGTGAAGTCATAGAGCAGCGCATTCTGTTCAATGAATCGTTCCGTTTCTTGTCACGTAACCTTTCGCCTTGCTTGGCATATAGCTTAATCGCAACATATATATATATATATATATATATATATGTATATGTGTGTGTGTGTATGTATGTATATTTTTATATTGTGTGTGCGTGTGCGTGCGTGCGCGCCCTACCTGGGGGCGGGTCAACGGCAGGTCCGACGTGCGCTTTGCTGCTGCTCGCTCTTAATTGCTACGATGTCTTCATTCACACACACACACACACACACACACACTGTATGCTTAATCCGCTGCGAGCTATCCAACCTTATTAGTTGCAAGACATAGGAGGAGAGAACGATGAAAAGACTTTTTTTGTTGTCAAGACCCTCCTTCTTCTTCTTCTTTAAAACTATCAACAAGAGTTTATTCCTCCTTTTCCGCTCTTAGTAAAGGTGTTGCTGCCAGTATGACGTTTAGTAGAAATGATGTGGTTATTAAGGTGCCGTCTTTGTTTCTTTTTTGTATGTAATATTCAGGCTTTAATATTAAATTCGGGCCTTTTGTCCGTGTTATGCACGGCAACGAATTGGCTTGTCTTGCTGTTATATTTTGTTCTCTGAACGTTAACTCGGTGTACGGTGTTTTTAAGATATTATGTTAGCACATTTCCACAGTAGTATCCAGGCTATATTGCCGAAGAGCCACGGACAGCTGTATTAACTGCGAAGGATGGCGAGGCGTACTTCTGTAATTGGTCTCAGACACCAAATACTAAAGGAAAAATTGTAAAGGTACGTTAATTTGATTAACAGAAGTATAAATTTTAGTGTAACACAACCTTATTATATAAACAATTAAAGAGAACACAGCTACATGTTTCGGCTTATTTGAATCCATCTTCAGGCTTTGACTTAAAAGAGTTAAATATATAATTAACAATACCTTAAAATGACGAGATCTCTTTTACATTCAGTAATTAACATTATATATTAAAATATAAAACATAAAATAACGAATAAAAGAGACATGTAAAGTAGAACTTTAATGTAAAATCACGACTTCTACAAAGCTGCCTAGTACATACAATTCCTACAACCGCATCTATCATATTTAAGTTCTGTTTTACATGTCTGTTTTATTTATGTTATTTTATATTTTAATATATTATATTAATTATTGAATGTAAACGAGATCTCGTCATTGTAAAGCGTTGTTAATTATATATTTAACTCTTTTAAGTCAAAACCTGAAGATGGCTTCAAGTAAGCCGAAACATGTAGCTATGTTCTCTTTAATTGTTTATATAATAAAGCTCTGTTAGATTAAAATTATACTTCTGTTAATCATTGAAAATACACAACGGGGATGTATCACCTAAAAAAAGGTACGTTAAGTTTATATGGTAAGTAATATGATCTTTAAACAATACAAACGTGCCCTAATTTACCTGAAAATGGTTGTCATGAACTGTGAGTAATGCAATTGTTTTGACATATTTAACACCGTAGCTGCATTGTTAGGCTGCATCAAATAGCAACATCCTGTGGTCAGAGGGTAACGCTGAAGTAGGGTTTTTCCTGTACACCCCAGAAGTCATATGTGGGAGTGATTGTATATCCCCACTCATTTTTAAACACGATACTAGATGGAGAGGACTGATCAGCCTCACATTTCAGAACTGTTAAATGTATACCGCCAACCACAAAAAATATTATTAGTTTCTTCAACACATGCTGCATGTTTCGGTCATTACATCTTCCTCAGGCCTTAAACGCATATTTTAAACTAATTATTGTATATATATATATATATATATATATATATATATAG
>Ga0209629_10002693_pt1 | contig 12267 bp, 7 predicted proteins | sample TergutCu122P5_FD_187286 | JGI IMG/M metagenome (GOLD analysis project Ga0209629, IMG submission 187286) | Cubitermes ugandensis P5 segment gut microbial communities from Kakamega Forest, Kenya - Cu122 P5 (SPAdes) (version 2) | ecosystem: Host-associated > Arthropoda: Insects > Digestive system >...
CATACTAAAAGACAGGTTTTTTATCTCATCGTAAAATTCTGTATTCTTTGGTTTGTTTTTACGGTCAACGATTTGCCATTTGCCTTCCTTTTTTACTCCAAAAGTATTATTCCCCGAAATATAAACATCGTCATAATCAAATGGGATGAGCATATTACCTAATTGAGTGACTATTCCTTTTTTACCACGAAAAGTTACTGCTAAGTAAGACGACCTGCTATCATCTATTTCATCAAAAACAGCAGGCAAAATTTGTTTTCCTTTTTCATTATCTCTGTAACCGCATTTTCCATTTTCGTTATAAAAAATCGGTTGTTTCAAATCGTGATTATCTTGTGGAATATCCAATATTTCTGCTTTACCCTCCGGACCTAATAAATCATTAAGAGTATATTTCTTATTGCCAATCATCATTCCAAAAAATCTGTTGTCTTCAAATTCTACATTTTCTTTATCACTTTCTGCGATGTATGTTTCGCCTTTGCATGCTGCAACCAACTCCCGATATGAAGCGGGATTTTCTATTATCGGTTGAAGAGGTTCGTACTTGCTGCGAGCTTGCATTAAACCTCCAAAACGGCTTGCACTCGAACCATTTCCAAATTTACCACATTCAAGACAAATATTTTCGCATAAACCTAATGTACCCGATAAGGGACTTCCGGAAAAGTTAAATACAAGGCTTTTCCCACCACATTTCGTACATTTAGTTGAAAAAACAGGTTCATATTCCCATATTCGCAACAATTCACCTAAAGTGGCTGTGGAGGCTCCAATATAGGCTGCTCCCATGAAATAAAAAGGTGTTTTAATGCTGAAATAACGAGGTTCTTTTAGAATCATTTCTTTGTTCTTCCAAAAGAGCGGAATATTCGGATAAAATGAATCGTAAATCTCTTTCCTTTTTCTTTCATACTCACGTTCCGCTTCAAATGCTTCTTTAAACCAATTATCATATAGCTCTTGCTTAATATGAATCTTGTTTGCATTGATTTTCAAACCATTATCTTTGATGAAGGACTTGGGTATTTTTGCAGAATATCCTTTGCAACTTATATGCAGAAAATCGCCTTCACCCTTTATTACTTTAACAACATAATCTTTTTCACTCATAATTAAATTTTTTATTTCAAATTCAACACTTTCTTAACCACATCCACATAATCAAGTTTTTCCCAAGTAAATAGCTCTACTTCGATATTACGTTCTTGAGGATTTTCCCAATCCGATTTAAACTTTTTAGTAACCTTTTGGGGTTTTTGTCCAAAATGACCTTGCAAAGATGTTTCTGCATAAATCGGATTGCGAAGTTTCAGACGTTCTTCGATGGCTTTGGGACGCATATCAAAGATTTGAGTTCCGAGGATATGAGATATTTCATTGTCGGAAATAGCAACCTTACTCTTTTGGCAAGTATTAACATAAAAATTCACAGGTTTCGCTATTCCTTCTACATAAGCAACCTGAACAATTATTTCATCTGAAACGCCTGCTGCCGCAAGATTTTTCGCTAAATGGCGAGCTGCGTATGTTGCTGAACGCCGAACTTTAGACGGATCGCAGCCGCAGAAAGTATTTACATTGTTAATACCGCCGTTTCTGTACATCTCTGCAATTAATTGACATTTTGACAATGGCTTGGAAAAGTCGGGAACAGGAGGCATAAAATTCTCTGTTTCGTTGGTTGCATATCCAAATACGACACATGATGAATCAGCCCCTGTGTTTAGCGGGTATTCTCTTTCTTCTACACTTCGTTTGATACTAAATGCCTTGCCTTGAATACTTTCCATAATGGCATAAGATTCAGCAATGACTTTACCGAATCCGATTTTTTCATGCAAAGCCTCACGTACAACTTCTGAGGCAGAAATAATAGAATATGACATAACATTTCCTGTTACTACTATCTGATTATTCGTAACCAATACATTAAAAGACGTTTTTGAGTTTGGGTCGTAAGCCAAATAATAATCAAGCAGATAATCTGCAATTTGGTCGGCAATTTGATTGGTACGACCCCACGCAACAAACTCAGGCGCAATAACTTTATTTTCCATAACCATTTTTACGTTTTATATTTTAATTAGTCATTCAGTATTCCTATTGTTTTTTCAACATCTTTTTCACTCAATCCTTCCCATAAATCAGTCATAACGAAATAGGGTTTTTGTTCATCCAACATCTCATCCATATCATCTAAAATGACGTATTTGCCTATATAATTATTATCTCTTATCCATTTGGCAATTTCTTCGCCTCTTTTAGCGGAGGGAATTTGGTCGGTTACACCGATTATCCTGTCACAGTACGGAAAAATAATACCGTTATTGAAAGATTTCAAAATCGCATTGCAGGAAAAATCTTCGATGGTGGTTTGCAGGTCATTGCACCTCCATGCAGAACTGATTACCAGACCGCAATCGGTTGCATCAATTATATGTTCCAACAGCATCAATTTTTCGGGGTTTAATCTGAAACCGTTTTCATAGTTGGTTATCACTCCGTCGAAATCGAGAAAGATTATCTTATTAGTCATATTTTGTTAATCAATTAATTACATGTGCAAAAATACGAAAAAGACAGCAAGAACTGAAATAAAAAGTGTCCACGCTGTCCATTGCTATTCTTTTTAATCTGCTACTTTATTATGAGCAATTAAAGATTTAAATTTAAATTTTATTACAGTTCTATTATTATCTCTTTCATATGTATAATTATCATAAGCTAACAAATCAACGAATTGATATTTGCCATCAACCATTGCTTCAAAAAGTAACATTTTTTTATTATTTTTTGTTATAGAACGATTTTCGTTAATGGTTCCAATATGTTGATTTCCATTGATTTCATTACCGACACCTGCAAAATAATAACAATTAAGATGTTCATTCCAACCTTGTTCTATCCCATATACTTTTTTATCTTTCTTAAAGAAAATGCCCATATACTTTTTCCCATTAATGATGTTTCTACTTCTATTTCTACCATCAATTATCTTAAGTGCCATTTCTTTTGAAATAATGTCATTTGGTTTTATAGTTAATCCTTCTAATAAATTATTATCTTTCTTTTCTTGAATTTCAATTGTCTTCTTTTCGTTTTTATTATATATCGGACAAAGGTTTTCCATTTTCAATTTTATTTCCTGTATTTTATTTTTATGGGTTTTAAGTTTATCCTCGATTTGTTTTCGATATTCGTCCTCTACCTGTCTTTCGGCTTCCATACAATCATTGGGAAAAAGATTTTTTATTGCGCTATATATTTCATCGTCAGTTTTTCCTTCTTGTTGTTTTCTGCTTCTGATAATGATTAGTTTCATTTGATCAACCGATTCAAGAATTTTCAAAGGGTGTATTTTTTCTTCTGATTCAGGTGTTTGATTTGACAATTTATCTAATTGAATTTGTAAATCTTTATAATTATCCCTATTCTTGATGACTTCTTTTAAATTTCTTCCTTCAAGCATAGCTATAACTTGTAATACATCTTCTTCTTTGTATTTTCCTTTTAGGAATTCGTACAATTTATTTAATTGCGAATTGGTTGCAAAAAAATTCTGTATTGGCAGTTCATCATTCATCAATTTGATTAATTCCGAATTGCTAATGTCATTTGTATCTATTAACGTTTCAATGGATTGCAATATAGTATCATTCTTTTCATCCTTCATTATAAATTCCGAATGGCTAATGCCATTTGTATCTATTAATGTTTCAATGGATTGCAATGTAATGTCATTCTTTTCATCCTTCAATATAAATTGTAAATTTTCCTTGTCAAATGAAATATTCTTGTATTTTGGTTCTTTGAAAAATTTTCCTTCTTTGTTTAATATACCATATTTATCATCTATGTTTTTTTTTACGATTACAAAAGAAGAGCCTGTGCATTTATTTACCTCTGAAAAAGAAGTACCGTTCATTAACCTCTTTCCTGTTTTATCAAACATTCTCCACACATTTTCTTTATAACGACAAAAGATTAAATTTTCCGTAAAGATTGTATCCTTAAATTCGTATTCTGCTACAATATCCCCCCATTGGGTTTCTATTGGTCGTGCAGGAACTGCATATTTTAAGAGTCTCCATTTTAAGCCGAATACACTCCTTACAGGATATTGCAAACTCATGAATCCATTGCTCCAATATACAATGTCCTCGTAATAATCTATATCGTAATAACGCTCGTAATAACGCTTGTCAGATAGGACACAGATACTCCATCCTCGGATTGTTTTTACAGCAAAATATCCATCTTGACACGGCTTTATCTCCATGTATTCACCTTCAAATGAAGTATTTAAATTTGAATCATTTATATATCCCCATTTCGTTGTTTTTCGCTCTGGTTTTATTTCTTTCTTACTTCTTGGGTCAGTTTCAGCAGATATTGTTCTTTGGCATTTATAACGCCGATAACCAGACGACACTTCTTCGTCAATATAATCAAACCATTCGGAAGGTGGAAAATTGTCATTAACTAATCTGCACTGATTGTTTTCATTGTATATTATTTCCGACATAACTATTAATTATATAATCTTACATTAATAACATCTCCATAAAAATATTCTCCTACTTGGCTTTCGCCTCTTATGGGACTGACCGCAGATATATTTGTTCGTCTTTCACCGTTTATTCTAGGTTCGGTTTCATACATTAAAATACCCCCGACTTCTCTCACATCGTTTATCATTACTCTGATAGTTACTTTTTCTCCCTCATCTTCATACTCATACTCTCCGAAACTATCTTTCGCAATTACCTTGTCTACGTTACCATAAGTGCTTGCTACATCAGCCAAATCATTTTCTTCAAAGCATTGACAAAGTACGGTAATTGCATCAATAGTTTCCTGATGTAATGTATTTTCGTCAATAAGCCCAATATATTCTTTTTTTTCAATAATTTCTTTAAGACGACTAAATGCTTTCCTCAGAACTTTTTCATCCAACATTCTGGCACAAATATTTAGTCCATCAACTATTAGATCATAGATAACAATAAATTTATCACCTTTAATAACTCCATCAAAGTCTTTTCTTGTAACCCCATTTTCATAGTTAATATCCGCTCGTTCAAAAGCATTGTCTAATAAAAAAGCCTCATATAAAAGTTTGGATATATAACTGTTTTGAACCTCTCCTTCATTTAATATGGGATGAAAAATCACTACTCCTTTGGTAAAGAAGTCATCTCTCTTAAAGATTTTTTTATATCTTTTTGGCTCTAAATTATGTGTATATCCATTATCAAAAACAATATATTCTTTCAACCCACCTATGCTTGTAATTTCCAAAATATCTAAATTGAATAGTTTTGCTTCGCCGCAACAACAAGTTGCATATCGCTGACTTTCTTTAACTAACGGGTAAACATTTACAGATTTCGGAAAGGGGCGAGTATATTTTAGTCTTACTCCCCTAACATTTTCTATTATAGCTTCAATGGACTGCTCTCCATAATTAGGTATTCCTATTATTCTATAGTGTACATGACCACTATGATATAATGCTTCGGGGTAAGCCTCACGCATTACTTGAGCATAAGAAATTGTATCAAATGGGATTCTGCCTACTCTTAATCCTCTATTATTCACCCGAAATAACTGAAATTGGTCGTCAAAAGACCTCAAACCATAAACATACTGTGAAATGTTTCCTCTTAAATACTGTAAAAGTTTTCTATAATCGTCACCATCGGGAATTTGATATTCTACTATAATTTCAGTACACATTTTGCTGAATTTTTCTGGGAAAAAATCAGCAACAGTAAAAGAATTTCGTTTGCCTCCACAGGCTATATACTCGCCATTATCATTCGCAAAATGTAATACTTGGATTGCCAAAAGTCTTTTATTATCCAAATATAACGCAGGTTCTTGCATAGGAAGTCCGAATAACCTCATTGGATTGTTAAACAGAACTTTCGATTGTAAAGAATTATCATTAATAAGAATGATTAAATGGTGATTATTATTTCTACCTCGACCAACACGCCCCATTCGTTGACTTAAGCTTGTAGAACTATAAGGCGCCCCCACTAATACATCAATATTTAATCCCGGAATATCAATTCCTACTTCTAAAGCACTTGTACTGACAACACCTCGAATTGTTCCATTTTCAAGAGCGTCTTGAATTTTTCTTCTATCTTCGTCCTTCATGCCGGATTTGTATGAATAAATATTTCTATCCTCTAATCTATCATAGTTCTTTAATTCTTCTTTTTCTTCATCATCTTGTTGTCTTGCAATCTCGTCTGAGCCTGCAATTGCAATACGTCCGGCTTGAGTACGGCTATTTACAAAAGTAATGATTCTACTTTCAGGGATGTTATCAATTAAAGACCTAAGCAGGTCGGCTGTTTGCAAATGGATGTCTCTGTTTTTCGTATCTAAAAACAAAATTGTACCTTCCGATTTCGGTGATGTATCTAATTCTTTTCCAATTAGCTGAAATTCTACACCTGTGATGTTCTTTGAATGTTCTTCAGGAGTTGCAATCGTTGCTGAAGCTGTTATATATTGAAGCGTCTTACCTTTTAAGAGATGGTTACAGGCATTCAGTCTTCTGAATAAATAAGCAGAATTAGAACCTAAAACACCGTTGTAAAGATGTATTTCATCAACAATAACTAAATTCAAATTTTTGACAAAATTTCTTACAGCTTCTCTGCTTATCTGTCCCAATAAATATGTGTGGACTACATCCGGAGTCATAGTAACAATTTGAGAATTTTTTAAAATCTCATCTCTTCTATCGAGTCCTCCAACATCTCCGTCAATTCTTCCGGTAGAAATATTTGCATTGATTTCTGTCCAAATTTTTTCTTGTTGATTTCCCAACGCTTTCATTGGATAGATTGCTAATATTTTAGCATCGGGATTTTTAGATAAAATCTCTAATGCGGCAATCTGAAAAATTAAAGATTTACCTGAACCTGTAGAGGTTGCAACACAGATATTTGATTTTTCTACTATTTTTTTAAATGCTTCATACTGGTGTTTATATGGTTTTATTTTCTTGTTAGAAATATATTCCATAGCTAATTTTGAAAACTTTAATTCTTTCATTTCTTCTTCCGTTGCTTCTTTTCCTGCAATCGGAGCTTTTGGAATATTATATTTTATCTCAAATCCTGCATTTTCAATTAATGTTTGAATACCTTCAATATCTCTAAATTTTATATCATCTATTCCGGGTGCAATTTTTTGAGTTGCTACTGTTTGTTTTTCCTTAACCATAGGCTCTTTTTCCTCCGTTATTGCTTGTGAAGAATCATACTCCAATTTATCTTCATCAATGTGTAACATCATTGTTCGGATAAGTTTTTTGATATTGCTTTCGGAAAAGTTTATTTCACTTGTCATATCATTCAATATATCAACGATATGCGACATATCTGTTATTTTAAACCAATTTTCTACCTTCTCAGGCAAGCGATTTTCTACCGTAATGTCTTTGGCAAAAACAACAGTACCTGAAACATGGTGTACATTGCCACAGTCAGGCAACCAATCTTTCAAGAAATTGATTACTGCCCATTTATTTTGGCTTACTTGTTTGAAAGGACTTTTGTTGTATCCTCCTTTAATGATAATGGTATCGTTATTAAGCCATTCATTTTCGGTAGCTGTAATCTTTCCTCCGTAATTCTTAAATTCCAACACTATTACAGCATCTCGTTTAATAAACAGCGCGTCTAACTCACATCCGTCAAGATTGGGATTCGCTATGAGCAAATGAAAACCCTCCTTGTTGGCAAACTCTTTTATTAACAGTTCTTTTAATGAACGATATTGTTCTCTCTCGTGTGTTGTTTCATATTCCGAAACTTTGTAAATACTTAAACTCATAATAATTATTTGTAAATCAATCAATTTTATATATTCCTTTAATTTCCTTTTTCATATTATATTAGAAAAATTAAGCATCAAAACATCATCGTTTGGGAGCTTATTGTAAATCAATTCCCAACTCTATATGCGACACCACACCGAACTATCTGTTTGCCTTGCGCATCCACAACTTGCTGTTGCTAAGATAGAACTTGATTTGCAGATATATAGTTGTTTTTTCATTTTGCTTGGCAAATAAATTTTGCTTCTATGCTTTATTATTCGGAGACAGAAGCATCACATTTCCATAGTTTTGACAAGGTATAAAAGCTATAATTATTCCGTTTTTAAACTTTTATTGCTCAGTATCCAGACAAAACTTGATTAAAAAGGAAAGTGTGGTACTGAAAGCTTAATCGAGAAAAGCAGGTCCTGACAAACCCATAGAAATCAAATAAAGCAACAGCCCACACTCATATATAAACAAATATAAGAGGTGATTGGCTTATTCTCTTTCTATTTTGATATGTAACAGTAGTACATTACATATCGGACTGTCAGGTCTCTTTTCGAGAATTAGGCTACACTTCCGTGTTTAACAAATTATCTTGTGTCCGAAAACACGATACAAATGTACAAAAATTTGTTGAAACACAAAAATAGTTTCTTCCCAAAAGAACTGTTTCTTTTTCTCCTGTAATGCAAATATCGTAATTTTTCAGAAGATTTTATTAATTTAAGTGTCCACGCTATCCATAATTTTAACCCTTTGGAAAAGACGTTGTCAATTTTCTTGGAAACTTCCAACAAAGACATAACTGTTAAATCTTCTGAAAAATCTATATATATCTTTACCTCCATTTTTTATTACCTATAGTCGGAAAATTATATCCAACCAATAAAATAGAAGCGGATGGAAATGGAAATAAAATTGTTGTATTAAATGAAAAAGAAGGCTTAATTGATTGAAATGGAAATTGGTTATTAAAACCTGAATTTAAGTGGATTGAAAATTGGAAGATGATGAAATCAGATAAATAAGATTGAAGAAAAAAGAGGGGTTACTTGATAAAAAATGAAAAATGGATATTAAAGCCTGAATTTGATTATAAAAAATAAAAAATTAATAGAAATAATCAAGAGATAATTTGTTTATGTAACATGTTTATATTTATAATAAAAACATATGGTAATCAACTTATCAGATATATTCAATACCCAACTTATATTGTTACTTACAGAAGCAACTGCACAAGAAATACATCAAAGATTCTATCCCAACATTCCAGATGATGTGTTCAACGAAATTGTTAATGCCGATCCTGTTTCGTCTAATTTGCAAAACGATAAAATCGGGGTGTATGCCAAATGGCTTCTTAATCTATACAAAAACAACAATTTGAAACTGGAAGACCTGTACAAGGCAAAAGAATACATTCCCATCTTTGACAAAATGACAAAAGCAAACAAACTACCAAATAAAGACATTAACTCATACAAATCCCTGCCAGATGTATATAAAGTTGTACAACCTTATTTGGATAATAATCAATCTATTAGCAAAGGCGATGAAGAAAGAAAAATAAAGCAGGAAGGCGCAGAAAAAGTATATGAAGATAACCGATTTCTGGTTATTCATGTAAAAACAAAAGAAGCTGCCATATTTTACGGCAAAGGAACCGAGTGGTGTACGGCTGCAACCAAATCGGAAAATTATTTTGATTATTATAATAGTCAAGGTTCGTTATATATAGTTATGGATAAAAAAAATAATAGGAAATATCAATTTCATTTTGAAAAGAATCAATATATGGATGAAACCGATAGCCCGATTGATTTTGGTGAACATAAAGAATTATTGCCTATACTTGGTAAATTACTTCCAGATGATAAAATGGAGGCAAGTGGAGGTGGGGTTATTAAATTAAATAAAAAATTTGGCGTACTTGATAAAAATGGGAATTGGATAGTAAAACCTAAATATTATTTTATAGGAAATTTAGAAAATGATGGAAACAGAATTGTTCAAATATCAGAAAATGAATACAATTTAATTGATAAAAATGGAAATTTAGTGTTAGATGATGGTTATTATTTTATTAGAACTCTGGAAAATGATGGAAACAGAATTGTTCTGATAACGGACAATGAGTATAATTTAATTAACAAAAATGGAGAATTAGTATTAGAATATAATTATTATCGGATAAGTCAATTGGAAAATGATGGATATAGAATTGTCCAAAATGATAAATATAGTTTACTTGATAAAAACGGAATTTTATTATTAGAACCTGAATTTGATTGGATTAATGATTTGGAAAATGATGGATACAGAATTGCTGCATTAAATGGAAAAAATGGTTTAATGAAAATTGTTGATGAAAAAATAAATTGGATGTTAAAACCTGAACTTGATTGGATTGGTGAATTGGGAAACAATGGAACCAGACAAATTAAACTAAATGGAAAATGGGGTTTAATTGATAAAAATTTAAATTGGATACCAAACAAATAATTTTGATAGTGAATTCTGTTTTACTTACCAAAATTTATATTCCAGTAATCTCCACATAAAATCAAGAGATGCTTGTATTTCTTCAGTTATATGTGGTTTCTTTTTATTTTCGGTAGTATATCCTGTTGAAGCTATTGAACTATTTTCATAACCTGTTTCTAAATCCAACAAATAATCATTGTTGTTACGTTGAGCATTTACATCACTGGAATTTTCTTTAAAATCTTCGATATAAGAGGAGGATTTTCTTATTTGGTTGATTATTATTAACTTGATTGGAATTCTTTTTATTTGGATACCATAATCCTTGTTGTTCGCCTTTGAAAAAAATATTCTTAATTATTATTTCTCCCTTACTATTTTCAACATATTCAACAGTAGCAATATTCTTTACTTTTATAAAATTTCGTTTATCTTCTATGTAGGTTTGATGTAAATAGTGTTCAAAGTACCCTAAAATATTAAGAACTTTCTTATAATTGTTTACTCTCTGTTCTAAATCATTTTGTTGATAACCATTTTTATAGTTAGTTTCATAGTCTTCATAATATTCCCCAATAATATCCGCTATATAACTTTCAAATTTTATAACCATATTTACTAAGACTGTTATTTAATTTATTCACCAGTTCTTCAAAGGTATATCCATTATCAAAAGCAACTTGTTCTTCAGGAGTAAAATCTCTAATTATTCTATTAGGTTTTTGCTTTTTGCCCTCTGCAATTAATCTATCTTGTTCTTTAAATCGTTGTTCCAAAATTTCGTAAGTTAATTCTTCTTCCATTTTTTCTCCAAATTATTTTACATTAATAAATATCTAAAACTAAAGAACAAAGATACAAAAAAATATTGACTTATCAAAAAAATACACATAATTTTGGAGAAAAACAGCTTGAAAAATCGCCGAAAAGTATATTAATACTATTCTATTATCTTTTTATATTAAATATAGACTATTCTATTATTGGATACCAATAAGTTACAGCAGAAATTAATAAAAAAACAATCGTTTATGAACAGCTTATACACGCCAAAAAATAGGCTCATTAGACAGTTATTAGATACTATTTTCTAAGACGGAAACCGTCAGCAGATAGTGAATAACTGCCGTTAAAACCAGAAGCTATCACTATTAGTGATGATATATTTCACTTATATAATTTTCAACATTTTATTATTTAATAATTTATAGAAATTATCTAAGTACATGACAAAAAAATAAACACATCCACTTCGGATATTTTTCGCGGGTTAAGTAGCATATTAGCGATATATTCCAGTCCGTATTTAAAGAAGCTTTTCGCCCTCCTTCCATGTTTGAGTATTCTGATTGGTTTGATATTCATGTCAACGAAAACGCCCACAATGTATGCCCATGTAAAAGCAAGCATAACGACTGTCAAAAGTTTTTCGATACGCTCAAGGTCTCTCAAGTGCGTATCTTCTATATTGAACCCGCTGCTTTTCATTCCCCTGAAAAGCGTCTCGACTTGCCATCTTTCTTTGTAAGCTTCCCGGGCATTTTGCGGCATATTGAAAGATATAATGATTTGAAGTTCCGGTTTTCCGTCTTTATCTTTTACCTTTGAGGCAGAGAGGTAGCAAAGTTGTCCTTTTATCCGATAGATTCGGTGAAGACACCTTGATTGTCCGCATTTCAGGTCAGCGAACATCACAAAGGCTTTGCTTCGTTTACCTGTACGGCGGGGATCATCAACGAAAAAGTTTTCGCGTATACGGATATGGTATCTTATTTGATTGTGATTGAGATAAGCAATCCAATTTTTTCCTACAAATTCTCGGTCTGCAAGCAGACAATCAATTGTTTGGAGACCGAAAAGACGGATATATCTGTTAATTATCGCTATACGCTCCGCTGTATCGGAATTACCGGACTTGTCAA
>Ga0209629_10002694_pt1 | contig 12260 bp, 7 predicted proteins | sample TergutCu122P5_FD_187286 | JGI IMG/M metagenome (GOLD analysis project Ga0209629, IMG submission 187286) | Cubitermes ugandensis P5 segment gut microbial communities from Kakamega Forest, Kenya - Cu122 P5 (SPAdes) (version 2) | ecosystem: Host-associated > Arthropoda: Insects > Digestive system >...
ACCACCACCACCACCACCACCACCACCATCATCATCATCATCTGCAGCAGCAGCAACAGCATGTAAACCATTCCAGGTCTTTCTGTACTCATGCTTGGTGGTCTCCAGCTTCTTTGTCAACCTACATTTATTCTGCTGGTGGACAAGTATTCGTTCACTGCCTTGGAAATGTGCATATCATTCATTCCCAATAAATGTCTCAGAATAGTTAACAAACCTTTCATCTGCTTGCATCTAGAATCCAGACTACTGTCATTTACTGTATATATCTAGTTTTTCTATTACTATTTCAGTTCTTCTTTCTTGCTGTTTTAGTAAAAGTCCAGCTCCCTTAGTCACATAGGACTATTGATACTGCCACTATTTATATAATTTTGTGTTTCCTTATTATTTGTTTTAAGTGTGTGTCAAAATGTCCTGCATAGTATATTAAAACATTTGTAGCTTATTATATACAACACTATTACCATGTATAGCTACATGTGAGGTAGACTTGTTCTTTTATTTGTTCAGTTACTTTGTTTTCAAAAATAATTTTTGCTCTAATATTCTCACTTTCTTTACATGCAAATACACTTCTATTTTAACAGAAAAAAGTTTTAAAGATATGTTCTTTACAAACAATATTTAATACATATATGATGCATGCTGGAGGTCATCTTCTGTTTTAGCAATTATTACGTGATTGCCAAATAACATAAAATAAAATAAAATACAAAATTAAAAAATAATATTTAAAAATACCCTGACAAATTGGGATGTACTCCTTAATTTATTCTGCCACCATCTTAAAAAGTTATCCACATAGCATACATATTAAAATAGGGTGGATGATAAACTTTTCCCTTTATAATGCAACTATTGTATCCATACATGTGATTTCCACCACTACCATTAATGCTGTAGAAAACATTTCCTAGTCAATAATCACCACAGTTTACCCCTATCCTGCACCAGATCTATCCAGTCCATGCCCCCCATTCTATTTCTTGAAGACCCATATTAATATTGTCCTTACATATATGCCTAGGTCTTCCAAGTAGTCTCTTCACTCAAGAGTTCCCCACCAAAACACTGCATCTCCCCCATATCAGCAACATACCCTGGCCATCACATTCTTTTTCATTTTATCGCCCAAATAATACATATCATGAAACTCCTCATTAGGCAGTCTTCTCTATTGCCCTATGACTTCATCCTTCTTAGGCCCAACTTTCTTCCTCAGCACTCCATTCTCAAACACCCTGCCTTAGTTCCTTCACTCTCATGTGACTGACCAAGTTTCACACCCACATAAAACAACAGACAAAATTATAGTACTGTATACTTCATTCTTCATATTTTTGGACAGACAACTGGAAGACAGGAAGAACTGCTTCTGCATCAAATGATAACAGGTATACCCCGTGTTCAATCAGCTGTTGACTTCTTCATGAATGCAATTTTGATTTGTTAGGGTTGTTCCAAAATATTCACCTCCGTTCACAAGCACAGTAATAATATAAAATAATAAAGTAATAATACAAAATAGTAAAGTAACAATATAAAACAATTCATGCTGGTTACTATAAAAGGCCTGGTTTACAACTATATGGACATTACAGCCTTTACATTAAAAAATAAAAAAATATAAATTGTCACACTTCTCTCTATTGTTTGAATTTAATAAGTCCTCATTTCTATGCTGCTTACAGACAGTCTCTTCAAAAACTTAATCCAGATGGTATTCCTACTGATAATACTGATTAAGCAATATTTTCAAAGACTGCAGACACTCCAGTATATTCTGTACTGTGAGAGGGCTGTTTGAGAAGTGTAAACTTCCTGTGTAATTAAAATCTGAATATCATTTATAATTTGTTCACATATTACAAAAGACTAATGCCACACACCTCACAATGCTGAACAGGAAATTTGTCATTCAGTTCAAGAGTTAAGGATCCTTTAAATTTAAGTGACTGCGACCTAAACACCGTTGAGTAGTTCTAATAAAATTAGTGAGTACTCTGAGAATTTACATAACTATACATTTCAAGTATTAAATTCTTGTTATTACAGCTATTTACAGGCACTATGTTTTAATTTTGGTAATGTGAAGATGATGTTTTTGAGGGAGGTGTGTGGTAACAAGCAATAATCGTGAAAGGATATATATATTTGTACAATAAGATGCACTTTCACTCACCATCACATACTTGGGATTTCAAATTAAATTTATATCCTGATGGGCACTTTACAGAACCATAGTCATTTGCTACTGGTCCATCTGTAATATAAAGCAAGCAACATTCTAAAATATGATCCTCTCAGGTGTGAGAATGTACTGTTTTTTATATTAAAAATGTTAAATTTACAAACTGCTGTATTCACACATAAAACATAAAAAAAAAAATTCCAGCATGCATAATCAATATTTCTTATAACAAACACACATGAAGCTGCACTGCAAAACTCCAACTATCAGTTTTGTATTAGTGGGTAAATCAGTACCTGTTCTTGTTGTATAATGTCACTGTAATTACTTTCTATTTCTTATTTCTTTGCTCTTACCTACTATGCGTTTGCATCATTTAATACCTAATGTTAATTTCATATTAAACTACTGCTAATCATACCAAGTAAACACACATCAGTGTGTGTGCTAGATATTTACATTACTTTATTGTTACCTATACATGAATGTTTCATCTCAGACCATGGTACCTCTGTAATGTTTATGTCACTAACAACATAATGTTTAAACCCCTTTCCACAATAGTTTTAAACAATGCATTCCTTGTGTAAAATAATAATTAGTGTATGTTACATTGGATATGTGACAAGGATTTGCATTGACTAATTTCACTAGGTGTATTATAAAAGTATGGCAAGATAATAAAATTTCAACTGAAGATCTAGGAATACAGACACAACATGACTGACCATGCTTCCTGTCAATCAGTACATATATATATCTGATAAATATTTGTTCTTAAGGTAACTGATGAACAAGACATGAAACCGAGGTTTCAGTCAATATCTGCCGGAAATCTGAATAAACAAACACAATTACAGAACTACAATACTTACAGCAATATATAAGCTAAAATGAATTAAAAAGATGACATGTCTACCTTCATCTCTCCGAGGAAGAAATGGCTTTGCAACTGAACCATCTGGATTTACGCATGAATAACTGCCAGGTTCATTACGACATGCTTGATCATCAGAATCGCACACATAAATTCCCAAAGCACATTCATCAATATCTGTAAACCGAATTCATATTAAACAATATTCATTGTTTTAATGTGGCATAAATACTGCATTCTTTCTACAGACTAAACTAAACCAATTAAGCTACACTAAATACTGTGAATGACACTGACTGCACTCAATACATTTAAAGACACAGAAATGACAACATGAACCCTGGAACCATTTATAGAATTCAGACACAGAGAGTCAGTTTCAGATAAAACCCTAACAATGAATAAATAAAAACATTTCAATAAAATAAATAAAAAAAAAAGACCTTGAATGCATGCGACACTGCTGTTGTTTGAATGTTGTTCACTAGCATTCAAAATACTTTAAATATGCCATGACCTTTCATGTCAAAAATATTTCTTTCTTTTACTTTTTAAATATTTCTTTCTTTCACTGTTTCTAGTTACTAAGAAACACATCAGCTTCCTGATGTGTCCACATCACATGGGTGAAGGAATCCAATTTATATCAATATCAATATCAGGTACAAGACAATCAGACAAGGTTCAAGTGATAATGCAGTTAAAAATTTCATTAAGGTCCATTCAGTTGTTCTGGAGATGTTACATGAGTACTCATGGATGGAAAAAATAACTTTATCGAGCATTCCACAGGGACAAAAATGCATTTAAAAGTTACTTTCAACCCTTCATGTGACACAACTTCTGGAATTTTACATAGTTTATTGTGTGTATTGTGATAAAGTAAAAAACTAATTTAACATCAACTAATGCACTAGTCTATCACTTATGCGTGCAATATTTTACATAGCTCCTACATCTTTAGATGCTATTAGCTTGCCACCTTTATTTTTAAAAAAACTTGGTATCAGCTCCCTGAAGATGGTGAGATGGCAGTAACAATACCCAAACATGTAGGAGCTATGTAAATGATTGTATGAATAAATGATAGAATAGTGCACTTGTTGGCGTTATGTGAGTTATTCTCAACTTCTGCAGGTTGTAAATTTTACACAAGGCCAACAGTCTACTGCACACAAATTCTTTCATCTGTTTAATTCACATGAAAATAAAAGGTTGATGTAGACAAAGTGCATCTAATTCCATCACAGAACAAAGAAATTCATGTCCAAATAAGCATTGCAAATAAGGAGAAGTAATAAATGTGGTGAAATTACAGAGGATGAGAATGTTGTGACTTGGTGCAGTTGGAAGAAAACAGAAGAGCTGTTGTCTAAAGGTAGTAAGGAGAAAGAATAGAATTATAAAGAACAGAACAGAAAGAAGAAATTAAAAGTATAATGCGATGGGAGAAGAGTATGACACAGAAATAAGGATGAAAGAAACATGATAATGAGAGATCACACAAGATTTGAGGTGTGTGATGCAGTGCTGATGAAAATTCCTGTTGTCAGGGATATGATACCCTGCAGAGTGGTGCACAGGTACAATATTTGTATACACCAACACTTTGTAAAAACCTGCTGCAGGTGACTTCAGGGCAGTCCGAGCAGCAAGATGCACCACTTAACAAATTTGTTGGTACATTAGATCCCCACTGCTCATTATGGCTTCTAGTAAGGTGCAGGGATCTAGCAAAGGGGGTTACTTCACAAAAAGATTTTCACTGAGCATAAGTGACCTACTGCACTTAACAATAAATTTGTTGATTAATGTGCCTTGCCAACTCGACGACCCTGAAGATGGCACTTTACATACATGGCATCATATCCAAAACTGTAATAATGGTATTGGTAGTGACCATAATACAATGGCAAGGCATGATGTTTTGATATGAACAATCACTACAATGATGATGTGGATGATGAGGTACAGAAATAATAAATTACATTCATCAGTATATGGCATGGATGACCTTCAAAGGAGCCCACAGTTTGCCAATATTAATTAAACTGAACAAAACCTAGAACTGATTTAACAACAGTGTTCCATAAATATTTGCAGATATGAAATGACAACATTCTAATTCCCAATGAACAGCATACACACTGTTTTTGATATACGAGTATAATTCAGACAACACTGAGCATGTCAAATCATACTTTAGAGCATACAGCAAAACAGATTTATTATTATCATACTGCTGGACAGTAGGTGCACTGGATCTTTGTACAATAGGTCAAAGAACTTACCTGTACAGCTTCTTTCATCTGCTGCCAACTCATAACCTGGATGACAAGAACATTCAATTGCAACTCCTGTGTCCAGACACTTATGAGCACAGGGATTGTTCATTTTGCACCTAAAAAAACAAACATAATATTATGTTTCGAAAAATATTATCTTCTGGCATGTAACACCATACAGTCTGGTAACAATTTACTGATGTTTTGGAGCAGTGCTTCCCAAAGAGGGTTCTGCAGAACACTGTTATGGGCGTCATGATAAAACAGGGGATACATGAATATTTTAAAATAGTGCAAAAAATTCCAAATAACCCTTGAAATATCATGGTAATATTTGTCCAGCAATTGGTAATACTGGAGTATTCTCCATGCACTACCAACTGCCTCTTTGTTGTTTGGTCTGTCAAAGCATTCACAGGCAGGGGTTCCTTGGGATACAACAAAATTATTTTTGGGGTTCCTCTATGGAAGAAGGATTTGGAAACACAGTTTTGGAGACATATGCTGCTTACTCCCTTCTTCCCAGCATCCTCCCATGTTGTTTTGGCCCTGAACCCTCCTGGTTCCACTCTCTCTCAATAACTCATTTACAGAGTTATGCTCTTTACTCCTGTCAACATGCCTTACAATTATTTCTACCATGGGGCTTATTTCTCTATTTAAAGATGAGGCAGCATTTTCCTCCAAAATATTAGTAACTTTCTCCCAGACTTCATCACATCACCATCTACAAGACTTCTGTATGGCCACGACTGTAAGAACCTCAACCTTACATGTGTTTTATTAGATCTGAGCTTTTCACATCAGTATTGATGAAGATTCATATCATATTGGCCATGACACAGTGTCAATGGGTAAAGAGTGACTGATGTTTTGGAGGAGCTTACTGCCTCCATCTTCAGGGTCAGTTAGTCCCACTATCAGATCCTGCAGATGGAAGCAATAAATTACTCAGAAGCATTCAACACTAATTACAAATTGGTGTGGCAAAATATCCCACAGGACTTTAACCTTATATTTTGCTGTTCATAACAACACTGAACTATATACACATAACGCACATATCAATCCAGTATCCTTAATACACACTGAACTGAAAGCCCAGTGTTTGTAAATGGTGGGTTAAACTGAATAATATAATGTACGTATGTGGAAAAATTTTGCATAGAAACTCCCTCCTACAATGGGTTATTGAAGGAAAGATAAAAGGAAGGATAGAAGTGACAGGAAGATGAGAAATAAGATGTAGGAAGCTACTGGATGACCTTAAGGAAAGGAGAGAATATTCTCATTTGAAGGAAGAAACTCTAGATCACAGTATGTGGAGAACTCACTTTGGAAGAAGCTTTGGATCTGTCATAAGACAGGCTACTAAATGAATGAATGTGGAAAAATATTTTTTAATAGCAACTCTCTCACCTCTCACACTGCTATCACGGTTTCTTGTTTATATTACTTCAGTAAGAATTTTGTATCACTTTCAATCGGAAGTTGTGTAAATAAAAATGTCCGTCCTCATGCATCTACAAGAGATTTAATCTGCCAAAACTCTTTAATTCTTCTATCTGCCTCCTCAGCTATGTGCCTTTCCCATTACTCTCTAATGGATTTCAACATCCCAGTTTATTAGGTGACTTACATAAACTACAATATTCATTGTTGCATAACACATACATTATGGTACCTACTTACATCACTCTTCTTAGCTCTATCAACATAAGAACCATAGGTTTGAACTGTACCTGTCTGGTAAGTCATCATGTTGACATGATTTTCCATCTGCCATTAATGAAAATCCTTCACGGCACAAACAATAGTAAGAGCCAGGAATGGGAACACAAATGTGAGCACACAGTTCCCCTGGCAGCAGGTCACACAGACTATCCAGAGCTAAAAATTGAACATTCCAAGTCTAATTATATACACAAATTCAGTATGACAGGCCACAGACAACTAACAGTACTGAAGGAAATTCACAATACCCTCCACACACTTAAATCATCTTACAGAGTAGTGCGCTCAACATTTCCAAGACTAATAAAACAGTTTCTCTTGGACTACGAGGTGACTATAGAGTGGAGAGTGACTGCTTAAGGTAAACACAGTCCTTCACACAACTGTCACCCTGGGGTGGGGAAGTGCCATCTATTTTCCATGAAGCATTATTAATCACTTGCTTCTGTGGTCAAAGCAGTCACCTGTGTGGATTATCTGTTCTAACTCGTAAGGTGATACATGCTGCTGTTGAGTATGTATTTCTTGTTCAGCAATTTTGAAACAGGAAGAAAGGAATGTTGTGAGAAATGATTTTAAAACGCAATATTGACAGGATTCAGATTCAGCTCAGTCAACAGATCCAAATATTTTAAAGTCATACACAGAGCTATTTGAAACTTCAGTCCATTGCCAAAATAAACTAAAACATTTGACACCATAACCTCTTCTAAGACATTAAAAGAACAGCCAGTCTGACTGCAGAAAAAATCACCTAGCTGAATGTCCTTACAATGTCCATTTTTTATTTGTTCCATGAAAATCCTTAAATTTCCATCCTTACACGGTATCAGTGGTTCACTGCCATCAATGACATCCAATTTCATGACTTAAATTTTAAATTGTTTTGTAATATTCACAATGGTATACCTGACACTCTTCATAATGGTTTAAGCCTGGTTTTGTCTGAATGATGCTATAAACTCACAATATGCAGGTCAAAGAATTCACTAGATCCCACTATATGGCCAGAAAGTTTCTGGAGATTATATTGTAAATGTGAGTTCCCATTTTCTTTTATGACACAATTCATGAAGCAAGAAAAAATAAATTTTGGAGCAAGAATAAATAAATTGGAGAGTTCCACATACTTCCACCAGGTGAATTCACTTACACATGCCACAGACAATTCAACACATGCTGTATGAAATGTGTTCAGTGACCAAATATTATCAGACTGGGTACATCATGAAGATTCAAATCTTTTGGTCTGTTACATAATCTTGACCAAAGAACAGTTACTGGAAGTTGGCAACTGTCTACCAGTGAACATGACATAACGTCCCAGAAGAGTCAAATGTTCATCAACACTGCTGTGAGAACTTCAGATATCACAGTATGCCCATCATGATACTTGAAGCTTCGTGTGTGAATTCAAGTACAAAAGGAACATTACCGTCTTGTGAAATGTGACACTGTGTAATCTGGGCATCACATCGCTGAAGATGACACCTTCACAGAGACAGTGCCATAAAAACCACATATCATATTAACTACAAAATTTACACAAACTGGCTTTAAAAAGTGTTATTCTGAAAATCATGGAAGACATAATCCTCACCTGGTGTTGGAAGGACAGTTCTCTTTTCTGGATTAGGAAGGGTCACATTTGTAGAGATTGTACTTGGTAATGTGGTGGAAGGCTGTGCTTCCAGACAGCAAGCATGGTGTGCTTCATCCCATGGAGGCCCAAATTCAAAATTTTGGAAAACACATGCTGTTCCCATGGAACCAGATATAAGTCCCAGTTTACAAGCTTCACAGCAGTCCTGCAAATCAAAAAATGTTGTTCTTGTAAACACTGTAGTGTTACTTCTCCACCTTGTTTTTATGTCTGAAGTTCTATACAATGGCAAATCCTGATTTGGACTTCAGGTCTGCTGATATGATACACTGCTGTATTCAGTATCCTTCCTTCAACTAGGCTGACCTCCAAATCAGGATTCACCAATGGTTCTACAGTTAAACCCAGTTAATTGAAGTACATTTGAAAGGAATTCAGAAACGAAATTATCATGTTATTGAATCTGAATATCACTTATGGCTATTAGACTTAACATACACCACTGTACCCTGTCAAATTCCAACCTGCCACTGAAGTTCAGTTTTACTTACTGGTGGCAGGCAGGATTGTGAAGTAAGTACAGGAACTGAGCTATGCACTGGCGCCCAAGGAACTGTGGTTTGTTTCATGGTAGGGGCAAGAGACTCAAATCTTACTTGATGCCCACCCAGTCTCCCACTGAATGGGCACTAGTGGCTCTTTCCCAGAAGATAAAAGAGCCAGGGCGTGAAGCTGACACTCATGCCAACCATCTCCCCGTCTAGTGTTCAAGTTATGAATCAGTGGAACTGTACCGTTCCTCTCTTCATGCCTTCACTGCATGCAAAGAGACTTCACATACTGGTAGTTGGCCTAAACCAAAGAATTACAGTTTACTTGACGCAAGCGGCAAATGCTCCAGTCTGGCTAATAATGTGCCCAAGAAAATGGTTTCTATTCACCATTAAACAAAAGCTTTTGCCTGCAATCAGGTGCATGCACTGCATACAGTACAGGGAAAAGCATTTCTTAGCTCCATGTATATCATGCCAGGGTAACAATTTAGATTGTGTGGTTTATTTCATGCAAAATATACGAGTATAGCACCAGTTGTAGGATGACAGGTGAATGAAGAACTGGAAAGGATCTGTAAAGCAGCTGTAGTAATCTGAGACACTATTCTGACATTTGCATGTTAAGGACTGAGGAAAACCACAAAACACCTCAAAAGTGTCCCAACTGAGACTTAAGCCAGGCACTTCCAGAATACAAGTTAAGTGTGTTACTATGGCACCAAACTTCTCAGTGGAAAGTGGGCTGATTCACTGCTTGACTTTAGACTAAGATGCCCTTCTAATTCTGCATAACCATTAAAAATAGAGAATATGACATTTAACAATGCCATGTCCTGCAGTTGCATTTACACATTGTGTGACTTCTAGATCACAACATACCATTGCTAAACATCCTTTAGACAATATGTCACTGAACTGTATCATAGCCCACAATAGTATTTCTAGAACAATGGAAAAACAGGAAAATAGATTTGTGAAGTTGCACAGCAAATCAGACATGGGAAAACTTTGAAACTTATCTTTATTGAAGGTTGTGAGAAAGAAAAGTGTGAAACATTTTAGTGGGAAAAGATTAATTTCTTACTATATAAACCAACTGTACTGTAGCCAATCATTTCAGTATAGCAGTTTGTTAGGTTTGCTGGCGCCGTTATGGAAGGTCTGTCAACGTATGTTCAGGAACCGCTGGCAATAGGTAGGAGGGGTTGTACGAGCAGAGATTTAAATGAGAAAACGTTAGCAACGGACAATGGACGCTAGCAGTCCAGTAAGGAAGTCAGTCACATATGAGAGCGATGTGAGTGAAGGAGTACAACTGACTGTGCTATTTTATATCAAGAATAAATTGAGTAAATAAAACAACAATTAAAAAGAAATAACTAAAACTATGTTTGATTCGGTGAACCACACCTGTTCCCCAAAAGAGGATCACCTACCTGACTAAGCACGTTGGGACAACAAAGATAAAAAGGGTGATTGTGTAGAGTACCCTACTCACAGGACTTTTGATACATCTCTATATCACAAAACATGGTCAAAATAAAGGAGCTGAAAGTAATAAGCGTTGTTGCACCTGAGAAATGGCATCTGGGACTATGTGATTCATTATAAGTGCATGTACGCACACTTTTAGTATGACTTAAATAATCTGCTAAAATGTCAGTATAGGGATGGGGCTTAGAGCTGGATGACAAAGAAATTGTAGTTCAAGTCCCAGGAGAAACAAGAGATTTTTTCTCTTCTCCAAGGAGTTGACACAGGCTCTGGGACTCACTAATTCATCTCTTCTATGTGTTCAAGTAGGCCCTTTTGCAGGGGGATAAAGTGGCCAGGAAATAAGGCTGTCCACTTACCTCCATTTAATGCCAAGGCTAATATATGCAGATCTATAATATCACTCCCCAATAGACCCACAAGACAAAGTGCTTACTTAAAGAGATGGAAAACTTTATGTCTGCATTGTTGGTAACAATTTAACTAACAATGCACAATAAGATATTATCTGAATGGCTAATGAAGATAATAAAATAATCTATTTCTGAGAGCTAGAATTCAGTTTTTCAGCAGTATGTATAACATTCTGTTTATAATATCTCCCATGGTATGATTGATCATACTTCTCTCATGTGTTCAGTTGATGGACCCAAATATTCAGACCTACTCAACCCCCACCACCAACATTAAACATAATGTTATCAATGCCCACACATAAGCTGCAGTATCATCATCACCAACATGCACACATGTTCCATACAACAGTTTCAACTGGCTCTGATACGTGCCAAAGTACAAAATACAAACACAGCCCACCATTTCAAATATAACTGAAGATGCTTCAAGTCAATTACAATTATTTTACAGAAAAATGCACAATGTAGGAAAGTACAAGGGCAGTCTGTTTCTCTACTCCCATTCACATAATCCTACAGTTAAGTAACTGAACGGGTTTGATCAGAATAAGTGGGCATGTTGAAATATTACTAATAATACTTCAAAGCACTGCACTAAGGGGCTGGAGGGATGTACCAACCAGTAAGGTACAAAATACCACTGTTGTACTGCATGTAATATTTCTACTATGAACAAATTTCATTAACATATACACACATACAGAAACCATGCACACTAATGTTCAATACATAATCACCGCATCTATTGACGCATTTGTCTCTGCGTGAAAAGTGCATCAAACCCCACTGTCACCGAACACGCAAGTGCATGTAGCCATCTGATCACCCACGCATCAGTTTCGTCTTCAGCCTACAATCACTGGCCAGCCACGGGCCGATTGACGGCACCATTAGGCTTGACGACCGCTGGTGCCGGGTATGTGACGTGCAAGCGCGTCGCCCATGCTGCAACACTTCTAGTGTATGGGGTCCCGCAGTGCTGTGGTACAGAGAATGGTGAAACCAACATTGATCTTTCAAGCCCTCTTTGAACATCTCTCAGCCTGTCCACCGCGTTGCAGAAACAAAGAGATTCCACTGTCTCGCCTCTGGGGAGGAAGTCC
>Ga0209629_10002696_pt1 | contig 12259 bp, 4 predicted proteins | sample TergutCu122P5_FD_187286 | JGI IMG/M metagenome (GOLD analysis project Ga0209629, IMG submission 187286) | Cubitermes ugandensis P5 segment gut microbial communities from Kakamega Forest, Kenya - Cu122 P5 (SPAdes) (version 2) | ecosystem: Host-associated > Arthropoda: Insects > Digestive system >...
AATTGAACAAAGAATTGAATTTGTCCCATTTAGGAAAACATTACTTGTCTTTAGCTATGAAACAGGCAGGACATTTGTCGTCGATAGCTACTCAACTGCTTGATTTCCAGAAAACGGATATTGGAAAAGGTCAAATCTCTTTGAAAAAGATAGACCTTGTGGAGTTGATTGCAAATCGTCTGCCTTTATTTGAGTCTTTTGCAAAAAGCCGGAACATCGACATCATCTATTCATTCAACCCTGATTCTTATTTTTCCGGAATTGATAAGTCGATGATAGATAAAGTTATAGATAATTTAATTTCCAATGCTATTAAATATTCGCATCCTGATAGTCAGGTACTCATTCAATTTACAGGCACACCTCAAAAATGGATGCTGGAAGTGAAAGACCATGGAATCGGCATCAGTTCAAAAGCTCAAAAGAGACTTTTCAAGGAATTTTACCGCAGCGATAATGCAATTAGTTCCAATACAGTCGGTTCAGGTATCGGACTTCTTTTAACAAAAAATTACGTCAGCTTGCATAATGGGACAATTAGTTGCGTGAGCAGGGAAAACGCAGGATCTACTTTCACAATTTCCATACCTTTCAGGGAAGTTCAGGAAAAGGACAGTACTGTGCAACCATTGACAGAACCGTCATTGCGAGGCGAAAACTTGAATATGAACGATATGCGAATATTAATCGTAGAAGATAATGATGAATTACGAAACTTTATGTTATTGTCGCTTCAGGAAACTTTTGATGTTTTGGCAGCCATAGATGGGGTGCAAGCTTGGGATATCATTCAACAACAAGCGCCCGACCTTGTCATTTCCGATGTGATGATGCCAAACCGCGATGGATTTGAACTTTGCCGGTTAATAAAATCCACTTACGAAACTTCTCACATACCGGTTGTATTGTTATCTTCACTTTCGGAAAAAGCGGAACAACTGCAGGGTTTAGGTTTAGGAGCCGATGATTACCTGACCAAACCGTTTGATATGAATATACTTATTCAAAAAGTCTTGTCAATTATTCAAAACCGCAAGACAGTAAAAGAAAAAGCCCTGAAATTAGTTGACGAGGCCAATGAAAGTCCTATACTGTCTAACGATTTAAACGACAAATTTATAAAAAAAGCGGTTGAAGTTATTCATAACAACCTTGCAAATTCCGGTTTCGGAAAAGATGAATTTGCTAAAGCTATGAATATCAGTTCTTCGCTTTTATATAAGAAAATCAAAGCATTTACCGATCAGTCGCCGGTTGATTTTATTAAGGCCATCCGTCTGAACCATGCCATAGAATTACTAAAAACACGCCGGTATAACATCACCGAAGTGAGCGAACTTTGCGGATTTTCAAGCGTCGGCTATTTCAGCACTGCATTTAAGAAATATTTTGGTAAACAGCCTTCGGAAATTGTTTGAGTTAATCAGGGGATTGCGGGTCTTCGCTACGCTTCGCCAGCAATGACAGTTACTTCTGTGATGTTAATAATCTTTAAACTCGCCCGCGATGCGACTTGGTAGGGACTTGGTAGCGACTTAACAGCGACTTAACCTAAACCCATCAATCGGCGAATACCTGCAATAAATATGTTAAAAAGTAAAAATTATCTAAAATTAGAAAAAATATATCTAAAAATAGAAATTAAAATTATTGTTAATTATTACTTTTGTTCCATAATTTATAAAAAAAATAAAAACAAACGATATTAATAAATTTAAAATAATGAATGCCTATGATTAAACAAATGTTTACGAACGTAAAAGGAAAAAATAATATAATAATAAAATATGAATAACAACAATAAATAAGCATAAGAATGAAAAAAATTTTGAAAGAAAGAATGTATTATGCAGCTTCCGGTTCTAAGAGGAGATGGAAGTTGTTGCTGGTAAAAGGATTTTTGTTTTTATGGATCATTTTTTCGGGGTTGCAGGTGTTTGCGCAAAACATTCAAACCGTCAGGGGAAAAGTGGTCGATGAAAAAGGAGAAGCTTTACCGGGCGTCAGTATTGTGCAAAAAAACAACCCCACGAATGGAGTAGCCTCGGACGGCGATGGTAACTTTGTTTTGACAGTGCCTTCCGGTAAACAAACGTTGAAAATTACGTTTTTAGGCTTGGTTACGCAAGAAATCGTTGTTCCGGCACCTTCCCCTCTTACCATTGTAATGAAGGAAGATCTGCAACAGCTTGGGGAAGTAGTAGTGGTTGGTTTTGGACAACAGAAAAAGGAAAGTGTGGTAGGCTCTATTGCCCAAACTTCGGGCAAAGTGCTTGAACGCGCAGGTGGAGTATCCAATATCGGTCAGGCGCTCACCGGAAATCTTCCGGGCGTAGTCACCATGTCAACTACCGGTATGCCGGGCGCAGAAGACCCACAGATCGTTATTCGCGGCGTCAGTTCTTGGAACAACTCCGAACCTATGGTATTGGTAGATGGGATTGAACGACCGATGAACAGCGTGGATATTAATTCGGTTGAATCTGTTTCCGTGTTAAAAGACGCTTCGGCTACCGCCATATACGGGGTCCGAGGCGGCAATGGCGTTATTCTGATTACCACCAAACGGGGGCAGGAAGGGAAAGCCAATATTGATGTCAACTTTAGTTCCACGATGAAAACGATATCGCGCATACCGTCAAAGTATGATTCTTACGATGCGTTGATGATTCGCAACCAAGTAGTTGAAAGCGAATTAGGCGTGGCTCCGGGTGGTTGGAAATCTATTTTGCCTCAGGATATTATTAATAAATACAGGAATCCTGCCAATCTCGAAGAATCGGAAAGATATCCGAATGTAGACTGGCGTAATGCGCTGCTTAACGACAATGCCATGTCGTATAATGCAAATATTAATATTTCGGGCGGTACAAAAAATGTCAAGTATTTTGCCAATGTGGATTATCAACGTGAAGGAGACTTGTACAAAATATGGGACAACAACCGCGGCTATCATGCAGGATACGGATACGACCGTTTGAATGTGCGCAGCAACTTGGACTTTCAACTCACGAAAACAACAGCCTTTCATACCAATTTGTTTGGATCCCACGGCGTAAAAAAAGGCCCGAACGACACAGCTTACGAATGGACCGTATGGCTGTCAATTTATGGAACTTCTCCCGACGCTATGTTGCCGCGTTACAGCGACGGCACATGGGGATACTACAAGCCCGACCCTGCTACGCAGGTGAATCAAAACTCCGTAGAAACCATGGCGCTCAAAGGCATCGGATACACCACATCCGATCAGATCAATACCGATTTTTCTCTTACCCAAGACCTTGGTATGTTGACGAAAGGATTGAACGCCCGCGCTTTGCTGTCTTATGATAATTCATATAATGAAACGGGAAGAGGTATTAACGATATATATAATGGAGCCTTGCATAAATGGATTGACCCTGAAACCGGATACGTTTATTACGATCAGACGACCGACGCTTTAGACAAATTTGATTTCCGGGAAGGAATCAAATGGAGCGCTCAAGCCGGATCTATAGACGCAACGTCTGTTTACCGGAGAATTTATTACTTATTGCAACTCAACTATGCCCGGACATTCGGGCAACACAGCGTAACGGCGATGGGAAATATGAACCGTGAAGAAAGAGCTAAAGGCAGCGTCATACCGAGCTACCGTGAAAACTGGGTAGGCCGCGCTACCTACGATTTCGACAGAAGATACCTTCTCGAATACAACTGCTCTTATAACGGTTCGGAAAAATTTGCTCCCCAAAATCGTTTTGCTTTCTTTCAATCGGGAGCCGTGGGCTGGACGATTACAGAAGAACCTATTATTAAGTCGCTTAATTTAAACTGGTTGGAAAATTTAAAATTAAGAGCTTCCTACGGACAGATAGGAGACGATATGGTGACCGGCGATCTTCGCTGGTTGTATATGACCACTTGGTCCTACGGCGGAAATTTCCGGTCGGGTACAACAGGAGTTAACGGTTCCAATAGTATATATACATGGTATAAGGAAGCATCGGTAGGTAATCCCAACGTTAAATGGGAAACGACTACAAAAACCAATTATGGAGTTGATTTTTCAATACTCCGTCAATTAGTGAGCGGTTCAGTGGATATTTTCAGAGATCAGCGACGCGATATTTTTATTGCAGGCGGCGGCCGCGCAGTTCCTTCCTATTATGGGGCTTCTCCTCCGGCAGCGAATCTGGGAAAAGTTGATTCTAAAGGAATTGAAGTAGAGCTTCGTCTGAACAAACAAATCAATAATCTTCATTTATGGAGTAATTTATCCTATACGCATGCCTCAGATAAAATTTTAGTTAAGGACGACGGTGAATTGCTTCCCAGTTACAGAAAACAAGCCGGGTATCCGATTGACCAACCCAGAAACTATGTTGATGTGGGTTATATCAACAACTGGGATGAACTGTATGGAAGCACTCCGCACGATCAAAGTGATAACCAGCGCAAGCCGGGCGACTACATCATACTCGACTATAACGGCGACGGTAAAATCAGTAACAACGATAACATTCCTTATTCTTTTCCCGCGCATCCGCAGAATACCTACAATGCCACTCTGGGAGCAGACTACAAAGGATGGAGCTTTATGGTGCAACTCTACGGCGTAAACAATGTTACGCGTTGGGTTCCGTTCTCCAGTTTAGGAGGTAGCCGCAATACCGTTTATCACGAAGGCAGCTACTGGTCGCCTGACAATATGAATGCCGATGTGCCTCTGCCTCGCTGGTTTTCCGTTGCAAGTAGTTATTCTACGGGAACCCGGTTTGTATTTGACGGATCCTACTTTCGTTTGAAAAATATGGAAATCGCCTATACTTTCGACAAATCAAAATGGCTGAAAACTACAGGGTTGAAAAGTCTGAAATTATTTGTAAACGGCGACAATCTCTGGTTTTATTCAAAAATGCCGGATGATCGTGAAAAAAACTTTACGGGCGCAAATGCGCTTGCTCCTTCTCAAGGCGCTTATCCGACGGTAAAGCGGGTTAATTTCGGTTTAAGAGTCTCATTATAATCATCAATAAACAGATATTCAGATGAAAAAAATAAATATTTATATTATATCCGTTATCCTCTTTATGGGATTTGGGGCTGTTTCTTGCACATCATATCTTGACCGCGCCCCCGAATCTGTGGTTTCCGATGTGGTAGCTTTCAAGAATTTCAAAAATTTTCAAGGATTTACGGAAGAGTTGTATATGATGATCCCCGACATTGCCAAAAACTATTGGGTCGGCGATTTCAACTGGGGTGAAGATGAAATCCTGACCTTAGGCAATGGTAACGGTTATTTCGGATATGCATTAGACCGCGGCAACTTCCGCGCTCACATCAATAATGGAATGTGTTATCTCGACCGGTCTTGGGATACAGGTACCGACAGAATGAAAAAAACAATCTGGGGCGCTTCATGGGCAGGTATCCGGAAATGCAACATGGGTTTAGATGCACTTGATAAAGGAATGATGACGGACGCTACTCAGGAACAGCGCGACATAATTGCCGGACAGTTGTATTTCTTCCGTGCATGGTTTTATTTTAACTTGACTAATTATTGGGGCGGAATGCCTTATATAGACAAAGTGTTGCCGGGCGACCAAAAATTGACCTTACCGCGCGAAACCTATCAGGAAAATGCCGTGAAAATGGCGGCCGATTTTCGTAAAGCTGCCGATTTGCTTCCTATTGATTGGGACAAGACCGCTACAGGAAGCGCTACAATGGGAGCGAATGCTTTGCGCGTCAACAAAATATGGGCTCTGGGTTATCTCGGAAAGACATGGTTATGGGCGGGCAGTCCGTTGATGGTAAACGGACCAAAAGGACCTAAGACGTATGGCGCCGACCAATGCAAAAAAGCTGCGGACGCTTTTGCCGAATTACTTAATCTGGTAGAAAGCGGACAGACGCAGTACTCATTAGTTACTTTCGACAAATACAGTTCGCTTTTCTTTACCATTCAACAAAACTGGCTGATGCCGGGCGGATCCGAAGCAATCGTGCGCGGTCCCACATACGGAGCAGATTCCCGCTGGCGGCAAAATCAATCCTACCTGCCTCAAGGAATGTCAGGCGGCGATAACATTATGTTATGTCCTACGGCAAACTACGTCAATTACTATGGTATGGCAAACGGGTTGCCGCTCGACGACTCCGAATCCGGATTCAGTAAATCCCAACCTTGGAAAGACCGCGACCCGCGTTTCTATAACGATATCGTATATGACGGCATCAAGGTAGTAAAAGGAACCATCAACGACGGACAGGAAGATTTGTGGCGCTACGCCAACCTGTACACAGGCGGCAGTTATGCTAATGATGAACGTTCCAACAGCCGGACAGGCTATTGCAACCGGAAATTTATAACATTGGGTTGTAACCGTTATGATAATGAAGGCGACTACGGCTTTAATATGCACATTGCGCTGAGTTATTTGCGTCTGGCAGACGTTTACCTGATGTATGCCGAATCGGCGGCAGAAGGTTACGGATCGCCAACATCAAAAGGGAAAGTGAACGGCAGTGATTATGGATTAACGGCTGTTGATGCAATCAATAAAATCCGTGCACGAGCAGGCGTTGGCAATGTTAACGCCAAATATTTGACCTCGTTGGACAAATTCATGGGCGAAGTACGCAGGGAACGCGCTGTGGAACTTGCGTTTGAAGCGCACCGTTTTAATGACTTACGCCGCTGGTTGCTGCTTACGGAATATCCTTACAACATTAAAACCCGGCAGGATTTCGATCGCGCCGCTCCACTCAACACGGCTGCAGATACAAAACTGAATAGCGTGGTAAATTTCAGAGAAACGACTCTTTTTACGCGTAATTTCGACAGCAAACATTATTGGATGCCTATTAAAGACAATGATGTTTACCTGTACAGCGACTTTCCGCAAAACCCGGGTTGGTAACAGATTGATAATTAATTAATAAATTAATAATAATGAAAAAAATATATATAATAATCGTATTTTTAGTCATGTTCGTACTCTTTCCGCTTTGCGCTTCCGCTCAGAGTATAACGGATGACAACGAAACGGCCGGCGATTCGTTAAAAACCGGCGGTCAAGCTGTGAACGTAGCTTTTCGTACTGTTGACCGCGAAAACTTGCTGGGAGGCGTTTCTGTGCTCGATATTACGGATATGATGACGAAAGCGTACAGTTTGAATCCGTTGTATTATCTCTATTCCGCAGCAGGAGGTCTTGGAAATAATGCGGTTTGGGGACTTGGCGGCTTGGGCGACCAAACCAACAACAACAACAGCGGCTGTCTGTTTGTAGTGGATGGTATCGTCCGCGATGCCAACAATGTACTTCCGTCCGAAGTTGCACAGGTTACGATGCTGAAAAGCGCAGCCGCTGTGGCTCTCTATGGCAGCCGCGGAGCTAAAGGCGTTATCCTGATCACTACCAAACGGGGCAAAGAAGGTAAACTTCATTTCAGCGTCCGCGCCAATACAGGCATTAATGTTCCTAAAGCATTTCCTCAATATTTAGGATCTGCCGAATATATGACGCTTTACAACGAAGCGCAGGCCAATGACGGAGTAAAGCAGAGTTATACCCCGGAAGATATCTATAACTACGGATCGGGATTGAATCCCTACCGTTATCCTAACTTGAATTTTTATTCTTCGGATTACCTGAAGAAAATGTACACCCGTTCGGAAGCTATGGCAGAAATAACGGGAGGCAACGACAGAGCGCATTATTATGTTACCGCCGGTTATTACCGCGTAAATGGATTATTGAATGTAGGTAATGCCAAAGACGATAATACAAGCCGTATGTTTGCCCGAGGTAATATCGATATTAAACTGCACGAGTTGATAACAGCTACTGTTGATGCAAATGCTACGTTCTACGATGCACGCACAGCTAACACCAATTTTTGGAGCGCAGCGGCCACCTTTCGACCCAATCGCGTAGCTCCGCTCATACCGCTCAGCTATATCGAAGATAACGATCGGCCATCGAAAGATTTGCTTTCATCGAGCATTAATATCATTGACGGAAAATATTTTCTCGGGGGAACGCAATTAGACCAAACAAATCCGATAGCCGATGCGTATGCAGCAGGCGATGGAAAATATGTCAGCCGGCAATTCCAATTCAATAGCGGCGTAAATTTCAACCTGAAGAATGTAACCGACGGGCTTTTCTTCCGTTTCAAATACGGTATAGACTACCACATGGTTTACACCCAGTCATACTCCAATACTTATGCAACCTATTCCCCCGTTTGGAACAACTATTCGGGTACCGACCTGATTAGCAGTCTTACTAAGTATGGAAATGATCAAAAGACGGGAAATCAAAATATCACCGGTTCTGCCTACTGGACGACTAATTTCTTCTCCGGACAATTCGACTATACCAAGTCTTTTAATGATGGCGATCATAACGTTTTTGCGATGTTGCTGGCAAACGGTTGGCAACGCCAATTAAGCAGTTATATTCACCGCATGACCAACGTGAATCTGGGACTTCAACTGTCGTACAACTTCCGGCAGAAATATTATCTCGATTTTACCTCCGCTTTGCCTTACTCTGCCAAATTGCCTGAAGGAAACCGTGCAGGTTTTTCACCCACAGCAACTTTAGGCTGGCGTTTGACAAAGGAATCGTTCATGTCAAACCAGTCGGTATTCGACGACTTGATGGCCACGGTATCGGGCGGTATCATCAAAACTGATTTGCCTATCTACAGCAGCGACGATACACAAACTCCAATGGGTTATTACCTTTACAAGCCTATCTTGACGACAGGCGCCTGGTGGAGCTGGGCGGATAACAGCGGCGAAGCGGCAACCCAATACAATCGCGGCTCCAATCCCAATCTCACATTTGTCAAACGCAAGGAATTCTCTGCAGGATTGCGCGGCTCGATGTTTGATAAGTTCATCACCTTTGACGCTAATTATTTCATTACCCGGATTGATGGCGATATTGCCCGTGTATCTTCTAAATTCCCGATTTATTTTACTCAATACGGTTATCCGACTTCGTCCATTGTTCCTTATGTAAATTACAATATTTCACAATATCAGGGTATAGACTACAGCGTTTACTTCAACAAGAAACTGAATGCAGTTGATCTGACGGTCGGAGTAAGCGGTATGTATCAAACCGATAAATGGGTTCGTATCGATCAAACCATTGCTTATGATTATCAAACGAATATAGGCCGTCCTTTATACAGCATTTGGGGATTGCAGAACCAGGGATTCTTCATGGATCAAGCGAGTATTGCAAGTTCACCGCAGCAAGCGTGGGGCGCTCTACATCCCGGCGATATCAAATACAAGGACCAGAATAACGATAAAAAAATAGATTCCAACGACGCGGTGTATCTTGGCCGCGGCGGCGCTCCTATGACTCTGGGTCTGAATCTGACCGTCAAATGGAAAAGATTTACCTTATTCTCTCAGGGAACGGGATATTACGGAGGCCACGGGTTGAAGAGCAACTCCTATTGGTGGTCGGGATGCAGCGACAACAAATATTCGGAGGTAGTACGCGGCCGCTGGACGGAAGCGACTAAAAACACGGCAACCTATCCGCGTTTGAGCACTTCTTCAGGCGACAACAACTTCCGCAGTTCGGATTTCTGGCTCTACAGCACTGACCGTTTTGACATTCAGATGGTACAATTGACATGGGATTTTCCTAAGAAAATGCTCAGCAATCTTGGCGTCTCAGATTTGAGTATATATGTTGACGCATACGATCTGCCAACGCTGTCTAAAGAGCGCAAGCTTATGGAAATGAATATCGGAAGCGCTCCACAGACCCGGTTTTATAATCTTGGTTTGAAAGTGACTTTTTAATGAATAACAAATGAAAATAAAAAGAATATGAATATGAAGAATATCATCAAATTTTTAATCATTCTTCCCTTCCTTTCCGGCTGTGCAGATATGTTCAAACCGGCTCCCGAAAACTTCAGGGAACAGGAAGCGCTGTACAAGGAACCGTCTTTAGCACAGGGGCTTTTAGGACATGCTTATGTCAATAATATGGGAACAGGCAACTGGAATTTCTTGGAAGTAGCTACCGACAATGCCGTATCGAATGACCCCGGCAACGGTTATATGAAGATGGCGACGGGGCAATGGACCGCCCAAAACAGCCCGATGAATGGAAATTGGCAAAACTGGCGCGCAACGATTCAGTATATTAATCTGTTTATCAGCATCGTTGATAAAGTGAATTGGGCGAATGACCCCATAGATTCCGAATTGTTCAGAATGCGCATGACTGGAGACGCATACGGAATGCGCGCTTATTTCCTGTATCAATTGAGTCAGGTTCATGCAGGATGGACGGAAAAGGGCGATTTGCTGGCCATACCGATTGTAAATGCGCCGGAAGACGTTAATTCAAATTTTAACGTGCCGCGCAATACCTTGCAGGAATGTGTCGACCAAATCTATTCTGACGTAAAAGTCGCTACAGACAACCTTCCCACTTTTTACGGCGATGTAGCCAACGACAGCCAGATTCCGGAAAAGTATCGTAAATTAGGAACGAATGCAGGTCAATACACCCGCGTATTCGGAAGCTCATCGGGTAACCGAATGGTTGGGGCTATTGCAGAAGCCATCCGGGCGCAAGCGACCTTGTTGGCCGCCAGTCCCGCTTACAGCGCGGGGACAAAATATACCTACGCCAATGCTGCCGACCAGTTTGCCATTGTGCTTGATCACCTTGGTACAAATCCGGTCAGCCAGATTGACCCTATAGGCCATCAATGGTATGAAAACCGTACGGAAATTGATAATCTCAAGTCGGGTGGAAATCCCAAAGAAATACTTTGGAGGAGTAATTTGGATGGAAAGACCAGCTCATTGGAAGCAGATAATTTTCCTCCAACCTTGTTTGGAAAAGGACGAGTCAATCCGACACAGAATCTTGTGGACGCTTTTCCTATGCTTAACGGTTATCCAATAACCGATAACGTCAATAGCGGTTATGACCCAAATAATCCTTATGCGAACCGCGACCCGCGTTTGGCTCTGTATGTCATTTATAACGGCAGTAAAGCCGGTACAAGTAATACGACAATTACAACGGCCGCCGATGGTACGGATAATAATGCGCTTGGAAAAACTGAAACATCAACTCGCACCGGTTACTATCTGAAAAAGTTGATGCGCCAGGATGTCAATCCAAATACAAGCGGTACCAACAATCAAAATCATTACAAACCGTTTATCCGCTACACCGAATTATTCCTCGGTTATGCAGAAGCGGCTAATGAAGCTTGGGGACCGACAGGAACCGGCACGCACAGCTATTCGGCTTACGATGTCGTCAAAGCTATACGCGCCAGGGCAGGTATCGGCAAAACCAATGGCGATGCCTATCTCGAATCGGTTAAAGGAAGTAAAGACGCTATGCGCGAACTGATACGCAACGAACGCCGTCTCGAACTTTGTTTTGAAGATTTCCGTTTCTGGGATTTACGCCGCTGGAAAGCGCCAATTACCGAAGCGGCGAAAGGGATGAGAATTACCAATGGAAACAACTATCAACTGATACCCTCGGTTGAAGTCAGGGCATATACCGATTATATGTATCATTGCCCGGTTCCCTACGGTGAAATACTCAAATTCAACGCTCTTGTCCAAAACAAGGGTTGGTAATATGTTGAACGAAATTATATAAAATAAAATGAACAGATTAAAATTATTTATTATTTTGATAATAAGCGTGATACTCACATCATGTAAAAATAGCGACTGGAGCGGGCCTGATTTTGACTATTCAGCAGTTTATTTTGCTTATCAATATCCGGTTAGAACCATTGAGCTGGGTCAAGAATATACTACCGACAACAGCCTCGATAACAAGCACCAATGCGAGATACTGGCTACAATGTCGGGTGTTCGCGCAGTCAATAATGATGTAGAAATCGGCTTTAAAGTAGATAACAGTATGTGTAGCAAGCTCACCAACGTGAAAGCGATGCCTTCAAATTATTATTCGCTCTCGGATAATAGCAAGATGGTAATCAAAAAAGGAAGTAAATTTTTAGGTGGAGTGGTTGTAACGCTGACTGACGCTTTCTTTGCAGATAAAGATGCTCTTAAAACTACTTATGTCATTCCTTTGGTAATGACGAGCGTGCAGAAAGCCGACTCTATTTTGAGCGGAAAGCCTTCGCCAACCGCAGCTAACCCCAATCGTGTAGTAAGTACGGATTGGGAAGTGTTGCCGAAAGATTACATTTTGTATGCCGTAAAATA
>Ga0209629_10002697_pt1 | contig 12258 bp, 12 predicted proteins | sample TergutCu122P5_FD_187286 | JGI IMG/M metagenome (GOLD analysis project Ga0209629, IMG submission 187286) | Cubitermes ugandensis P5 segment gut microbial communities from Kakamega Forest, Kenya - Cu122 P5 (SPAdes) (version 2) | ecosystem: Host-associated > Arthropoda: Insects > Digestive system...
CTTTAATCTTATAACGTACTCGAATCGTATTTAGTATTTAAAGTTAATTTATTTAACACTTATAACTGCTTATTTAACATTAAATCTCCTTGCGCCGATGTTGGGAAAGAGGGGGGTAAGTAGTAACAAAAATAAACTAAATAAAATTTGTATAATATATGAAATAAAATACGTACCTTTGTAGAATTAATACTAATTCATACAAACAACATAAAGTATGTTGTCAAACTTGAGACATTTATTATTTTATGAAGCGTATTGAAACTAAAATCGACACTAACCCCGCAAGATTGTTTTTACGTAAAGCAATAATCGGCTTCTTTTCTCTTGCCTTGATATTCTTTGTAAGTTTTTGCATATTATATTCCATAAAAGAGTTTATCTTTCTAAAATATTATATGTATATATACGCTTTTCAGCATATTGTATGGTTATTCGGATTTCTGTACTTTAAGGATATGTCGAGTGAGACGGTAATACGAGTGTATCTTTCTTATGTTTTGATTGCTTTTTATCCTATTGCCTGTACCTTTTGGAATGCGGGAAATCCGGTAGTGTTTTTTTGGTATTTGCTTATCCTGTTCGGAGCAATCGTTTTCGACAGAAAGAATGTAAATTTGTGGATTCCTTGGATTTTAGGCATCGTACTTTCCATATTTTTTTTATCTTCCATATTCCCGAATGAAAATATAACGCCGATATCAACATATAAACTAAATATTCTGACTGTTATTGCAACAATTATTTTAGCTTCATATTTTGCTTTAGTATCCATGAAGATGGCTGATATTGCCGAATCTATGCAAAATGAAACTGTACGAACAACGGAAGAAAATACGGAAAATTTGAAAAGAGACAAAGCTTTATATGAAGCCATCATTAAATATTTGGAAGAAAATAAACCTTTCAAAAATCCCGATTTCAATGCCCAGTTGCTTGCAAAGGCGCTGAACACCAATATTAACTATATTTCGAGAGCTGTAAACGCAGGCGGAAGCGATGATTTCCATGCATTGCTCAATAAGTTCAGAATTGATTATGTTAAATCGATGCTCGACAGCGGCGCCATAAATCGTTACACTACCGATTATATCTACACGGAAGCGGGTTACAGGCACCGATCTACTTTCAACGCCGCATTCAAAAGCATTATGGGTATGACGCCGTCGGATTATATTTCTCAACAAAAAATAAATGATAATTCTTAACTTTGAAATGCTGTAATCGATATACTGATTCTTGAAACAGTGCATCGTACACATTAATTTATTGTATAAAACGCTAATATTCAATGGAGTTTTAAAATGTATTATTTGTTGCAATTTTGGTTTTTGAACCTGTACGGTACAGTATGTGTTTTTCTGAAAAAGCATAAACGCACAAAGTTAATTTGCACGCTTTTTCTTTTTGATATACTTTTGCAGCGATGAATAGAGTATGGGCAGACTACACACTCCCGCTTAATAAACATTCCCTGTCCCAAATATTTGTTAGTAAACTTAAGAAAACGACTTTTTGTGAAAAACGTCCGACTGTAAAAAAATGTAATTAAGATAAGTCGGGACAGGGAATTAAGCAGGGAGAGCGGAGAAGCTGAAAAATGAAAAAATTTAAGTATGTTCGGAAACTGTATAAATAAAAACGTAAAATTCATTCTATCGAGTATTTTCACGATGGCAGCCTGCTTATCCCTCAACGCGGAAGAAGCAGACGCCCTTATTTATTACGGTACCGCCGACATTGTCGGAAAAGAAAATATTTTTAAAAAAACCGCCGCCGCAAAAGATGACAGCTTCCCGCAAGAACAAGCCAACCCGGCAAAAATAACTTCAGACGAATCCTCCGTTATTTATATAGCGGAAAATGCGGAGATTTACGGTAAAGAGCTTTTGTTTGACAAACAAACCGCTTCATCAAAACCCGTAAAAAAGGCATCCGAAATAAAGAAAGAAGCGCCTGCCACCGTTGAAAAAGAAGTTGCCGAACAAGAACCGATTGAAATTGTATTCCCGACTTTTCCGTTTGCACCTTCGTCACACTCTTTCTCTCATGGCGGCAGCGAATCGGCGGCGATTATTATGCAACAGCGAATCGGCGGAGATGAGCAGGCAGGTAAAGCCTTTCGGGAAGATACTTGTCGAAATATAAGGAACGCAGACTTACCTATATATAATCCACAGCAAAGGCAAAAACTATCCTGTGCCGCAACTCAATGCGGAATACTGACTTCTTTCAGCTCACAGTCTCCGCCTGCTTTGATCGGATTGTCATCCCGCGCTTGACGCGGGATCCCTTGAAAATAGCAGGGGATTGCGGGTCAAGTCCGCAATGACAGAAAACAACTCATCATTAAAATTTCAATCTCATCAACCCGACATTTTTATGTCGGGGAAGTCGAACTATGTAAAAAACAACCAAACAAAATTAAATAAAGAATTATTAAAATGAAAAAAATATTTTTATCGGCGTGCATATTTGCACTGCTTAATACAATGACACTCATAGCCCAGGTAAAAATAGGCGATCTTACTCCTCCCGATTCAAGCGCTGTTCTTCAAGTCGTTTCGCTTGATTCAACCAAGGGAGTATTGGTTCCGGAAATGACCGTTGATAAACGGGATCTCATTAAAAAACCGGCTGACGGATTGCTGATTTACAACATAACCGAAGAGTGCTTTAACTATTGGAATGCTTCATCCGGCGCATGGCAGAGCCTTTGCGGCGGTGTGGCAAAAGCCACTTACACAGTGGATTGTTCAGCTGTTGCCGTAAATGGCGCGTATGTACAGAAAATGACTTTAGACAAAAACGATTATTTGAGTATTCAAGTAGATGTTATCAAACCCGGGACCTACACAATCACGGGTACTACTACGAACGGTTACGGATTCAGTACGCAGGGAACTTTCACGGAAACGGGAATTCAAACGGTCATTGTTCCCGGACAGGGACAGCCTGTTGCCGGTAAAAACGCTCCCGGAGACATGGTAAAGCTATCCTTAACGGGTATAGACAGCGGTTGCAGCAACATAATGATACCCGTACTTTCTCCATCGGCAAGTTATAGTCTTAATTGCGGATCTGCCGTATTCAATGGAGCGTATGTGAAAAGTGTAGCTCTCACGGCTTCCAATACGGTAACGCTTTCGGTAAATGTCAGCGATATTTCCGGCGGCGGCACTTGGGCGGTTTCGACAAACACAGTGAACGGCATCTCTTTCAGCGGCAACGGCACGTTTCCTTCAACCGGAAACCAAACGATTACTTTAAAAGGAACAGGTACGCCGACTACCACAGACCCGATTACGCTGACTTTCACCACCAATAGCGCTGACGGCGCGGCAACCTGCCAGGCAACGGTTAATATGGCTTATTCTCCGATGACAATATATGCCACCGATGGTGCAGCCGGTTACGGATATGGCTTGGATGCAGGGTCGGAATCGAATCTGTTTGTAACCTCCAAATATAATTTCGGAACAATGAACAACAGTACCGTAAAGATATCAAACCTTACGGTTAATTTTGTTCCCGGAGCCGGTGATGCAGCTTTACAAAGCGCTTTGACGGGACCCAATCCTCCGGATATCGTTTTAATTGGTTATCTTTGGACCTGGAGCGCTTCAAAAATCAGCACGTTAATTAATTATATCAACAACAAAGGCGTAGTGATTCTGTTTGATGAATCATCAGGTGTTGCAGGTCTTTTCCAACAATTGTATGCAAACCCGAGTATTTCAACAACAGGACCTGTAGGACTGAATTATAGCGGCGGTAATGCTTATGGTCTTTATCCTTTAGCCTCTTTAGCTTCAGATCCTCTTTTGACAGGTCCGTTCCAGCCGGCAGGCTATACTACATTAGGAGGCTTAGCTATTGGTTCCGATGCAAACGGATCGTCAATAGTAAGCGGTTTGCCATCTTATGTAATAACATATTCAACAGGTTATACTCCCGCCGGCACACAGACGTTTATGTTTCGGGATCCGAATCTGAATCTGGTTTTCATAGGCGATGGCGGCTTTTTAAGTGATCCGAACAATCAAGTCGGTCCGTTGCCGAATTTGATAGACTGTCCGTTTGCAGTAAGCGCTGGACCTCAGTATTCGCCGGTTCCCCGCACAGGATGGACAAATGGCACTGTTTATAATTCATATTTATTTGGAAATATTATGGCATGGGCGCTCAATCAGGCTCAGTTCCATGGTATCAATTCATCTAAATTTTGAGAGTTAAGTTAATAAGAGAGAAATCTTAATTAAGAAGGATTTTTAGTTTTTTAGAAAAAAGGCTGCTCACGAAAGGGCAGCCTTTTTCTTTCCGGCATCCAATTCCTTTTTCAACCGTGCGATTTCTTTTTCTTGATTGAGAATCGTAGTCATAAGCGCATTCAATTCTTCGTTTTCGATATTAGCCGGAAATTGTCCGTTCACGCGGTCGATGAAATCACTAAGCACATTCATATAGTTATTGAAAGCATCATAAGCATTTTCGTAAGGGCTGTATACACTCGGACCGGGGAAAAGTTTGGTACTCATAAAATTGAAATGATCGCTTGCTTGCAGGTAGTTCCAATCTTGAAGAATTCGGCGGTCGCGCACCATCCTCGCACGTTCGCCTATTTCATACAACTTTGAAATTGCTTCTTGCTGAAGCCTGTTACCCATCCATGGGCTGATGTCTTTTTCTTCGCCTGCCCAGGAGCATGGATAAGGAGCCGACAATTCTCCGACCGGTTTCAAACCGGTAATCACTTCCGACGGCATGGAAAAGCCGATTCCTTTGGCAAGAGCAAAACGGGGTATCGCCTTGAAAAATTCAAAGATTCCCGTTTCTTTCGGTTGGAGACTCCCGAGCACTTCGTAATTCATCCAGATATTGACTATCTGTTCCGATTCCGGAGCCGCAGCAATCCAATTCACTAACTTATCGGAAACGAGCGGATAATCGCTCCAGTTATAATTGGAGAAACGGAAAGAAATATCATCGCTGTATTTCATGTTCCTAACCAACAATTTCAGTCTCGGGCAAGCGGCGGATGAATACAAAAAATTCGGGCTTTTCCATCCCAATACATGCTTGGCGCCTTCAACCATCATAGCTTTGAAGCCCATATCATACACCGATTGAGCAATATCGTCGAAATATATTAATTCGGTATTACGAAATACTTTCGGCTTTTGCTCGAATAAAGTATATATCTTCTCCGAATGGGCTTTCACTTGATTTTTAAACTCCTCAAGATCTTTCAAGGAAGCAAGCGAATGATTATAAGTTTCGGCAATAAATTCGGCGCATCCGGTTTTAGCTAGCTCCTTAAATCCGTCAATGGCTTCCGGAACAAATATTTCCAACTGTTCAAGGACAGTACCCGAAAGGGAGAAAGCGACTTTGAACTTTCCGTTATATTCTTTTATCAAATCAAGCAACATTGCATTGGCAGGCAAGAGTGTCCGTTCGGCGATTTTTTGGATGATATCGTCATTTGCAAAATCATCATAATAATAATGGTCGCCCCCTATGTCAAAAAAGCGGTAGCGTTTCAATCGAAAGGGCTGGTGAATCTGAAAATATAAACAAATAGTTTTCATCGGTTTTTAAGATTGTATGTTGATGGACAAAGGTATGAATTATTTTTGATTTATACTTCATTTTTTTTCATCTGCAAATTTTCATTTATCTTTGTAATCAAAATAATTAAATAATCAAATGAAAAGTATTCCGGTTTTTCTGTGTATTTTGACGCTCGGGTTCTCTTGCAAGCAAAGTCCGAAAGCGCAAAATACGATTGTCGAAACAATATCGGTTCCCGTTTTCAATGCCGACAGCGCTTATCATTATACGGCTGCGCAGGTTGCATTCGGACCTCGCGTTCCGGGTTCGGAAGCGCACGAAGCTTGCGGAAATTATTTATCCGGCGAACTGAAACGCTTCGGTGCAACGGTTACGGAACAAGTTGCAATTTTGAAATTGCGGGACGGGACACCGATTCAAATAAGAAATATAATCGGTTCTTTTCAACCCGAAAATAAATCACGCATTCTTCTTTTTGCCCATTGGGATTCCCGACCTTATGCCGATCACGATCCCAATCCCGATAATCGGATGAAACCCATCGACGGCGCTAACGACGGGGCAGGGGCTTGCGCCGCTTTGTTGGAAATCGCACGTCAAGCCGGAATAAGTCCTTCGGCGGTCGGCCTCGATATTCTTTTCACTGATTTGGAAGATTGGGGACCTCCCGATTTCCCGACGAAAGATTCTCATTACGGTGATTATGCTATGGGGGCAGAATATTGGGCGCGAAATCCACACATCCCGAATTATTCGGCTCGATACGGCATTTTGCTGGATATGGTCAGCGCTCCGGGAGCACAATTTTATAAAGAAGGGACTTCGCAACAATACGCTCCGCAAATTGTTAAGAAAGTATGGGAAGCAGCACGCGCCGTCGGATATGATTCCTATTTTATCAACAGGGACGGAAACCCTATCGACGATGACCACGTTCCCGTGAATAAATACCGAAGAATTCCAAGCATAGATATTATTCACACCGATCCCGATTCTCCTACCGGCTTCGGTTCGTATTGGCATACTTTGGACGATAATATGACCAATGTAAGCAAAGAAACTTTAACTGCGGTAGGACAAACGGTCCTGTACGTATTGTATCACGAAAAAAAATAAAATGGCAACAATCAAAGAAATACAAGACCGTATCGTTGAGGAATTTTCCGTTTTCGACGACTGGATGGATAAATATTCCCTGCTGATTGATATGGGAAACGAGCTTCCGCCTTTGGATGTTAAATATAAAATACAAAGTAATCTGATAGAAGGTTGCCAAAGTCGGGTTTGGCTGCAAGCCGACTGCATTGAAGGCAAAGTAATTTTCTCGGGCGACAGCGACGCGGTCATTGTGAAAGGAATTGTATCGCTGTTGATTCGCGTGCTTTCCGATCATACGCCCGAAGAAATTCTCTCCGCCGATTTATACTTTATTGAAGCTATCGGTTTGAAGGAACATCTTTCCCCTACCCGTTCCAATGGATTGGTTTCTATGCTTAAACAAATGAAAATGTATGCTTTGGCTTTCAAATCGAGCGAAGCAGGGGGTTGCGGGTCAAGCCCGCAATGACAAAATATGAGAAAGTTAAAAATTACGGAACTGAATCGGTTAAGTCTTGACGATTTTAAGACGGCGGAGAAAACGCCGGTGATTGTCGTTTTGGATAACGTGCGAAGTTTACACAATGTCGGTTCCGTTTTCCGAACGGCTGACGCTTTTTTAATCGACGCTGTTTACCTGTGCGGAATCACGGCAACTCCTCCTCAAGTCGAAATTCATAAAACTGCTTTAGGCGCTGAAAATACAGTCGAGTGGAAATATTTTGAACATACGCTTGACGCCGTTCGCCTGCTCAAACAAAATAATTATCAAATTCTTGCCGTTGAGCAAGCGGAGAATAGTATTTCTTTAGAAAAAATACGGTTGGATAATCGTCGGTATGCGATTATTTTCGGTAATGAAGTCAAAGGAATAGACCAAACGGTTATGGATTATTGCGACGCTTGCATAGAGATTCCGCAGTTTGGCACGAAGCATTCGCTGAATGTTTCGGTAGCGGCAGGCATCGTAATTTGGGAAATATTCAAATCACACCCATCTCAACTAATTCTACAATCCGCTCGGTAGCGGCGTCTTTCCCTTCCGGGTCCCAAGTCGTTTTAAGACTTGCGCCGAATAATCCCGCAAAAACATTCCAGAATCCCGCGCGAAACGGACCTAAAAAAGCTTTAATCAAATCGTAAGAACTTTGGTTACATTCTCTGTCAATCAATTTAATCAGCAGTTTGCCTTGCGACAAAGACATCTTTTTCAGCACAGGAACATATTCGGCATATAAATCTTTCTCCATTCGTTTCAAATGTTCTTCCCGCTCTTGTTCCGTCGGCATGGTCCGAATGTAGTCGTAAGTTTCTATTAAAGTATTATAAACGAGTTTTGCATACGGTAAAGTCTTTTTAACATCTCTGACTAATTTCAAGTACTTTTGTTCTTCGGCGGTATTCTTAAACGTTTGAGGCGGATACACATAAATATCATTCAGCGTCAAGATATTCAAAGAATCATTTTTTTCAGCAACCGAATCGGGAATCCCCGGTTTGAGGATAATTTGTCCTTTTACTTCCAAACAACAAATGATCAGAAGCAATGAAAACAAAATTTTCGATTGATGAATTAATTTCATTCTGCAAAAGTACTCATTTTCGCCCAAACTTGATCTTCGGAAAAATAAAAGACGCATTTTCTTTGTGTTGTTTGCATTTGTCAACGATTTTTATTCAAAAAATAATCTTGTATATACACTATTTACGTTAAATATTGTTAAATATAAGTACTATGCAATACAAGGTATTATTTAATATATTACCTTTGTAGCGTTAATATAAATTACAAAAAAATGAATGCAGATAATGTGAAATCTCAAATGCGGAAAGGAATCCTCGAATATTGTATTCTGTTGATTCTGAATCGCCGAAAAGTGTATGCCAACGATATCATTTTGTTGTTGCAGGAAGCGCGCTTGATTGTTGTCGAAGGAACATTGTATCCTTTAATGACACGATTAAAAAATATGGATTTGCTGACCTATCAATGGATAGAATCAAATCAGGGACCTCCACGGAAGTACTATGAACTGACTTCGAAAGGCGAAGAGTTCTTAGGTGAACTGGAACAGGGATGGAATGAAATTGCGGATACTATCAATCATTTAAAACAATTATAAAATTATACGAATATGAAAAAGACAATTACCGTAAATCTCAACGGCAGAGTATTTACCATAGATGAAGACGCTTACCGGTTGTTGGATAATTACTTGAACAACCTTAGGATTTATTTTAGAAAAGAAGAAGGAGCTTCGGAGATTATCGCCGATTTTGAAGCGAGAATAGAAGAACTGTTCAGCGAAAAAACGCGAGCGGGTTTCGAGGTCATTACCATTGAACAAGTGGAAGAAGTGATAGCCCGCGTGGGCAAACCGGGCGATTTCGCAGACAGTGAAGATTCGGAAGAGGAAAAAAAGCAAACGTTTTTTACCGAACCCAAGGTTGTTACCAAGAAGTTTTACCGGAATATGGACGATAAAATGTTCGGCGGCGTTTGTTCGGGTATTGCAGCATATTTCGGATGGAATGTGTTAGCGGTAAGAATAATAGCTATTATCCTCATTTTTGCTACTCAACTTATGATTGTTCCGTTTTACATTATCGCATGGATCCTATTTCCCGGAGCATATACGGCAGAACAAAAATTGCAAATGCGAGGTAAACCCATAACGGTGGAAAATATCGGGAAAACCGTTGCCGCTGATACGGGGACGGAAACTATTACTCAAAACAGAGGGTGTTTATCCGGATTTATTGATTTGTTTGTCGGCTTGGCGAAAGTATTCTTGATCGGTTTGGGAATATTGATAGGATTGCCTTTATTGTTTGCTTTAGTTATAATTATTATAGTTTTAATTGCAACTTTATTCGGCGTAGGCGGCGGTTTACTTGGTGGTATGACCGGTCTCTTGCCTTCATTTTTGATTATGAATCATCCTGTTTGGTCAACAACTTCTTTTCTTTTTGTGCTGGGCATACCTATAGCTGCTTTGATTTATGCTGTTATTGCCTATTTTGCCAAGTTAAAACCGATTAACCATTCGCTAAGGCTTGCATTTATTTTTATCTGGATATTGGCTCTGATTCTGTTTTTATCATCAGGATTCAAGATTAATAAAGATAATTGGAATATGAAGAATTGGAAACCGTGTTGGAACTATACCATCAATTTTATTCGGGGAAATGGAAATACTTCCCAAAAAGGACAAACCTTGAACGGACCGGTTAAGTATATAATGACGGGCAATTTTTTGGCTGCTGATTTACAAATAGAACAAACGCAATCTAATACGGCTGCAATTATAATAAGCGGCGATGAGAATCTGGTTAATCAAGTCAAATACGACTTGCAAGACGGACGATTAACATTATCTTCTCTCAATCCGCTCCGCAGCGAAAATAATTTAGTCATCCGAGTTCAAACCAACGACTTAAGACGCATCCGGTCGAATATTGCAGGGAATATACAAATAAACAGGGCATTTACATGCGACGAATTGGATATTAGCCTGTACGGTGCGGCAAATTTACATGCCGACAGTTTGTATGTACAATCCCTGACCGTGAATTCTGAAAGCATCGGCTCTATCCAGCTATTCGGAAAAGCGAATAAAACACGCTTTGAAATGCAGGGGGTAGGCAGCATTGATGCTTTAGAATTTCCTTCCGACACAGTGTATGCTTTCATCAAAGGCATTGGTTCTATTAAATGTAATCCTTTGGATTATTTAGAAGAGCAAGTGCAAGGCGTTGGTAAAATCATGTACAAAGATGAGCCGAAGGTAAAGAATGTTACTTTGGAAGGAATCGGGAAAATAGGAAAAGAATAAATACACCCCTAAATCCCCTAAAGGGGACTTTACCACCTAAAAGCCCCCTTTAGGGGGTTGGGGGTTAAATATAGAATAAACATGGCATTAATCAAATCGGTACGCGGATTTACTCCGGAAATAGGAGAGAATGTTTACTTAGCCGATAACGCAACGATTATCGGTGACGTTGTCATCGGTGACAATTCAAGCATTTGGTTCAATACTGTTTTGCGCGGAGACGTTAATTCGATACGAATCGGGAAACGGGTTAATATTCAGGACGGTACGGTTGTCCATACTTTGTATGAAAAATCTGTTGCCGAAATCGGTGACGATGTCAGCATCGGGCATAATGTAACTATTCATGGAGCGAAAATAGAAGACGGCGCTTTGATAGGTATGAATGCAGTAGTACTGGATCATGCGGTCATCGGCGAAGGCGCTTTGGTTGCCGCCGGTTCAGTGGTTCTCAGCGGAACAAAAGTCGAGCCGGGCAGCATTTACGGTGGAACGCCTGCAAAGTTTATCAAGAAAATCGATCCCGAACAGGCAAAAGAAATCAATCAAAAGATTGCCCGAAATTATCTAATGTATTCGGAGTGGTATAAATGACCTCGTAAATCTTTTGCGTAGCGCCAAGGTTACTGCAAACGTATTCCTTGGCGTTTTTTCCGGTTTTATTAATCAGTTCTGTATAAGAAAGAAAATCATTCATGCGGGAAGAAAATTCTTCTTCGCTTGTTACCGATAAAGCGCCGTGACAGGCAATTAATTCTATGGCTTCTTTGAATTTATGGTAATTAGGACCAAACAGGACAGGGATACCATAAACGGCGGCTTCGAGGACGTTGTGGATTCCTTTCCCGAATCCGCCGCCTACGTAGGCTAAATCACCGTAACGATAAACGAATGAAAGTAATCCGTAGCAATCAATAATCAGACAGCAGGCGTTGCGGATGGTGTTTTCATCGGCTTGCGAATATCGCACTGCCGGACAAGTAAAACGGCTTTTCAGCGCTTCAATTCGCTGCTCGTTGATTTCATGCGGAGCGATAATCAACTTGATTTCGGGATGTTGATTAAAATAAGGAATAAGTATTGCCTCGTCGTTTTCCCATGTACTGCCGGCGATAAAAACAAGACCTTTTTCTTTTTCATTTTGATTCAGGAATTTTTCGACAATCGGCAATTCTTTTCGTTGATTGAATATTTCATACACGCGGTCGAAGCGCGTATCGCCTGTAATACTCACGTTGTTATGATTAATCTTTTTCAGCAGTTCCAACGACTGTTGATCCTGTACAAAAAACCAGTCAAAATTGTTCAGAACGTTCCGGTAGCGGCGGGCGTACCAACGGAAAAAAATCTGTTTCGGGCGGAAAATAGCTGAAATGATATAGGTAGGAATAAGCAAATCTTTCAGTAGATTCAGGTAATTCATCCAAAATTCATACTTAATAAAAATTACCATTTCCGGCATCACTAACTCTAAAAATTTCCGTGCATTCCAGGGAAGGTCAAAAGGAAGATAACAAACAATATCCGCTCCGGAATAATCTTTCCGCACTTCATATCCCGACGGAGAAAAAAAGGTCAGCAGGATTTTATATTCCGGTTTTTCTTTTCGTATTTTTTCTATCAACGGTCGTCCCTGTTCAAACTCTCCCAGCGAGGCGGCATGAAACCAGATATAGGACGCTCCCGGATTCAATTGTTTTTCCAGAATAGAAAATGTTTCCTTTTGCCCTGCCAACATCTTTTTTGCTTT
>Ga0209629_10002698_pt1 | contig 12257 bp, 9 predicted proteins | sample TergutCu122P5_FD_187286 | JGI IMG/M metagenome (GOLD analysis project Ga0209629, IMG submission 187286) | Cubitermes ugandensis P5 segment gut microbial communities from Kakamega Forest, Kenya - Cu122 P5 (SPAdes) (version 2) | ecosystem: Host-associated > Arthropoda: Insects > Digestive system >...
GTCGGTAGGACTCCTCTGAACGAATGATCAGTCCGTCGCAGAGACCTCTACCTGACAACACACAACACTCACAACAGACAAATATCCATGCCCCGGGTGGGATTCGAACCCACAATCTCAGCAGGCTAGCGGCCAAAGACCTACGCCTTAGACCGCGCGGCCACTGGGACCGGCGATTATGTTCTCATTACTGTAGTAAATTGTTTGTAATTAATAAAAATGTGTGTATTGTGTAGCATGTAGGAGTTACAATATTCAGTAATTTCAGTACTGATGTGAAATAATGTAGATAAATTTACATTTGGTTGGTTGCATTAATGCCTTTTCTTTCAAATGATGAGTTTGGTATGACATTCATTTCATATCTCAGAAATATCTTAGATTATAACTAAATCTTGATCATAAATATATAAAGTTGATTAAGATTTAGAGATTTAGATATAACCAGATTTAGGACACTATGAGTCTGTGTAACAAGACTGAGATCTCAACTTGAATAATGAGTAATTAAAGTTGTATATTGTACCTTGCAATTCTACTTACGGTTTTTTATTTTATGTTTTAATTCTTACAGACAGTGTGATGATGTCTTGATCATAAGCTGACACGTGTACATTTTGTTGATTTGTAGACTTGTACATATAGAGCTGTGTTTGATGGATGAGTAATTGGTTTTGTTATTATTGTAATACAATGGGATGAATCATGTGAAAATTGTATAGTAAACATGCAGACAAATATGTGTGTTGTGTGTATGGGTGTATGTGGTAATCTGAAGCTTTCATGGTGACTAAATGCAATGAAACCCCCATGGGCTATCATCTGTATTAGGTGGCTGAACCATTGTTTCGAGAACCACGTCTGATCTTGTCATCATGGAACTGACAAGAACAGAGATCGTTTTCAAAAGATTGGTTTATTCTCCTTTCAACTACCTGATGTGGCCTGTAGCCCAAGAGGTTCATTTAAATATGCACGTATATGAAGATGCAGATGTCAGTCTTGTGCATTTGATGGTAATATAAGCATGTGAAGAATATTGTACACAATGGTGATATTACAGTTAATTGTAAAAGACCGAGATCTCTGTCTTCGTACAGAATGGAAATAAATGTGTAATCTTTTTTCCTTTTGTAGTCAGACCTGATGATGGCCTAAAGCATACCAAAATGTGTTGTCTGTGTAACTGTGTATAGTGTCATACAGTAATAAAATTGTGTCTAAATGGAGAATTCCCCCAGTCATTAAGATTCTCATTTTGTAAATACACAGGTAGTGGATTTGCAAATAGAACTTATTTTTTGTAATGGGCATTGCATGTAAATTTTTTTTTTCTGTGTTCACTGTACAATGCATATGGCCTGTGAAATGTGTGTGCTGTAATTATTTTTTTGGCTGGAATATTGAGTCTTTGTAGCAACAGGATTTTGTGAATTACATGTGTATCTTTTTCAAGCAGTTAATGGACCATGCCCACAGAAGACAATAATAAATCACTGTCATAATCTGTAGCAACACAGTCTCTAGTGTGGTTCAATGCTAATACATCAGCACCTGATTAATGTTAAACGGGGAAATGCTGTAACAGTAATGAATTATGTATAATTACTTTTGAAAAGTCATGGAGACCATTTCATGTTTGGTTTGTTTCACACAAGATTTATATTTACATGTTGAGTTCTATCTGTTGCTGTGTTTTCTTAGTTCTCTAATTGCTGGCAGGGATGAGTTTAGGCAGGCCAGTAGGTGAGTTGTTCAGGAATAAGGAAGACTGAAGTTTCTATTAGTGCAATACATATCTTCCTTGGGTACCATGAAGTTGAGTTACGGTGAATTGAATGTTGTTTCTACAAATATGAATTGTATGGATTGCAGTACATTTACAGGTAGTTTGTGCACATGGTCTTTGGATGGTCTTACACGTGAGAGGAGGCAAAGTGGGAATTATTTTATGTTGATATAGTCCTCATTAGCAGCCATGGTCAGTTCTGCCATGAACTTGTTTACAGCCACAGTTATGAGTCATGGAATCTACCAGTTACAAATGGCAGATAATTAGGGTGATTTCCAGTGACCTGGATAATTCACTGTACAGCAGGGGTTAGCACTTATGGCTAAGTCCACAACCATTATTGTGGTCTGGTTGATGGACCACACAAAAAAATCATGAGGTATACCTATGAGGTGGTATCCAAAATTTTCCGGACTGGTGCCGCCATCTATACAGCAGTTGTGGTAGCGCGAAGCACCAGTAGATGGTAGGACTACCATGTCTAATGAGTCAGTGTACCAAGTTGCACGTAGCTGGGTGGATGTGGGCAGTTTTCACACACGTTTATTTGGAAGCATGTACGTGACCTGTGGCAATTTTCATGATGGATCAGAGAAAGGAACAGCGAGTGTGCGTCAAATTTTATGCCAATCTTGGGAAAAGTGCTACAGAGACCCTCACAATGATTCAACAAGCCTCTGGGGATCAAAGCTTGAGTCATGTGCAGGTGTTTCAATGGCATGCCCGGTTTAAGACCGGTCGCACATCAGTTGACAATGACAAACACACAGGGAGACCCACAAGCTGCACAACTCCTGAAACTGTTGCACGAATTCAAGAGCTCGTCTGTCAGGATCAGTGTCGGACCATTCACAACATTGCTGAGATGGAAATTGGTTATGGGACGTGCCAGCGGGTTCTGACGGAGGAATTGGGTGTGCACCGTGTCGCAGCCAAATTTGTGCCCAGGATCCTGACAGCTGACCAGAAGTAGCAGTGCGTCAGCGTCTGCACTGAACTGAACTGAAAAACAGAAAGGCTGTCATCCCCCACCCACCGTACTCCCCTGATTTGGCACCCTGTGACTTTTTCGTATTTCCAAAAATGAAATTGAAGTTAAAAGGATGCCAGTTTGATACCATTGAGGAGATACAGGCTGAATCGCAGAGAGTGCTTGACACTCTGATAGAAAAGGACTTCCAGGAAGCGTTCCAGAAATGGAGGAGATGGTGGGACCGGTGTCTACATGCAGGAGGGAACTACTTCGAGGGTGATGGCGGCTGATAGGCCTTATGGTGAGTTTTACGATTTTTACAGCTTCAGTCTGGAAAATTGTGGATACCACCTTGTAATCGTATAAAGTACTGTGTAATGTTGTATTGCATATACATAATTTCCAAATGTGACCATGGACTGCATGTTCGTCAAACAAGATTCATAATGAAAAGAACCTTGTAACACGATGTGTTATTTAAATTTAGTGATTCCCTTAGATCATTGTATTAAAACACACTTTATACACTAGATATTAGTGCATTAAACTAAGGAGAGGATTTGTAATTTTATGACACTTGAGGTTATCATGGTGTGAAGAGGGGGTCAAATAACAGTTGAGCTTTTGGCGGGTGACGGGACGTCATATTTTTCACATGTGAATACATATTACAGAGTGGCAATGCTGTTTAACCGTGCATTTACACCGCCATATGTGGCTTGGTTGTGCCTGCAGATTAATACCTTGTAGGTCGTACTGCAGCTGGTATGGTTCAGTGGCTGTGGGTAAAGCATGCTCCTGGTGGTAATTTCTGAAACTGTGGAGCATAATGTATAATTTGAAGGTCTAAGGGCGACTAAATTCAATAAAATTTTCTTGGGCAAGCAGCAGCTTCAGGTGGTTAAATGGCAAGTAACCGAACGTTTCGAGGCTCAACTCTGCGCCATCAGGTACCTGCCTAAGATGACCGTCCACATCATGGTATCCCTGTTCAAACTGCAGACATAGCTGACCAAGGGACAAAAGGAGTTAGTGCACGGTGTCAGGTATGTGCTCTGCTTTGTCATGCTTTTCGTTCATTAGCAAGCTGGATATAGAAGACCATGCCTTTCTCAACATAAAGTCGCCTTCGCTGTTAAAATTATTCTTGTTCAGGTGTATTTCAGTTGCTTTCTTTACGAGCCAGTCCAAGTATCCTGCTCTTCTGTCTGATATTATGTCCATATAGTTATGTGGTAACATTAGACTTGTCAATATGCAAAAAGTCATGCACACAATAAAGGCAGTTTATAAATAATAAAATAGTAATGCACTAATAGAAGGAAATAGAATACAATATTTATATATAAGGTACTATAGATATAGCTGTTCCAAATTACCATCAGATACAAACATTTTACCAGAATTACATAAGTTCAGTCAACTACACACGTATGATTAATTATCCACTAAACAAGTCTAATTACATAATATCAACTTTTACATTGAAAGAAGTCCTATTTACATATTGTTTTACTTGTGTTTTTATTTATTGGTTCTATTATCTTCTTCAAATATAAAAAACTCATTTAATGAATAAAAAGGGCAATCCAGTAAAAATAACTTTAATTTTCTTTTAAAATCCCTAAAACTATCTAATTGCTTTATTCTAGTTGGTATTTTGTAGTACAATCTAATTGCCATGTGCATCACACTCTTGAAGAGTGATGTATTAGAGTTTGGAACATGGAAATCACATTTTCTTCTTGTGTTGTACTCATCTATTTCTGAACTCTTTCTTAAATATGTGTTGTTCTTGTGTAGATCAACACCTCAAAGATATGTATTGCAGTTACTGTGACAGCCTTTAGCTCTTTAAAAATTGGTCTACAAGACTCTTTTATGCAGCCCTTTAATTGAATGAAGAACCTTTTTTGTTTAATCCCTTTACACACTGTCTTTCCCCACTCCATACAATTATACCATGCCTTATCAAAGATTGAAATTTTGTAAAATACATATTTCTTAACATAAATAAACCTAAGTCACCTCTCAGTGATGAGATCATATAGGCGACCTTGTATAACCCGGGAGAGGTGGCGCGGGGGATATTTTGACCCCACAAGAATTCATTTTTCAGCAGTTGGCATATTTCTTGGAATTATAACCAGACAGTTCACATACCTTTTGCTACATTCCTCCCCTTGTCTTAGATGTCACTGACATTTTTTTAGAACTGCAGGTATTAGAGATAACGGAAGAAGTGTGTAGTTGTGTTCCTTCGGGTCCTTTTCTCCCCCTTGCCATCATTTTAGATGGAATTATGAATGCGTAAGTAGTATGAGTTCAGTACAATAAATGTTCTCAGTGAGTAACTACTTTCTGGAGCAACAAGATAGTTTCAATATATCAGTTTTTATTTTTTACATTTTCAAGTGGTTTTATGCATTCAACAAGAAAGAAATGAGGTATGGAGAGTGTGTTTGTAGAATAATGATGATGATGCAGAAAAACAATAATAGTACTTTCTGTGATAAATACATTAATAATAATAATAATAAATTTATGGAGCAATTTAGGGCAAGAAAAATATACATGTTCATGATAGAATACTAACTGATGCTATAAAAATTCAATTATTTCCATCTGAATGATGTTTGATATATTTGATAGAATTTATATGAAATTTTAAAAGATCATAATGTGGTTTGACTAAGAAAATAAAATCAGGAGGAAAGAGTATAAAAATTGCATAAGAATAACAGTTTGATGTCATTATTCTCATTCTCCCTTTACAATGTAGGCAAGTAAAATTAGGTGTCATGTAATTTGGGTATAAATTCAAGTAACATGCTAGAGCATTACGAATATAAACGTATAGGCATAAATACATGTGAAACGTTACTCATATATAGAGAGAAATGGTTTCTTTTCCATGGGGTCAAGAAATCCCCCATGCCACCTCATAAAGATAATGAGTAGTCACCAGCTCTCCTGGGTTAACTTAACATAAAAACTGAATGTGGGTCTTCCATTTTAGATTATTTGAGGTATTAATTCCTAAGAATTTAACTTCAGATGTGTAACTGATTTCAGCATTTTTAAAAACTATCCTAGGCATAACTAAATTACAAGTTTTGTTCAAAGGAAGTAACATTGCCTTTGTTTTGTCAATATTAACAGTAAGGCTGTTATTTGAGAGCCAAGTTTCAAACTGCATTATTACCCTATTTAGCCTTGCTTGGACAACATCAATATTATTGTCTATAATAAGTATATTAATATCATCAGCAAAGAGGACCAATTTTGCATCCTGGATATTTAAAGGTAAATCATTTATATATAATAAAGCAAGAGGGACTCCAAAACTGATCCCTGAGGGACTCTGTGTTTTATTTCCTTACATAAAGTCATATATCTTTTGGTTTCTTCTTGTGTTACTAGTTTTAAATATTTCAAAAAATTGCGACCTATAGGAAAGATGAGAGTCTATCCATGCCTTTATAGTCCCTCTTATTTCACAATACTGTCATTTGTTAAGCAATATTTCATGATTTATTACATTGTATGCCTAAGTGAGGTCAAAAAATAAACCTAAAACATATAAACTTATTAGAAACCGTCAGATACAAGAAATATATATGTCACAGATACAGGGTGTCCTCTATAAAATTCAACAGGACAACATGTTTCGGTCAACTTAAACCATCATCAGGTCCGTAAGAGCTAAAGCATATAACATATAATGGAGTATGTCGGAACCGAATGGGATCCCATCGGGTTTTACATTATTAGTGAAGTGACTGCTACGTTACGTTAAAATTCTTGGATTAAAATGGTAAGATGTAACTATTAAAATATTATGTTAAGTCGCTTCTCAGTGTCTTGGTGTTATTTAACTAACTAGTTGGGGAGACTTGTGCATGTAACGTACGGTAAGGCGTGTCAGTTAATATCACTTTCACTATCACTTCGCTTAGGTTATTGCACTATTAGTCATTCGGAGAGCCGTTGTTTCACTCACTCAAACTGTGGGAACCATTAGCGTCTTCTTGGGGTGTTATTGATGTGATACTGTGTGATTAAGCTCCGTACATAGCTTCCTTATATCAGGTGTAGTACGTCAGCGAAGGCTTGGTCTGCCGTACGCGGTAAGCTGTTTGTGTTGCGTTCTGTCCAGGTATGAGCTTATGTTAAATCCCCAAATTAATCGTGAGAGTGCTGCGTGATGTATACCGGGCAGGCGAAAGTGAGCGACACACAGTCGACTGTGTCACTCATTTTCACCTTATCGTCCGTTACATGCACAAGTCTCCCCAACTAGTTAGTTAAATAATACCAAGACACTGAGAAGCGACTTAACATAATATTTTATTAGTTACATTTTATTTATCATTTTAATCCCAGAATTTTAACGTAACGTAGCAGTCATTTCACTAATAATGTAAAACCCAATGGGATCCCATTGCGTTCCGACGTACTCCGTTATATGTTATATGCTTTAGCTCTTACGGACCTGATCATGGTCAAGTTGACCGAAACATGTCGTCCTTTTGAATTTTATAGAGGACACCCTGTAATCTGTGACCTATATATTTGTTGTGTTTGACGGTTTCTAATAAGTTAATTTTTAACACAATGGTATGGAAGGCATTAAATAAAACATATAGCTGTTTGTACATGGATTCCTGAATGTTTTCAATAAAAATTTGACTGGCAGTTTCTGTTGACTTATTATCTCTTAAACTGTGCGGAGCATCTGTTAATATACTATATTACACTACATACAGTAAGACACCTTAAGTGTTTGAATAGTGTTTATAAAATAAAATGTATTAATCTATTATAAATCAGCTCTTCTTAATTTTTTGAAAAAAAAAAAAAAAAAACTGATAGAATGGATCTAGGTTTGTAATATTACTGTCATATCAATCACCCTTTTTGAAAATGGTTTTTTTTTCTATTTTCATTAAGTCAGGGAAAATACCTTGATTTATGGAAACATTAAATATAAAAATTAACGACTTTTTAATATACTGAATTAAGGTACCACAGATATCGATTTGACGACTCGCGTCGATGCTGTTTTGCCACTGCGGACTTTTCAGCTTGGTACAGCCCTGATCCATGGTACAGACAGTACAGACAACAGAGACGGATTAAAAGGAGAAACGCTTGGTTCTGGAACTGGAAGGGGTGATGCGTTACACGCGGGTGGGACACGTCAGTAACGTACAAAAATTTTAGCGCGGAAGTGGTGCGGAACCACAGATCATCTACGGTGGCATATTCTGGTGGAGAGCTTAATATCTCAATGCAATAGAGTGACTTTGTTGAATATGAGGAATTTAATAATGCATTTATTGCTTTGGACATTGTAATAATATGACAGTCTCAGCTACCATGAATAATTATATGGAACTTCGTAAGCACTGATTAACAAGCTGTAGATAATCCGTGATATATGCCGGTAATTAGGTCTTGCACGGAAGAGTGTTAGATACTAGATGATCTGTGAGTGTTTGGTTGTGGTTGTTAGTAGAGGTCATAAATCAGAGGCTGAGTTGGCGTTCTGGCATAGGTTAATTTTTGGTGATGGCAACTTGCGGTGTACAAGTCGGTAACCCGACCATATTAAGTAAAATTGAAAGGTAAATGTCAAAGACTGTACCATCTTTGTTGGATGTGTACTGTATATTTGTATGTATATGATTCAGTTTTGTATGTATGGGATTCAATTTGGACTTTTTCCGCTGGAATTCCTTTCGGGAATTGTGGATGCAGGCATGAGCCCGGTGTAGTTGTAATTAGTATATATATATATATACTTTCTCCAGGCACCTGTTAGGATAAATTTGTAGCTGCTGGATCGGACTCCGTTAATACTGCTCTGGCAGTCTTGCTGTCGTATTTTTATTTTAAAGTTCGTTGATTGAACCGCATTAATTTTCCTTCCTGAGATTCTTCAAACCCACACTTTTGTGTAAAATATTTTGTCGCAAACTTTATGTTATTTGTGCATAATCATATAATCAATATGTTATCCTACAAATGCACGTCAACATACGCATGACATACGTAAACTCCTGCATGTTTCGGAACCGCGGAGCCATCCTCAAGGAGTTGTTACTTTGAAGGTGTACTAGGCAGCCTGCCAGTGTCTGTTTTGTTTATTTTAAACGGGAGATTATTAAAATACACATAATTTTTAAAAATACATAAAAGTGATAGCAGTGATAATTTATAGTATTCTGATGTGTTATATTATTCATGTGCCGCCTCGGCCGTCAGCTTTTAGTTACAGTGTTCTGGTGTTAGACATTAATACATTAATAATATGCCGAAGCAGCTAATTAGTGTAGTCGATTACAGTGCCATTCTGATTTAGTAGGTCAGTAAAGCTGTGTTGAAAGGGGAGTGTTAGAGTGACAATAATTTGAACTTCCATAAAAATACTGCAGTTCATTTCTGATTTTAATGATACGTAGCAGTGATACACAGAATACAAGACACAACTTTATCCCCAAGGTTAGGTTTTCAAGCTTTATAACTCACATATTACCTTTTATGCAACAATAAAAAGAAAATGATACCAAATATTAACACATTCTAATTCTGAAACACTTCACTCCTTGTCTAGCAAAAAATATTTATGTAACAGCATATAATGCTGGACACCTAGCATGCTGGACTTTATGTCATTATTGGCAACCAGGTTGCTTGTGCCATTGCTTGCAATACAAATTCAATGCCACAAAACAAGATACTTATATTACAACTTTATTGAGGAATTTGGTCATAAGTGTTGCTTCCTTTACAAAGAGTGGTATTTTGAGGTGTTGGTGTGTGTAAGAGAATAGTTCCATATTACATATGAAATTAGTGAGCCCCATGTTCTGAACTTGGCCCACATTTTGTTATTTTAAAGTATTGTCATTTTTATTCCAGTTTTCTTAATGATTCTTCATATAGAGAGGCCATAGAGAATTCTGCTAATTATAACACAAGATTATGCATTGAGAGGCGGCTTCGAATGCCATTCTTGGACTCTCAGACAGGTAATTCAACAACTGAAATATTTGTGATAGTTTTAGGCATTTTTTCCTACATTTTTAATGTGTAAAGGTATTATCATTGATGTTATGTCAGTGAGAAGGAAAATGATGTTGTTGTCCCTTCTTATTTTTCAGTTTCTATTGCATACACCCATTCTTGAATGGTAGAAGCAGAAACTGTCACTGTTGGCAGGTAGCATAAAGGTTTTATGGCTGAAGCTTATGTAGAAATCAGAGTAACAGCCTGTTTTAATTTTCACAAATGAGGGAATGCAGTTGCTCTTTTTCAGTATATACATCCTTTCTTAAGGTAGGAGAGTAGGCCTGTGAGAGCACCTTGCTGTCTCTGTTAGTTTGTAAGTATGCTGGAGATGAGGGTTCAAAAAGTTCTTGAACTTTCATCATCACATGTGGCATATTTCATTTATGAGGTAATAAGACTTGTCACCCTGAAAGTACTCCCCTCCCCATGACAAATAGACTGCTGCCAACATTTCTTCCAATTTTGGAAGCCAGTCACAGAGCCCTTGTTTTGGTTTCACTTTCAGGTCCCTTGGCGAATTTTCTTTTGTCTCTATGGAATCGGATCTTCGTCATTTCAATGTGGATTTCAGCTTGGGGAACAGGAAAATTTCTCCATTTGCCAGATGCAGTGAGTGGGGTGGTTGTGGCAGGACTTTATCGTCCATTTTTGTTAGAAAATCCCAAACTAAGAGTGATGTGTGCGCTGCAACATAGTCGAGGTGGAGCATCCTTCGCTTTGCCATCCATGATTTGGACCTTACCTTCCTTATGAATTATTATAAGTGCCTCAAGATTTCAAAAGAAAACTCCTTATTAACTCTTTGACCTTTAGGAACAAATTCACGATGCACTACACCTATGTAACCAAAAAAATGATCAAAATCACTTTAACGTTTGAGCAAACTTGGTGTATCAGGGGAAAAATTCTCATATCCTTTGTGATGACTGTCTTGTCGTTTCAGTGTCACATCCATAAACCCAGGTTTCATAACCCTTCACATTGTTTATAAAGTGTGCTCAATGGAGAAGTTCTTGACTGAAGGCAACGTATTACTCCTTCCGGTTGTTGGTCAGCAGCCGTGGAATGAATTTTGCTGTGATACAATGCAAATTTAACTTTTCCATTAAAATGTTATGACATGACACTGCTTATATTCCACAGTCATCTGCCGCTTTCTGCGCTGTTTATCATCAACTCAAACTCATTCAATGGAATCATGGTCAGTTGAGGTTGAAGTCTGCCCCGAATGTGGATTATCTTTGATCAGTGGTAGACAACCATTGATTCCTCTGTCCCACTTGTTGGTCATCATACAATTCATAAAGTAATCAGACACTTTTTGTAACATCTCATAGTTCTTGGTGAATGTTTTTCGCAACTAAAAAAAAATTATCTCACACATGATGTTCTCTGAAACTCAACATTCTGAGGTATCAATAAACATAACAGAGATGTCTTTACATGAATATGTGCAGCATGTGGATTGAACTAGATATGGCAATGACTCAGCTACTATGTGACTGACAAGGGAGCTCTACCAGGCTCAATTTGCTTGGTATCAATGCACAGTAGGATTCACGCATGGGATAGAAAGTTTAGAAACTTTTTGAACTGAGCAAATATGTTCAAGATGTATACCTTTGAATGTATACTGTGCAACACTGTACACATTTGTATTTTTGAACCATTTGACTGATATTCCAAAGACTAGATGTGAAAAACTGGGGGCCATTATAACTAGTGACACTTAGTTTAGAATCCTGAAATGATTTGTGGTTTTGGATCTTTGAACAGTATTCAGCTTTTAACACAGTAAAACTTTTGCAGAATGTAGAGTAACAATATGGTGGCCATGCAGAAATTTTATGTCAGCTTGGTAGCAATAACACATGTACTATAGCAGCTGGGCATGTGAAATTTGCCACAGAAATGTGTCAGAAATGTACTTTAACACACATGAAATCCTTTATTTTAAGTCAGCAGATATAAATGTTGTGTCACTATGATCTTTGAGGTTGTTGTATGACAAATTTATGTCATGTATCATCACAGAAACTAAATACAGTAAAATACCAGTATAACGAAATTTTGGGGACCTCAGAAATTAATTTGTTATAGTGAAATTTTGTTATACTGAAATAAGTCAATTCTCATGAACTCACCTGTTGTTATATCCGTTGCAGGATCTACATTACTTCAACATGAATTTACAGATAAAAAAAGCTTAATATTTATTAGATGAAGAGAAAAATTAGGATATATATACACGAAGTAATGATATACAGTAATTGCAAGAGGTTTTCTGTAATTTTTCAGAATATCAAATTTTACATTGTTCCGGTAGTCTCATCTGCATTATAAATGTCCGCCGGCGAATATTCTTTCAAGGCAGCTTGTAGAGTCTCCAGCTGCCATGAAGACGCAACTTCCTTT
>Ga0209629_10002700_pt1 | contig 12252 bp, 7 predicted proteins | sample TergutCu122P5_FD_187286 | JGI IMG/M metagenome (GOLD analysis project Ga0209629, IMG submission 187286) | Cubitermes ugandensis P5 segment gut microbial communities from Kakamega Forest, Kenya - Cu122 P5 (SPAdes) (version 2) | ecosystem: Host-associated > Arthropoda: Insects > Digestive system >...
TAACAACATTACATTTAAGCAATAATAACATCAATGATTTTTCTGCACTTAAAAAACTTGTTAAATTACAAACTTTGACCGTAACAACTACTCAAGAAAATATTAATTACATCAGGAGTATTTTACCAAATTGCATCGTGAATGGAATTGCTACAGAAAAACAAAATACAACAGCTTCGGTAATTAATACAACTACTACTCAAAAGTCAAATACAACACAAAGCCAAAATACCGAAGGTCAAATTATATCTATAAAAAGTAAAAGTTTAGAGTCTACTATTAGAGGAATAATCAATAAACCAACTGGAGATATATTATCAACTGACTTAGCCCAAATTACTGTAATTGGTAGTGACCCTACGAATCCTATACTAATTACCTATGAAGATTTATCTATCTTTCCAAGGATGCCTAATCTCATTCAGTTAGCAATTACAGGAAACTTAGGAGGTAAAGATTTAAGTATAATTTCTAGTCTTACAAAATTAACACATTTAGCTATAAAAAATGCAAATATTAGTGATATAAGTTTTGTAAAAAATTTGCATAACCTTTTTGCATTATTTATGGATAATAATAACATATCAAATATAAGTACAATATCTCAGTTATCACAGTTGCACTCTATATCCTTCATTAATAATAGTATTGGAGATTTAACACCTTTGAGGAATCTTTACAATCTTGAATCTATAATGATGGCTAATAATAAAATTACTAATATTAGTGCATTGAGCAGTTTAACTGATTTATGGTACTTAGATATATCTGGTAATAACATCAATGATTTTTCTTCACTTCAGAAACTTGTTAAATTGCAGACCTTATACGTAACAACAACAATCGATAATGTGAGTTATATTAAGAATCTATTACCAAATTGTAAGGTAACAAACTGGTAGTTAATACAAGTATAAGTCTTTTCACTAAATATATAATTCTATGTTATAAGTTTCTATTTATGCATAGAATATATGGAAGAGGAGGGTAGTTTTTAATGTCTAAAATCTGTATGGGCTGTATGGAAACATATGATGAAGAATTTGAAATATGTCCGAAATGCGGATATGTTGAAGGTACCAAAGCTACAGAAGCCTTGCATATGGAGCCTGGAAGCATACTTAAGGATCGATATATCATCGGTAAAGTATTGGGATTCGGAGGATTTGGCGTAACATATATTGGCTGGGACGCACTACTTGAACAAAAGGTTGCGATTAAAGAATATTTGCCAAGCGAATTCTCCACAAGAACTCCAGGACAAACGGAAATCTCTATTTTTAATGGAGTCAAGCATACTCAATTCAACGATGGGTTAGCAAAATTTATTGAGGAAGCACAGAGGCTCGCAAAATTTCACCAAACTGAAGGTATAGTTAAAATTTTTGACAGCTTTGAAGCAAATAAAACTGCATATATAATCATGGAATACTTGGAAGGTGAAACCATCACCAAATTTCTTAAAAGAGAACATAAGATGGCTTCAGATCAAGCTATTAAGTTATTATTGCCTATAATCAGGTCTTTAATTATGGTGCATGAAGATGGAATTATCCATAGAGACATAGCTCCTGATAACATCATTCTAACTAAAAATGGTGAGGCTAAATTAATCGATTTTGGTGCATCACGTTATGCAACTACTACTTTTAGCAGAAGCTTATCGGTTATTATTAAACCTGGTTACTCTCCAGAAGAACAATATAGGAGCAGGGGGGATCAAGGAAGTTACACTGACGTTTATGCAATTGGTGCTACTCTATATAATATGATAACGGGAATTGCTCCACCTGATGCTTTGGAAAGAAGAGCTTCATTCGAAGGAAAACAAAAAGATATTTTAAAACCTATCACTAAGTTTTGCAAAAATATTACCTCTAACCAAGAAACAGCAATTTTAAATGCTTTAAACATTAGAATCGAGGATAGGACGCCAGATCTAGAAACACTAATGGCTGAGTTAACATCAGAAAAGCCAGTGGTTAGAAAACATGAAAAAATAAAGAAAATTGATATGTTAAAATGGCCACTTTGGGCAAAGGTTTCTGTTCCTGTGGCTTCTATAGCAATTGTAACATTAAGTGTGCTTTTTGTCTTTGGATTCATTGGTATTGGTCCATTTAAATCTCCGTCCCCCGTACCAGACAATATGGCTATGGTACCTTCTGTTGTCAAGGATGACTTAGAAACAGCAGATGAACGCTTAAAGAAAGTTGCTCTGAGCTATAAGATCGAAGGCAAAGATTATTCTAAGATCTATCCTGAAAACTTAGTTATTAATCAGGATATCAATGCTGGAACTATTGTATTAAAGAATTCTATCATAAAAATAATTATAAGCAGTGGAGCAGAAAGAAATACAATACCTGATGTACTAGGTATAAATCAAGATGAAGCAAGAAAACAACTTGAAGACCTTAAATTCGTGGTTCAAACAAACAGTGCATTCAGCAATTTTGTTGCAAAAAATATGGTAGTATCTTTAGATAAAGATATAGGAAGTGAAGTTGAAGTCGACAGCACTGTTACTTTAACTATTTCACAAGGTCCAGAGTCGCCAATACCACAAAAGATGACTAAAGTTCCAAACTTTGCTGGAATGACATATAAAGATGCTTTAGCTGAAGCAAAAAAGGCTGGTTTTCTTTTAGCAGTGAAATCAAAGGAGTACAGTGCCGAGTTTGAAAAGAACCTTATTATGTCACAAAGTGTAGCTGCAGGTGAGAACAGTATGAGTGGCAATACAATTGAACTAGTTGTATCGCTTGGTAAAGAAACAATAAAGATTAAAGATGTCCAGTATAAAACCGAGGAGGAAGCTAAAACCATTCTTGAGGGTCAGAAACTAAAGACCAACATAACTTATGAACCAAGTGAAAGTGTTGCTGAAGGTTTAGTAATACGTCAAGAACCTTTATCTGGTACTTCAGCAAATACTGGTGATGAAGTCAAACTGGTAGTTAGCACAGGAGGAGTACCATTCCCAATGATCAATGTTGCTGGAATGAATGAAGAGCAAGCAAAATCAGAACTTTCAGCAAAGGGATTATCAGTATCTGTAGAATATAGGAAAGATAATAATGTAGCTACCGGTAACGTAATAAGTCAAAACATCGCAGCAAATAATAATGTTAAAAAAGGTACAAACATAACTATAGTTATTAGTAGTGGTAAAGATGTGATTGCAGTACAAAATGTAGTTGGTTTGAATCAAAATAGTGCTTCAAATGCATTAAGATCACAAGGGCTTGGAGTTACAATCAGTGAAGCATATAGTGATACAGTAGAAAAAGGAGTTGTTATAAGTCAATACCCAACTGCAGGAAGTTCACAAGAATCGGGAGCCACTATAGCATTGACGATAAGTAAAGGAAAAGAAGTAATTGCTCAAACTACTACAAATCAACCGAGTCAACCAGCTATAGCACAAGCAACGGATACAAGGACAAATACAACAGCTGTCCCAAGTAATACTATAACGCAGAGGCCAACAACAACTACGACTCAAGCACCGAGTACTACGACAACCACTACTACACAAAGGCCAAGTACCACTACAACAACCACCACTACAACACAAAGACCGAGTACTACAACCACCACTACTACTCAAAGACCAAGTACTACAACAACCACCACTACAACACAAAGACCAAGTACTACTACAACAACGACTACAACTCAAAGACCGAGTACTACAACAACCACCACTACAACTCAAAGACCAAGTACTACTACGACAACCACTACTACTCAAAGACCGAGTACTACAACAACCACTACTACTACTCAAAGACCGAGTACTACAACTGCTATTCCAAGTACAACCCAGGGAACTACAACAACTCAGAAACCAAACAACACTACACCTGTAATACCAAATACACCTCAAGTAACTACAACAACAACTTCAAAACCGCCACCACCACCGGTGATAACAACAACTACAACGACAACAACTTCAAAACCGCCACCACCACCGGTGATAACAACAACTACAACGACAACAACTTCAAAACCACCACCGGTGATAACAACAACTACAACGACAACAACTTCGAAACCTCCGGTGATAACAACAACTACAACGACAACAACTTCAAAACCACCAGAGATAACGACGACTACAACACAGAAACCAAATACTACAGCTCCCGCTACTACGTCAGGGAATGGTGTACCAATAAATAATAATGGACTTGAGAACTATATCAGGCAAACTGTTGGTAAACCAACTGGAGATATCTTACCGACTGATTTGGCAAAAATCACAGCCTTTGATGCACGTTCTGGTTCATATAATCTTCCATATGAAGATATTTCCTTACTACAGTATACGCCTAACCTAGTATATTTACAAATGGATGGAAATCAAGGAACAGGTAGCGATTTTAGTAAGATATCAAGACTTACTCATTTACAAGCACTAGCGATAAAAAATATGGGTATTAGCAATATAACCTTTGTAAGTAATTTACGTAGCCTTGTTTCTCTAGATTTGAGCGGTAATAATATATCAAGCATAAGTAGTCTTAGTAGTTTAACAAGTTTGGATACTCTTTATTTAAATAATAATAGAATTAATGATATTAGTTCTTTAAGAAATTTGCGTAATTTAACATGGCTTCAACTTAGAAATAATAATATTTCTAGCATTAGTGCTTTGAGTACTTTAGTTAATATAAATCACTTAGCTTTAGATGGAAATAGAATAAATGATTTTTCTCCACTTAAAAATCTCGTTGGATTACAAATAGTAGATGTATCAACAACAGAAGATAATGTTAATAAAATCAGGGGATTTTTACCAAATTGTCAAGTAAATAACTGGTAGAATAGGTTATAAATTATACTCACGAGCGAAAATAATTATTAAATTTAATCGTTCGTGAGTATAGTTATAAAAAGGCAAGTATTATATTTTGGAGGGTAAAAAATGTATAGCGAACAGATAAGAAAAGAGTTAAATCAAGTTACATTATCTTGTAAGTTTCCCCCGCTTCCTAACTTGGATCATAAAGACGCTGCTGAATATTGTTTGAACAAAATAAGATACTTTCGTCAAAATGGAGTTCCGGAAAATCATCTTTATGAGTTGGAATCACTTTTGTGTATAAATATTCCAGATTATATTTGTGAGAATTTTGATGATTTTTTCAAATTTTTAAATTACGATGTTTCAGCTTTTTTTCTCGCTGGTGAACGATTATGTACACTTTTGGATACAGAACAAAAATTAATCACAGCAAATAAAATATTAACTCCATTGATACATTATTTAGAAAAAAATTATTCGGAATTAATTGAAACTAAATTTTGCTTTCAGGATAGTTTTGAGAGATACTTGTTTTATTTGAAAAATAAAGGATTGGAATATAGTGAAACAAATGGAAATTATACTTCAATTTATGTGTTATATGCTAAAATGCTGCAACTACAATATACATTCAGGAAAATGGCTGGTGATAAACCCAAAGCTTATTTAGAAGAATCTAAACGAATCCTTGATATAGCAGAAAAAATAAGTCCTGTAAACGCAACTGTATATATTTTTATGGCAAAATATTATCAAGAGATTGGTGATGATAACTTCTTTCATCAGAACATCTTGAAAGCATTATATTTTATTTATCGATTAAATGATGATTATGGGATATCACATATCTATAATATATTGGCAATGGATTATTGGAAAAAGGACATCAAACTTTGTGAAGCTTTAGCAGTAATTGAATCCCATTATATTGATCCTATGAGATCGCCAGTTTTCTTCTTATTGTCTAAAATAAATAAAATTAAGTCTACTATGGATCTTGAACAAGCGTGCAAATTGTTAAAAAAATCAGGTATACAAGTTGGATTTAGTGATTTTGTAGTAGATGCGGCAGAGACATTTCCAAAAGATAAGCTTTCAGCAAAGATTTCTGATCTATTATCAACCGTTTTAACAGATAATAAAAAAATAAATCCTAAAAAGAAAGGTTTTTTGAGTAAACTGTTTGGGTAATAAATACACTATATATGGTAAAGGATAAATAGCTATGAAACAAGAATCAATTTTTTTAAAGTATGCAAATATGCAACGACGTGATGAAAAACTACCAGAGAATGTTAAAGTATCTTTAGAACGTACACCTAATGGTGGATCGTTCTCAGTTGCTTTATCCTCCGATAAGTTTATAGAAATACATGAGTGTGACGATAACGGTAATAGTATATATAAAACTTACGAAATGAGAAAAATCCAAATCAGATGTAACAGCTGTTTTGAAGAATATGAAGAAGGTTTCGAGATATGTTCACACTGTGGCTTTATAAAAGGTAGTCCTGCTATTGAACCATACTATCTGTATCCTGGAATGATACTAAACGATAGATATATCATTGGACAAGTATTAGGTTCTGATGGCTTTAGTATAACGTATAAAGCATGGGACAAAAACCTTGAGACCATAGTTGCTATTATAGAATATTACCCTCAGAGCTTGGTTCAAAGAATTCCTGGTACAAAGAAAATAATCGTTTTTTCAGTAAATAAGCAAAATGAATATAATCGCTGTCTTATGTATTTCCTAGATAAAGCAAGGGGTATGGTGAAACTAAGTGAAAATAAAACGTTTCCGCAAAGTTTAGATTTTTTTGAGGAAAACGGAACGGCATACTACACAATGGAGTACTTAGATGGTGATTATATAAAGACTTTTATTAACACAAATAAAGATAAAAAACTAGATTACAATACTGCATTTGGTGTGTTCATTGAACTTGCTGAAGCATTGGAATTTATGCATGGAAAAGGTTTCTTACATTGTAGTGTTAATCCGGACAATATATTTATAACAACTAATGGTATAGTTAAACTATTTGTTGATTGGGGAACTGTATTGAGTTACGATAAATGGAATAAAAAGAATAATGACACTAAAATTATATTAATTTATTCTAGCTATGCTCCTCCTGAACAGTATGAGTCAACTACAGTTGGATCATGGACTGATATATATGCACTTGCTGCTACATTTTACAATATTGTTTCTGGGATTAAACTTCCAGAATCCACTAACCGCAAAATTGGAGAAAAATATATTGAGTTATGTAAAATCGTGCCAACCGTACCACAGAAGGTTTCGGATGTCATAAATAAAGCTCTCGAACTTAATATAAGGAAACGCTATAAAACAGTTAGAAAATTTATTACAGCGATGGAAAAAGCTAATGCTAAAGCATTTATCAAATTTATTAAAGAAGCATCAGCTCAAATGGCACCTAAAAATGAGATATGCAATAGACCTGATTTCGAAAAGGCTGTACTAGAAGGAAAAAGTGTCATATCAAGCATCCAAAACTTTTATATATCACAATATTCTGCAACGGGTGTTTATGGTTATGAATTGCTGCAAGGACAAAAAAAAATTTATTCAAATGGAAATATGCTTCTTCCAGAAATGCCACCAGTAAAATCATTTTGTTATGAAAATAAAACAGAACTCATCACCGTATATAATCCGAATTATAAAAATATACATATCACACCGGGTTTAAAATTGACTTATGAAGTTTATAATGAATCGGGTAATAAAGTGGCTGTATTTGAACAGGTGTATGAAAATTCAACATCCTTCTCGCATATTGCTTATATACCATATAATAGCTATTCTAATTATAACAAACCGCTATTTTACTTTAATTATCTCAAAAAAAATGGTTTTGTCGTTGTAAATACCTTAAATGAATGGATTGCCCATGGGGAACCAGATGTTTTTTTTAAATATGACCCTTCTTCATGGGTAGATGACAGATGTCTTTTGAAAATAAATTATAAGTATATTCATCTATTGCCAGAGATATTTCATGCTTATATTTGCATCAAACTTAAGGTTTTCATGTCTATAACATGTTTATAAAATAGAGGCTCATTTATTTGAACCTCTATTGTGTTTAACATTAAAAAAGTAGCTCATTTTAAATGCTAAATAGGTATGTTTTTTGTATTTGCTAAAACCTTAATCTTTTCAGAATTAACATAATTATAGCACGGTAAGTTTAGTGCTGGACGGAGTGGGTTTGTCTTCTTGTAAACAAGCAGGTGATAACCAGTAGTTCGAAAAACACCGGTATTTGTTGTCTGTAAACTGATTGTAAAGCTTTCTATATCACTATATAAAACTACTTTGGGTCTAAGCACCCCATATGTTGCTATCATGCCTTTATCAAAAAACTCTATTTTTGTTCTTATTCCTACAAATATCATGAGAGCTGTTCCTATCAACATTAATATTCCAGTTATGCGTTCAAGGACGATCTCACCACTATCCATTGTTAATAAAAATATCGCTAATGTGCCACAAAGAAATGCCAATATGAAAAAGTTCAGTTTTTTCGATTTTATAACTAATATTAAATTCTCCATTGTATTATTATCCATTTATGCCACTCCTCTTCATTGCTATATATTTAATAAACAGATTAATTCTCTATACCAATAACAAATTCCTCATCTGCAAAACGTATTCTCGATGCAGTAGACACCTCAACCTCATGATTCGGTTGAATTTTTACATCATCAATGTATGTTCCATTTTTAGATCCCAAGTCGCAGATGAAATATTTGTTTTCCTTCATGATAATCAATGCATGATACCTTGATATGAATTCATTGTCACTAATATTAAAATCTGCTTTATTTGGATCTCTTCCAATTATAAAATCAGATTTTTCAATATATTGTTTTTGGTTGTTTTTAAGTCTACAAATATAATAGTGATCATCTTTATAATACACATATTCCATTTCAGGAAATATGAAGTTGTCTTTATTAGAAAGATACTTGTTACCTGCATCTTCATCCATTTCATAGATAAACATTGAGGCAAGCTGATACATCCCTAAACGAGTAGGATGCGTGCCATCAAAGGATTCATATACTATAGGATCACTATTATTTCGTGCAAAATTTAAGAGATGGCAATTGTTTCGTTGCTTAACTGCATTAATTATTACCTCATTGTATTGCAAAAGATGAAAACCGTATGGACATTCCCAAAAAGTTGGTTTGCTGATTCCTTTAATTTTATTGCGATAGAGTATAGAGCACCAAATTTCTGCATCAGGATAATTTTTTTCGAGTTTATCAAGCATTAAGCCATATGCAAGATCAAAATTATTGGTTACTTGTTCGTATAATATAATATCAGCATCCGTAAAATGAGGATTGACTCCATATCCATAATCGTTTAGTCCAAGAAAGACGATAATCACATCTGGCATTACATCACCTTTGTGCAGTCCTCCAGTTAGTTCATCACTATTACCTGAAAAAGGAGTATCTCCTGTAACACGGCTTCCAGAGAATGAATTATTAATAAGCAGCTTGCCACCAAAAAAATTAATGAGCTGTCCCCACCAAGTATCGTTTATGCTCTTGACACCTGATTTTTTGCAATTTTCACCTTCGTAGAAAACAACATATCCCTTAGGATTTTGTCCAGCAAGAGTGCTTATTGAATCACCAAGTATGGAGAACTTCTTACCTGCAAAACGGTTTGTCTTTTTAAAAAGTTTGTATTCTTTTTTGATTTGCATATCAACCTCCATTTATTGCAACACAAAAGCACAAATAACTTTATCTTTCCTATATTAACAATTATCATTCATATTCAGGGTTTCTTATTTCTATAGAATTAACCAGCTTTGTATTGAAGTCAAGTAGAATATCTATTTGCTGACCCATTCTATCATTTGTATATCTATATCCAAGACCATCACCACTATATTTTATTTTTTCCAGTATATTTCCAAATTTATCTAGAAGTATATTTTCTGATGTTCCAAATGTAATATCACCTGGTAATACAAAATCTGCTGTTTCCTTATGGTCACTTGGATCTTGAATACCTGTAACAAAACATTTTTCTATTACAAGTGGTTTATCACTATAATTAAAAGCATCAACAGCATATGTGATATTTCCTTTTTTTAAATATATATAACTTTGTGATAATGATAGAAATAGCCCCCTTGGTCTTGTACCTGTCATTCCTGGAAGATATTTATAAATTAGTGTGGACGTCAAATATGATGGTGGTGGATCAGTGATTGTAAATCCATTATCTAAAAAAGCGGACATTGGTGCAGGAAGCTTATATAAATCACCTTCCAGTTTAATAGTGAAACTTAACAAATCGTCTCCTAACTCTGTAGGAGCTTTATAGCTCAATTCCTTCTCTGTTGTTTCATTTCCAACTTCTGTTTTATCGCTTTCTATTTGTTCCAAATCTTCAACTATTATTGAATCAAGGACATTACTACCTGAAATTTTCAAAAGTTATCACTACAAAAGATTCCTTCCATAGTTTAGGTATATTTTCAACTAAATTTTATACTTAAGAGGTGACACGGTGTCACCTCCGGATTAAATCTGTTTTCGAAAATATCCAATGTTGCGTAAGAACTCTACAGAATAGGAGGCAACTTAAATGCCTTGAGAATATCCTTTTGCTCCTTCGTCAAGGGCATCACTATCCTGTCTCCCTTGATATAGATGACACGGCTTTTCTCCATGATAAGAATGAGTTTCTTCATAGTCATTTTGTTATAAAGACCGTTGTCCAACATGACACAGTGGATGTAACTCATAATAATAAGGGCGATGAAGCCAACGAAAAGTTTATTCTGCATAGCCTCTTCACTATGTACACGAAGTCGTCCCAATTCTAAACTGTTTTTAAGCCGATAAAAGCCCTTCTCGACAACATCTTTGGCACGGTAAATTTTAATAGCTTCGGCAGCATTTTTAATGCAGTTACTGACTGTCACTAGCCAACCACTATGAGCCAACTCGGCATTAATCGCATCTTGACTGATTTGAACAGAATAGTCGGCATTATCGTTCTTATTAATGGTAAGGTATTTATTGAAAACCTTTTTCTTTTCCTTATTGGTGGGATCATTCTTCGCTGACTGGACTAATGAAGTTACTTTACTATAGAGATCACGCTTGGCAATAGCAGCTTTCACAAAATTATAAAAAACATGAACATTAATCGTCTGGTTTTCTCCCCATTGTGATTGACGGGCTAGTCCTAAAATGCTGTCCTCCCCGATGTTTATGTTATTTTCCGCTAAGTCAATACATTCTCTTACGTTATCAACTTGTGCTGTAGCAAAATTGTTAGAAAACGGCATAGCCAATAAGAACTGAACCCCAGCCTTTGCTGACATCATCGAATTCACATTAGTGGCTTTATAAAATCCTTTATCCATTACAACTGTTAGGTTGGTCATCAAAAGTGACGCAGCCGTTTCCAATGTCGTTTTAAGTGTGCTTACATCATTAAGACTACCACTGTACTCTGTTTGATAAATAGGAAGCCTTGATTGCTCACCTAATAACAGGCACAGATTTATTTGTGGTAAATGTTCTTCATCACGATTATGCCCACACTCCGCATCTTCAATAAATTCCGAGTATGTTGAGATTGACGTTATATCAAGAGCAAAGTATTCTTTTTCTTTATGTATTTCTCTCCATGCTTCAAAAAAACCGTTTCTATCAGAAAATGTTATCTCATTGAACAGCTTACTTATGCTTGGGGCTGAAACGGCACATAGAGGTAACCCATCAGTTCTTTCGACCCAATCAGTACAGTACATAACTGGTTCATCACAAGATACTAAAAAGCATGCTATTGTAAAGATTTGCATCCAATAATCAGGTAGCGTGTCTCGAAGGACTCCTAATAAGCCAATTCTCTCTGCTATTCCTTTGTAAAGGTAATATGCACCGAGTTCCTTTATTACTGATTTCTTTACATCGTCTTCAGAATAACGTTTTTCATATTGCTCATCCATGATAGGTTTTCCTTCAGCGTTCATTCGTTCTATATATTCGTTTTTATATATTGGGTTACCAGTTTCTGGATCGATTTTACCTATCAATATCCGTTTACTTCGAGGTTGTCCGTTTTTATCTCTATATGATTCAGATTCATATAAGTAAATATGTCCTTTTATCGTTTCTTTGATGATTGAACTCATCTTTCACCTCCAGTAGTGATAATTTAGCACTACTAGAGTAACACAATACTACATTTAAATCAATATTTTCGATGTTTTTCGTACTATTATTTCATAATATTCAGCAACATTATGTCACTTTTTTTGTTTTTGTTGTCAATGAACTTTGTAGTGATAATTCTATAAAAATTTTAGGATCAAAGGTTACTCCTGTTGAGGCTGTTCGATTCTCATACG
>Ga0209629_10002701_pt1 | contig 12248 bp, 9 predicted proteins | sample TergutCu122P5_FD_187286 | JGI IMG/M metagenome (GOLD analysis project Ga0209629, IMG submission 187286) | Cubitermes ugandensis P5 segment gut microbial communities from Kakamega Forest, Kenya - Cu122 P5 (SPAdes) (version 2) | ecosystem: Host-associated > Arthropoda: Insects > Digestive system >...
GCTTTTCCCGGATTCACAAATTCGACCTGTTGCTTAATTAATACATCGCCTGCGCGAAGTTGATTGTGCAGGGCATTTAATTGCCCGAAAACAGGTAAGGCGCACTCAAAAGCGCTCGCAAAAAGAAATGCAATTGATTTCATTTTTTTGTTTTTCATACAATTTCTAATTGTTAAAATAAATCAATAGTACCCTCGGCAAAGGTAAAGTGAAGCAATGAAAACAGCAAAGATTTTCCGTGACAATGATTGAAGTTTATTCTATTGATTATTAAAATATTAAGAGGCTATTTGTGACCTATTAATAAATACAATTATGAGCGACTTCCGTCGTCTTAAAAGAGGCTGTCTCGAAAGTCGCAGTCGTCATTGCGAGCCATTAGGCGAAGAAATACAGAGCATTGATTTTTAGTGGATTGCTTTGGGCTCCGCCCTCGCAATGACGTGCAAAAACACTTTTCAAGACAGCCTCCAATCAAAACCTTACAGTCAATCTATTACTTTGTCCCGCCATTGGTCGTAACAATTGTAATCGTGTTGCGAGGCAAACGGATATAACCTATGGTTCCGTCTGTGATATGGGGCGTAGCGGTTAATGTCATATCTGTGTTGAAAAGGTTATTATTGCTCCCGTCTATTTGGAATACTTCCGCCTTTTTCCCGTACAGGCCTTTCAGATTTGTAGAAATTTCACCGGAAGAACCGGTTATCAATACCACGACTGTTTTTTGTGGACTTACGAATGCAACCGCATTCATTGCAGCCGCATTCTTAACCGTAAAATCGGGAATATCGGAAGAAATTCTTCTCACAAATGTCTTACCGGGTTTTATGTTTTTAAATATTTTCGACAGGGCGTAATATGCCGCCGGCTTTCTGTTCAAGCCGTCGCTGCCGCCGCATAATATATCGGTGCATGGCGCAGGACTGCTGATGTTCCAGATGTTCCAAAACTCCCAATAATTGAATTTGAAAAAGGCTATGTCCGAAACAAACTTCCGGATAAGCTCCCTGTTATAATTCTCGGTGATTTCATCGTATTTGCCTCCCCAAAGGCAATATTCCGTCATCCAGTTATCACGTCCTTTATTTGCAGAATCGTAGCCGGCTACGTAATCATTTATATCCCTTACGTTCGGATAATAACTGTGAGTAGTGAATGCGCCTACCGCGGCATCCAATACCGCATCGTAATTTTCGGAAGCGGCGTTAAAGAGGGGCCAGTTTTTTTCTCCGCCAAAAACGTCGGCATACAATCCTTCGGTACGCCCGATGTCGTTCCCCGCATAAAAATTGGCATACATGGGCTGCCCGTTTTCACTGTAACCCACCGGAACATCTTTGAAGCCGGCTTTGTCCATTTCGGCGCGCAGCAATTTCGTTATTCTTACGCATTGATCTCTCGACATCGAACCTGTTACGGGATTCGTCCCGCCATTTGATACAACCGGCGCACTCGGCTCATTAAAGGGAGTTACCACCGACGGCATTTTCAATCCGGCTTTCCTTACGGCTTTCAGCACATTTATAATTGATTTCACCTGCGCCGGTTCGTATTCGGGCAACAAATGTCCCGTAATTTTATCGTTAAAGTAACATCTGCGGGGCAAATTATTAATGCCGCCGTCCATATTATAAGGTATATTATTTTCGTTCAGCCAGCGTATTTCTTTTATAAAGCCCTCAATCATTGTTTGACCTTTCGGATTCGGTTCGCCGTTCTCATCAAATATCAGAAATTGATTGTGCCAATAAATTCTCGCTACCGATATTCCCATGTCCGACAAGATTTTCATTCCTTCCGGATGATCGGTTATCGGGAATCCGCTGCTGGAGGAGGGCCAGGGTAAGCCCCCGCCTAATCCTTTGATTACTTGCCGGTTTTCGCTACTGATGGTTGTTGTGTAGGCAGCCTGCGCCTTTTTGTCTTGATGAAAAGAACGCTCATGATTTTGAGAACACACATTTTCACAGGCAAATGAGAAAATGAGACAGGATAATATTACGACTGTATTTTTCATAAGATTGGGTTACGATTTTATCATTTTACCGGCTGATCATTCTGGAAATCATAAAAAGTTTTGCGCATTAAATCTGCTAAAGATAATTGATAGTTGATATACGCATTGAGGTGAGACGAATAGGAAGTATTCAGCCGGTTCCGTTCCAAAGCCAGCGCCTGGCTGTCGATATCGCCGTCGGAATACCGTTGTAGCGTAATATCAAAACTTTTTTGAGCAACTACCAAGTTCTTTTCCAATAATTGCAACCGCTTTAAGTTGGTGTTGATGTTATCGACTAAATTCAGCACTTCCGCTTTAATACTTACTTCTAATTGTTCTTTTTGAATATTATAGCGCGTAAGCCGCGCTTCTGCCGCTTTAACCAGCGACCTGTTTTGACCCCAGTCGAGAATCGGAATTGAGATAGTAAATGAAAAACCAAAATTGGAAGGACGCACCAAAAAATTACTGTATGAATTACTGATGGCATTTGCTACGTCAAAATTATCGTAAGAACTTGCCACACCTACTTTTTCATAGTAAGCATTTATATTTCCTCTGATCATACCGGCGACTTTCTGTTGTTTGACGGAAAGTTTTTGAAGTTCAATCTGAATGTCTTGTTCCTTGATCTCCAACCGGTTTTCGAGCGCTAATTTTACGGCGTTTTGTGGGTCGATAACAACAATTTGATATTGCAGATTATTATCTAAAACGATGCTGTCTTCGAGATTGATTCCCAACTCTTGCTTAAAAGCGTTAGCGGCGGATTTTTTATCAAGGACAGCAATATCGTAATTGCTTTGGGCTTCTGCCAGATCGACTTCCATTTGCAGCGCGTCAACCTCCCGGATAAGCCCCGACTCAAATTTTTTCTTTGAAATTTCCTGTGCATCCGTTTGTCGAACTAAATCAGAATAGGCAAATTCTTCTCTTTTTTGAACGGAAAGTAAATTGTAAAATGCCCTGCTTACGTCGTAAACCAAATTTAGTTCTTCTCTTTTTAATGACTTATTCGATTGCTCATAAGCCAATCGTGCGCGCTTTAGTGATGATTTGATGGAGTTATATCCATACAGAGCGTCGATAGGCTGTGTTATTCCAAAGCGCGTATTTACATTTGCCGACCTTGCTCCGCCGTCATAGTCTCTCAATGTTGACAATCCGCTTTGAATATATATATTTCCGTCTGTGGGCAAAGGCTGGTTGATGTTAAGACCGCTTGAATAAGTCAATCCTCTAACCGAATAATAGACTCCGGCGCTATCGGCTTTTTCCTTGACGGTTGCAGTATAATTCGGCAAAGTGATATTCATTTTAATATTCGTTTTCAAACTGCTGAGAACAGAATGCAGATTATATTCGGCAATTTGTAAATCCTGTTTCAGTAATTGCATATTATAGCTCTTTTGTTTAGCAAGTTCAATACTTTGTTCCAAAGTGAGTTTGTAAGTTTCTGCCCGTGAGGCCGGATAGCAAACCGTCAGAATCAAAATTGTAAGCAATATCTTTTTCATAAACGTTTTATATTAATGGCGTTTTATTATTAATCGGAAGATCGGAATAAATTTTCCCGTCTTTGATGTGAATATTTCTATTGGCATAATTAGCGATTTCCTGTTCGTGGGTAATCAAGATGATTGTATTTCCCTCTTGATATAAATCTTGAAACAATCGCATGATTTCCGCTCCGGTTTTTGAATCCAGCGCTCCCGTAGGTTCATCAGCCAGCAGTATTCCCGGGTTGGTTACCAAAGCCCTCGCTATTGCCACCCTTTGGCGTTGTCCTCCGCTTAATTCGCTGGGTTTATGTTCGATACGGTCGGATAAGCCTACTCTTTTCAACGAAAGAAGCGCCCGTTCCTTTCTTTCGCTGTTGGAGACGCCTGCATAAATCAGCGGTAATTCAACATTTTGCAGCGCATTCAAACGGGGAAGTAAATTAAAGTTTTGAAAGATAAAACCTATTTCCTTATTCCGCATGGCCGACAAAGCGTCGTCGTCGAGACTGCTCACATCCGTTTGTTTAAAGTAATAATGGCCGCTTGTCGGCGTATCCAAACAGCCAAGTATGTTCATCAATGTAGATTTTCCAGAACCGGAAGGACCCATAATTGACACATATTCGTTTGTGTCGATTTGAAGATTAATATCCTGCAATGCAGGTATTTCCATTTCTCCTATCACATAGTTCTTTGTCAGATTTTCTATTTTTATCAGCATACTATCTTTATTCATATCGAATGGAATCAACAGGTTTTAAATTGGCTGCATTCCTTGCGGGAAGGTAGCCGAAACTGATGCCTACAATAACGGAAAAAGCAAAAGCTATAAATATGGAATACAACCGGATATAAGTACTCACATCTGTCGCTAAGGAAACAATCAGCGAGAGACTGACGCCCAGCAAGACGCCGATTATTCCTCCTGTAATACTGATTGCCACCGCTTCGGTTACGAATTGGCTCATGATGTCGGCTTTTCTTGCTCCGATTGCCCGCCGGATGCCTATCTCCCGCGTGCGTTCCATCACGGTTGCCAGCATAATATTCATGATTCCGATTCCCCCGACAATCAAAGAGATGGCGGCAATAGCCCCTAACAGAAAATTGTATATTTGTCTTTCTTTCTCTTCTTGCTTCAGCAATTCAAAAGGGATAATGATACTGAAATCATCGTTATTGAAGTGACGCCGGTCTAAAATTTCCTTTATTATTTTCGACGCTTCAAGCAAATGCCCCGAATTATCTAATTGAACCGTTATTTGCTGTATTTCGCTGGATAATTCATTTTCGCGGGTAAAACGATTCAGAAATGTTGTTAATGGAACATAAACGTCTGTATTTAAATCTCTTGCAGCTAATTCTCCTACGGTTTCGGTAAAAAGCGCCTTCGATTCAAGAACGCCAATCACTTCCAACCATTGGTCTTCTATTTTCACCATTTTTCCGATGGGATCTTGGTTCTGAAACAGGCTGGATGCTACGCTTGCGCCAATCACGCAAACTTTTAACCGTTGGTCATATTGTTCTGCGGTTATAAAATCGCCGCTTTTCAAGTTATAATTGATTATTTTGATTAGTTCGGGGGTTACGCCGATAAGCGTCGATTTAAGGGACTTATCTCCGTACTTTATTTCAGGGTTACTTTCCGCCTGCGATGTGATTCTCACCACGTTGGGTACGATTTCTTTGATGACGTCGGCATCACGGATTGACAAGCCTTGTGAAAACTTTGCCCTTACTTCTTCCAACTCCTGGCCGGAAAGTTTTTTCTCGCGAATAATGATATTGTTTACCCCCAGATCTTGATATTTTGCTATCGCTTTACGTTTGGCGCCTTCGCCGATTGAGAGCATGGTGATAACCGAGGCTACGCCGAAAATGATTCCGAGCATGGTGAGAAACGAACGGAACTTATGATCGGCTAAACCGCGGAGCGCTAAACGGACATTTTCTTCAATTTGCATAATTACTTACAATCTAAATATTCACAACTTACGGTCATTCCGGGCTTCAATCGCTGATCGGGATTTAAGATGGTAACTTCAACGTCAAAAACTTTTTGACGTGAATTATTTTCTTTGAAATAGCACAATTTACCTATATAAGTAATCTCTCCGGCAAAGCCGACGGCAGGTAATGCGTCTAAACGAACAGAAACTTTTTGTCCGGGATATATTTTCAAAAAATCATTCTCATTGATAAATGTATTCACTTTCATCCGCGCAAGTTCGGGCACTTTTGCCATAGTGTTGCCTGCATATATATTATCGCCGATTTTAATAAGCGTCCGGGTTCGCCGGTTCCAGGAAATTTGAAATACGCCCCCGTAGGGAGTCCGGATAGTTAATTGTTTTATAATATCATAAGCGTTTGTAATTTGCCTTTTGTACTGATTTACTACTATTTCCTGAATTTTCAAATCATTATAGTTCACAATCTTATTTAGTTCTATTTTTTTTTCGGCTCTCGCAAGACTTATTTTTTCCTGTTCAAATTCGAGTTCTTTAATTTTTTTATACCGTTCGGATTCAAAACGTGAAGCATCTAAAGCTACTTTTGCAAGATTATAAGTGGCTTGTTCGGTTTTATAATCCGACACTAAGGCATTGATCATGTTATCCTGATCTACCTGAAGTTTTTCCAAATTCGCCAATTGGGTTTGCAATGCAGTTTCTCTATCGACAATATATTTTTTAATATCAGTCGGGTCAAGTTGGATGATTGAATCGCCGGGATGAACAATCGATCCATGTTCGAGCAGTCCAACCACGCGCATTTCATTCCAGTATCCCATACGGGGAAGCACAAATGCCTTGGAATTTACAGCGTCAAGCTCGCCCGTTTCCATTATGGTTTTACCCCGAGCATTTGTTTTCTCATTCCCTTCCGCTTTATATTTTTTGTGACAGGATGAAAAAATAACCGGAAAAGAGAATATCACAATTAATCCGTAAATAATCTTGTTCTTCATTTCTTCTCCTCCTTTGTTACATCTTTGTCTGTTTTTTTATCGGCTTTTTCAACGGCAAACGGATCGACTAAAGCCACTTCTTCATTTTTATTTAATCCTTTGGTTATGATTATATAATCGGTATTGACGGCTCCGGTTTCCACTTCTTCTTTTTCAAAATTCTTTCCTTTTTTCTTAAATACATAATATTTGTCGCCCTCCAAATGTACGGCATCTTTGGGAACGTAGAGCACATCCTCTATTTTATCCAGAATTATTCTACAACTTACCGTTAATCCGGGCAATAAATTTTTATTCGTCTGATTCAGCAATATCTCAACGGGAAAAACCTTTATTTTTGAAGAATTATCTTTATTCACCGCTAAATTGGCAACACGACTTACTGTGCCCGTGAAGATGCTGTCGGAAAAAGCGTCCGGTTTTATTTGCACAGGTAAACCGGGGGTTATCTTTGAAATATCAACCTCATTGATTTTAACGGTTGCTTTCAGCGAAGATAAATCCGGCAGTTGAATAAGCAAATAACCAGGGTAACATTGATCTCCGATTTGAAATTTATTTCCGCTGTTCCAGTTTCTGGCAATGATTCCAATTCCGGGTGACGGGGTCGTTACATTCAAATTTTTTAATGTTTCATACGCTTCTTTCAATCTGGATCGATCCTGTTCGATGGAAAGATTTTTTTGCTTGATTTCTTCTTTTTGTATTTTAATGCGATTGTCAATTTGCTCCTTAGCTCTCACCAATGCTATATCTGCCTTGTCTAAGTTCAACTGAATTTCTTTTTTCTTGATATCCGATTCGTATATTGCCGATTCAAACTGGATTTTAGAGATTTGCTGGGATATTTGCGTAATCTGCAAACTTGCATTCAATTCTTCTAAATCCGATTGTTGTTGGGCTTTAAGTTTTTCCAGTTCGGCAAGACTGATTTCCAATCTTTCTTCAGCTTCGACAATTCCTTTTTGTACTTCAGTAGGATCAAATACAATCAATGTGTCGCCCGCATTGACTTCCTGACCGTCTTTTATTATTTGCGTAATCGTCAGATTTCCATACCGCCAGGGAATAACCGGCGATGAGATGCTGGTTGAATTTACCGCTTCTATTTCTCCTTCTTCGTACAAGTCGATGTAAAATACTCCTTTTACAACTTTTGCCGTAGGAATTTGCGCTTCTTCCTTTTTTTTACATGCGCAAAATATAATTAAAAAAGCGAGTATAAAAAATTTATAATTCATTTTACAAATATTTAACAATTTTATTATGCCGTCATTGCGAGCGAAGCGAAGCAATCCATGTTTTTTCTGGATTGCTTCGGACTCCGTCCTCGCAATGACGAGGTACGGCAATTTGAGATACATCTGTTCCCAAAGTCTTTTTGCTTTTTATCAAAGATTCGTCGGGTTTAGTCAAAGCAACCACTTCATTTTCTTTCAAACCGGAAGTAATAATTACTTCTTTTGAAGAAGAAAGTCCTGTTTTTACCTGCCTCATTTCAAATCCGTTTTTATTTTTTACATAAACAACTTTCAAGGAATCTTCGTCAAAAACGGCAACTTGAGGGACAACCAATGTATCTTTTACCTCCTGTAAAATTATACGGCAATTCGCCGTATAACCCGGAGCAGGCATGGTTATCACACTGTCAATTGTCGCTTCTATTTCAAAGAGCTTTATTTTTGACCCCCTTCTGTAAGGAACGCCGATGGGCGATTTCAATTGTATTTTTCCCCATGCTTTATTTTCGGGCATTGCATCAAATGTATAAACGACCGAATCGTTTACATTGATATATTTATAATCGGTTTCGGAAGCTCTCATTCTTATTTTCATCTCGGATATTTTGGGAATAGAAACCAAAAGCATATTACTCCAAACAATATCTCCTACCTGATTTTTTAAATCGGTGGCATAATTAGGCGCTATTATTGCCAGACCTGATTTTGGAGCTTTTACATTCAGCGCATCCAAACGTTCTTTCTGCGTGCGAATTCTGTTCTTGATACGGTTGATTCGTAATTCCCATCTTCGAATTTCCGATTGATTAATAATATTGAGCGCCTTTAATTTATTGTCGTATTGCTGCTTTTGAATAGCCGCCTTTTTCAATTGCAACTCTTTTATCTTACGAATATTCGGTGGAGAATATATTAATTGCAAAGAATCTAATTGAGCTATTTTGGTATTGGCATTATTATTTTCCACCTGTGCTTCCAATATAGCATATTGCAAATCCAAACTCGCTTTTGTTTTATTTAATCCTGCAATGGTATTTTCCAATTCAATCAGTAGGTCTTCATAATCGGTTTGTATTTCCTTAACTTCGATTTTGCATACGGTATCTCCTTCGTGGACATAAGTTCCGTCATCAACTAAATAAGTTATTGTTCCCTGAACATTGGGCGGACAATTTGCAGTCGAGGTTTTGACCGGCTCTACAAAACCATCTACGGTTAATGAATTTTCAAAATTTGTATGAAATACTGTAAAAGTCGGAATATTCTTGTTCATATCCGATGAACAGGATATGAATAAGATTAGAGATAGATATGATAATAAAGAATTTAATTTCAACACAAAATAAACTTTATTTTTCAAAGGTGCAAATATAATTATAAATCAACGATAAAATAAGGATATTGTCGAAATATTATTTTTTTTTGTGTTTTACGGGGATAGTTATTTATGTATAACATGAATTTCTTTTGTCAATGAATTTATTCCGTCAATCAGCTTCAACAGGTAAATGCCGTTTGGCAAAGTTGATACATCCAATTGAGTATCAAGGGTCTTTTTCATAACAGCATTCAAAACTAATTGACCGGTCATATTATATATATAAATTACGGGGAAACTATAATTGTTGTTTGCAGTATAACTCACGTATAAAACATCATTGGCAGGTACGGGCTTTACCAGCAAGCCCCTTTCATTTTTTACGTTTGCTATATTATCGGGAAGATTGTCTGCTATTATTTTAATCTCATCTGCCGGCAGCGCATAATTGAATACCATAAAATTGTCAATATAGCCTTTGAACAAGGGATGTGTCAAATATTGACTGCGACCGATATAATTCAAAACAGGCTTAAAATCTATCGGGCTTATCGTGATGTCATTGGATTGAGCAGCCAATTCGCCATTGATATAAAGGCGGGTATCGTTTGCGCCCAGCGTTACCGCAATAGGGGTCCACTTGTTTAAAGGTAATGTCGGAACATTCAACTGTTGTTCAGCGCCGCCATTTTTAATGGCAAAGCGTGCATGAGTAAAATCATCTGCGCGAGGCGTTAAATACATATTCTCATTTTCGCCGTTTCCAAAATCGAAGATACGTTGCCAAATAGCTCCTCCTTTCCAGTAAACCCATGCAGCAATGGTAATCTCCCTGTGATTTGCAATAGTTACAGGTAATTGTATGAAGCTGGTTCCATCCAATGATGCTGCTTTCGAGCCGGTGTTGCCGTCAACATACGTAATATTTCCATAAGGTGCGCCGTGATTCAAATTCGCCGTACAATCCAAAGTATTTTCATCAAAAGGCAAGTCTGCGACTATACAATTATTTCCGGTAGCCGTTGCAGAAACCTGATTAGAATATGGAGAACGATTCAGGGAATTATCTATAGCCCTGATTGCATAAAAATAGGATTTGTTTGCACAGACTGAATTATCTACAAAAGCCGTCGATTTCACATTTCGTGCAATTGTATTATAAGCGCCGTCTGCAGAATCGGAACGAAAGATGGTATATCCTGCCACATCGGTTTCGGGATTAGCCGTCCAGTCTAACCGGATTGATACCTCGTTAGCAGTTGCAACCAAGCCGGTTGGCGCAGCAGGTGCTTCAAACTCTAAAGGCGCTCCGACCGGAAGAAAACGCCACTGCTGATGTGTCCCTCCCGCTTTTTCTCCCTGTTGAATATTTGCGCTTTGAGCAGTACTTGCATTAGCTACTTCTATACATTTAGCGCTGTGGCGACTGCGAATATAGAACCAACCGTCTCCGGCATATTCAAGATACCACTGTTGGTTTGTGGTTTTGTTATCATCATACATTTGTACCCTGCCGCCATCCTCTAAGGAATAATTTACTATGTCAAATGATTTTCCGCTGTAACCTGCTATAATCGAGACATAGCTGAAATCGCCACCTATCCGTGAATCCACAGGATTTACATTCCATTGCTGGTATTTAGCGCCCGTGTAAGTTGCCTGCCTGACGTTAGCTCCTGAAACTGTGAGACCGCCGGCGACTTCAATCACTTTGCCGCTGTTGCGATTTACCAATACATAAGCGCCATCGACAACCGGTTGGATATCGTCTCCCCATGTGATGCCGACTACTCTTTCGGCATTGGTTTGTCCTTTCTGATAACCAGCGCCTCCCGGCAATGTCATAGTGTATTCGCGTTGCGGTCCATAGCCATCGTAGTAAACATCTCGGTCTTTGGAAACAAAACGGTAAGTAGTCGTAACCGCTTGCCGTTCCGATGTGCCTCCAAAAGCTTGAATTTTACCTTCCGGACTGCGATAAACAGATGCAGCCGTCCAATTCGGACGATGTTCGGCATAGCTCAGCCGTTTTCCGTCGCTGGCTTTTACAAATTCTCCGCGTGCATATTCTGCCGTTCCCCACCAGATGCCGGTTTGCATACCATATTCAACGCCTGCCATAGCCTCCATGACATTGTGCATCTCATCATCGGTGGCATGATTGCCGTCGGCTCTCACTGCCGTAAAAAAGTTGGCAAAATTATCGAAACTGCCCGCAAGCTGGTGGGTATTTCCTTCATCCAACCGGCTTTTTAACGTATTGTACCAACTCAACGCCTGATCTGTATTCAATGTATTACCCCCTGAAATACGAATACTGTCGAAGCGGGGATTATTCTTTAATTCGCCTGCAATATTATAAAAATCGGTAACCGTGCCTTGTCCTGTTGCTGTATAATCCGGCTCATTAAAAGGGGAAACCGTAATTACATTCAGTCCCTTTTCCTGATGATGTCTTGCCGTTACATCTATCAGTTGCGCCCAATGTTGGGCATTACCGGCAAACCATGGGTCAACCGAAGGATTATCATCGTTAAGAACCACTTGTGTGTTTTGTCCCAGCCATTTATTAATTATATTGATACGAGAGTTAAGCGTATTAAGTTGGCTGGCTTGCAATTCGCCGTCAACCAATGGCGCTGTCGGAGTGAATGAAGACCTTACGACGCCAACCCTGTCTTTTCCCATAAAAGCGATACCTCGCCGGACATTTTCTTCACTCAGCCAGGCAAGGTCTAATCCGAAAATGAGCGGTTTAGAAACGCCGGTATCTGATACATTATATAATATGGTTCGATCGGGAATGGGTTGAGCAACCAGATTGTCGCTTGCACTTGCGGTTTGCGCCTGCATTTGAATATTTCCAAATACAAACGACAAGAATATGAATAAGCCTTTATTTTTCATCCTGTTTTTTTTTATTTACCACAAAAGTACTCAATAATAGTTAACATGCAATTCCTGTTTGTTGAAAAAAACAGATGTCCTGTTGATAATCTATGGTGAATCAGGAACATTTTCACCAAAATAATAGTGTTATGTTAATCAAAATTTGGCGCAACGTCATTGCGAGAGCTGCGAGGAACGAAGCAGCCGAAGCAATCTACTGATATTCAATATTCTGGATTGCTTCGCCTGACGGCTTGAAATGACTTGCGCAAGTCAACCCTTCGCACTTGCGCAAGTGAACCTCACGCACTTGCGCAAGTCA
>Ga0209629_10002702_pt1 | contig 12247 bp, 9 predicted proteins | sample TergutCu122P5_FD_187286 | JGI IMG/M metagenome (GOLD analysis project Ga0209629, IMG submission 187286) | Cubitermes ugandensis P5 segment gut microbial communities from Kakamega Forest, Kenya - Cu122 P5 (SPAdes) (version 2) | ecosystem: Host-associated > Arthropoda: Insects > Digestive system >...
CAATCGTTCCGCCAATTCCGGGGGAAGGGTTTTTTGCGAAAACCTTGTCCCGATTTCCGCAATGAGCAAGTCGGAGAGCGTACAGGGGCGACGGCCCCCGTTGCTCCGTGCCGCATGAAGCTGGTCGATCACCGGCTCCATGAATGTATGATCCGTTGCATGGATATGTGCCGGCATCTTTTCCCGGACAAGGAAAAAGAGTTGGCTCAAAAAGAAGAGCGGGTCATACCCCCGTTCGTTGAACTTGAGACAGGACCCCGACCGGCAAAGCAGATCGCGTCCGACGGAACAGGCCGTATCGACGGCGATCACTTTTCCGGGAGCCGTCGCACGGATTTCACGAATCATGGAAACGGCACGCTTGACGGAACCGAGCTCGGTCAGGATGGGGGAATCGTTTTCACCCCCCTTTTCGATCAGGAAAACGGTTTTTTTCCCTGCCGCGTCGTCCGTTCGAGGCAGGAAGAACACAAAATTGCTGGGAGTCATCATGGAAAATTTTCTGGAAGAAGAAGTTGAAGGGAAAAGGGGGCAGTTGTCAGGGTGCAGGGGGCAGGAGTGGGGAACCTTATATCCTGCCCCCTGTCCCCTACACCCTGTCACCTTCCTTGATCCAACCGATAAACGGTATCGAACAGTTCCACCATCCCCTCGTCCAGCGTGATGATGACCACCTGCCTGCCGCGCCGGTGGAGCATTTTTTTCCACTTTTCCAGGATGGAATAAAACAACAGCGTGTTCTCCGGGTCCAGGCAGTCGGCCGGTTCGTCGAGGATCATGATTCCGAGATTCTGGGCGAATGTGCGATTGACCGCCGACCAGAACGAAAGGGCAAGCATGATCTTCTGCCCGTTCGAAAGGATTCGGGAATGAATCCTGCGTCCGTCTGCGAACGAGGCGGTGAATGTCAGGTCATCGTTCACCGCCACGGTGAACGGACGCTCGAAACAGGCAAGCTCTTCGTTGACCACCCCGGTGAGTTTGCGGAGAATCGAACGATGGATCAGTCGCGGCAGTCCGTCTTTCCGGAGCCAGTCGATCGCCCGACCGCAGGTCTCGTACCAGGCCGTCAGCGGGCCGGCCGATTCCTGGAGCCGCTCCTGTTCGGCGATTCTCGATTCCAGATCGTTTTGCTGCCGCACGAGTTCCTGACCCGCCCCTTCCAGACCGGCCATCTGTTTTTCCCATTCGTGAATCTGGCGGATGCACTCCTGGAGTTGCGGAATGTGATTGACCAGTTCCACCGCTTCGCGACGGACTGCTTCCCGGTCTCCAGGATGAAAGGAGTGCCATTTCGTCGTGAGCGCGTCCTTGTCTTGCACAAGTTGATCAAGCTCCGCCTGTTTTTGCGTCAGGAGTTCTTGTTCTCGCTGCAAACGCTGCTCAACCGACCGGCACTGCTGCACCGCGTCACGAATCGTCTGCTCCGCACAAGCCAGGTCGGCCCATTCCGCTTCGACATCCCGGTTCGTGGTTCCCAGAGCGAAAAGTTCCTGCTCGCTTCGTGCAAGGACAAGGGTCAGTTCCTGTCGTTCCCGCATGACGGATTCACCGCTGTTCCGCTGCCTGTGCATCCTGTCGATCTGTTGTGTCAACACCTTCCGGCACTGCTCCGCCTCCTCCCGTCGTGTCTGCATGTCGTGGAATTTATGCCGGAGCGACCGGAAATCGTGCGTCCAGTGTTCCGCGTCCGCACCGCAAAGCGGACAGGCACGATCCTCCGTGTCCCCGGTTCCCTGGAGTTGGTTCACCGTTTCCAAAAGTTTTCCGATCGTGACAAGTTCCGCATCCATCATGGCGATGGACCGGACAAGATTGTCCCGCTTGTCCTCACCGCGGCGGATCGACTCTTCATCGACCGGATCGGGAATCGGCAACTGGCCAAGTCGTTCCTTTTGCCGGGCGATCTGGTTTTTCAGGAGTTCCCGTTTCGTGTTCGTTTCCCGGATTTCGTTCAGTTCCGCCGTCAGGCGATCCCGGCTCCGCCCTGCGAGAAGTTGCGTGAGCGTCGCTTTGGCCTGCTGTTCCCGTGTGGAAACCAATTCCGTTTCCCGGCGAATCGATTCGACCGCTCGTGCCAGTTCCTCATGTTCCGCATGACATTGCGTGTGCCTGTCCGCGACTGCTTTCAGTGCCGTTTCCGTTTGGGCCAGTGAGGTTTCCCATGCGTTGATCTCTCGGAGCCGGACATGAGTGCCATTCAAGCGTCGTTCCAGATCGTCCGGATCGCCGAGTTCCTCCCCTTTCTTTTGTAATTCTTCCTTTTCCGTCTCGAACCGTTTCCTGTTCTTTCGCACCGATTCCAGCGACTCTTTGAGCAGTTCCAGTGAGACCGCCGAACTTGCCTCGAATTGGAGCCGGTCCTGTTTGAGCAGCTTGTCGTAAGTTTCCCGCAGAAATTCGAATTCGGTTGTTCCGCAGAGCGTCGCAAACTTTTTCGACCGGTCGCCGTCCGTCGCTTCCAGGAACCCGAACAAATCCCTCTGGCTGACGAACAGAAAATCCGACATCACCTGCGTTGAAATTCCGGAAACCTGGCGGAACCACTCTTCCACTTCCCCCGCCCCGGTCCGGGTCTGCTCGCCGAACCAGAGCCGGTGATGCACTTTCGTACTCGTAATGTCGCGGCGGACACGGAACTCCTTGCCCCCCAGCAGCCCCTGGACCTCGACGTAACACGCTCCGTCCTGATTCTGGCGAATCCAGCCGGCCGTCCCGTCCGGATGCCCCTTGAACGAGCCGGTGAACGCCCCTTTGACGGCATGGGCGAGATTGCTCTTCCCGGCCCCGTTCCGCCCGAAAATCCCGGTCAGGCCGTTCGTGAATTCCAGCGAAAGACGCTCGTGCTGGCAAAAATTCTGCAATTCCACCTTGCGGATCATCAGCATGATTTGATTCCTTGTATATAGGAAAGATGAAAGTGGAGGAGTGAGTGTGGAGTGTGAAGTGTGGAGTGTGGAGTTGGGCCGGAATTGAAAAAACTCCACACTCAAAACTCCACACTATTCCTTCACTTTTCCCTTGAAAAGAAACTCTTCTCTGAGTGTGCCGTAAAGAGAGGCCGACGGTGCATGATCGAGAAAGGCTTCCGCGATCCGTTGCACTTCGGGGTCCGGTTCGTTCTGGTAAAACACCTCTTTCGCAAACCGGTACCCGGTGGCGGCGTATTCCTCCACGTCGATGTCTTCGGTCAGGCTCAGGTCGATCTCCTGTTTTCGTTCCTCTTCCGTCCAGATGAACAGGTGAACGTTTTTTCCCAGGCTTTCGCAAAGAATCCGTTCGGCACCCGATGCGGTCCCCATGTCCGTGTCGGCAATGACGATCGGGCGGTCGATTTCGGCCGGTCGCGGTTTTTTGCTGTTGAGAACGGATTGAAGAACCATCTCCGCCTTGTGCGCGACTTCGGGTTCCGTCTTCCCGCAAAGATCGACATGGATCACGCGGCGGGTGACGAGCGGTTCCGCATCAATGGAACCGTCGGCATGGAGCGTGAAGAGTTTTTTCTCCGGCTCTTCCCGGATCGACGTCAAATGCAGACCGCCCGGGGAAAGACAGGGGATCGGGCGACCGCTCCTGCCGCGAAGCGAGAAAATTTCAGGACGGTGGTAATCGCCGACCACGACCAGATCAAAGCAGTCGGGGATCATGCCGTCGGTCAGTTCACACTTTCCGACCGGCATGAGTGTTTCGGTCGCCTGGTGAAGCACCAAAAGCCGTGCCACCGAAGGGGCGGGATCAATTTCCGCACCGAGCCGGTCCAGTTCGTCCGCCAGCCGGTTGGCGTAATGGAAATAATGGAGTCCGTAAACATGCCACGGTTTCTCCATCCCGAACAATGGATCAAGGACACGGGTCATGGAAGCCGGATGAGGCACATCGCGCGGAAGACGTTCGACCAGCTGCACGGCCAGGTCGTTCCAGTGCGGGGCGACCAGTTTCATCCACGGGGTCTCCGTTTTCTCATGATTCCCCATGATATAGTCCCCTTCCACGTCGCCTATCAAGTCCCTGGTCGCCACCATGATCTCAATGGACGGTCGCTTGCTGTCGAACAGGTCGCCCGCCGCCACGATCGGCAGATTCCGCTCCCGGGCCGCGCGGACGACCTGGGACAACACACATTCGGCATCTCCGCACAGTTCCGGTCTCCCTTTCCAGGCATGGGACATCATGTGCCAGTCGGACGTGAGCAGCCCGACCGGTCGGGGAAAAGTCGTCATGGCGTTGCCTCATGATAGGGTGTTGTCATTTTGGATGCGACGGATCAGTTTCCCGCTCAGGACTACCGTGTCGATGACGATCTGAAGTTCAAGGTGGTCCTCTTCAAGTTCCAGATACTCCTCCGGTTTGAAATTTCGAATGCCCTTCGCATATTCCTCCCCCATCCTGGCTCGAACGGTTTGCAAAAATTCCTGTTCCACGGTCGTGCCCGTCCCTTCATGGACTCGCTCCATCAGATACCCGGTCGCCCAGTCGATCGCTTCCTGCGGATCGCTGCAAACGGGGCCTTCCATGTTCCTGCTCCAAGTGCCGCAATCATCCGGTTCCGTCATATAAGCCACATAACCATTGGCAACTTGAATGTTTCCTTGGGATTTGGTTTCAGGGATTTCCGTGATCGGGGGCAGAACGTTTTCACCGATCATGACGGCGACTCGTGCCGCGACCAGGAGGAGCGGGATCACAACCCACGGCGTGGGGAGGAGCCACAACAAAACAAACCATCCTGCCGCAACCCAGTGGCTCAGGCAGTATCGGCAGGTCAGTCCCTTGCCAATGAACGATTGGACGGGGGACGGTGAATCGCGCCACCGTCTCGCCAGCTTGCGAAGCCGTGAACAATAAATCGAGAACTCGTACAGATCACAGGCACTCCAGGTCAGGAGGATGATCACACCGGTCAAAATCAAATTTTCTGTCATGTTTTCAATTCCTTTTTAAAAGCCGGCAAGCGACCACGGCCGCCATGCCGAACAAACCAAGCCCCAACAGCGGGGCGTAAAACAACAAACCGATACCGACGGCACCGACCGTGACAATCACCGTCGAGGCGAACATTTGGGAATCCCAGGGATTTTGGTTCATTTGGTTCCTTTCGAATGATGGATACTCGAGCCGGTTGGAAATTCCAGAAGCTATTGCCCTGGACATAAGAGTTGGATAGCAGCGACCAACGGAAGCTGCGGTATTCGTGGCCAAAAAATCAAGTGGCGGTTCAACTTTTGTGTCCATACCAATAATATGGCAAGCCCTGCATCGCAGGGCGTTTCATTGAGGCCGAAGGCTACCGCCCATACCGGCTACGGTATCGTTACTGTGGATAAGGATTTCCTGTTCGGACCACGGCCAGAGTTCGCTCAAGCCGTGGAGCGGTTCCGGCCCCGGATGGTCCCCATGCGGGTTCGGATAGGGAACCGGGGTTCGTTGACTTTGGAGCGCCCCGACATCGACGGTAAAATTTTGGCGGGGCCTGATCCGTCGAAATCCGAGCCGTTGCAAAAACGGTTCACATGCCATGATCCGTGTGGGGAAGTCGTTTGTCATGCCGGAGTTTCCTGGATTGTTTCCGGAGACGATCGTCTCCGAAATCAATCATGTTGAAGTGGTCGAGCAGATTCTCAAGATCGTCGCCGATCGGAAGATGTTCTATTATGACAGCCTGCTCCCGCTTCTTTTCAACCTGCGTGGCAAGGCTCTCACGCTCAAGAACCATTTTCCGATGCGGTCGCTCTTTGCGCGCGTGCTGCCCGAACAGATCACCTACAAAACAGGCCGCCAGGTCTCCAAATCGGCGTCGAACGCCACGCACAGCGTCCTGATGGGGGCCGCCACCCCGTTCTACAACATCCTGCATGTCACCCCGCTGTTTGAGATGATCCGGAAGTTCAGCGCGAACTACGTCGCCCCGCTCATCGAGGAGTCCGCGCTCCGCCGGATGTTCGTGACACCCCGTTGTAACAGATCAATCCTCCAGCGGTCGCTCAAAAACGGCTCGAACCTGTTCTTCACGTTCGCGTTCAACGACTGCATCCGGGTTCGCGGCAATACCGCCAATGCCATCAAGTACGACGAATACCAGAACCTCGACGCCTCGTTCGAGCCGATCATCAACCAGACGGTCTCGGCGGCGAGTGCGGGGATCGACTTCTCCGACGAAACGGCGCTCGCGCAGGCGAACGCGCCGGGGATCATGCGGTTCGGCACGCCTTTGACGTTTGAAAACGGCCTCGAACAGGCATGGGAGACCTCGTCGCAGGCGGAATGGGCGATCCGGTGCGGGAAATGTAAAAAAATCAATATCCCGTCCCTGCGTGAAGACCTTGAAAAAATGCTCGGCCCGCGCGAACGGAAAGAGCCGGTGACCCCGGCAACGCCGGGACTCGTTTGTGCCAAATGCGGCCATTACCTCGATACGCGGACAGGGCACTGGAAACATGCCTTTCCCGAACGGCGCGAAACGCACTGCGGGTACCATATCCCGCAGTGCATCATGCCGTTCCACTGCGAAAACAACCAGGCGTGGACGACGCTCCAGCAGTACCGGTTCAACCGGAACCGTGCGTCGCTGGCGGAATTTTATAATGAAATCTGCGGCGAGAGTTACGATCATGGCGCAAAACTGATCTCCGTGACCGACCTGCGCCATGCCGCCGTCCTCGGCCCGCGCGAGGATTTGGAAAGCCACCTCAAGGCGATCCGGTCCGGTCGTTACATCGATTGGGGGATGGGGATCGACTGGGGGGGCGGCGGAATCACCGGGATCAGCAAGACCGCTTTCGCGTTCGCCGGGTTAAGGAGCGACGGCGTGATCGAAGTGTTTTCCGGGTTCCGGAGCCAGACGCCGAACAACTTCAACCTGGAAGCAAGTCGCGCGAAAGACATTGCACTCACCTACAAATGCCGGTTCATGGCGATGGATTTTCACGGGCCGGGGAACCGGCTCCGCTGGGACAAGATGCTCGAAACCGGCATCCCCAAAAGCATGACGATCCCGGTCGCCTACACAAGGGTCGGGAACGGTGCGGTCGCGAAAACCGTCCCGGAAGACAAAAAAGAACGGATCCCGCAACACGTCCAACTGAACAAGGCCCGTTCGTTCCTCACGATCTCGCAACTGATCCGGTCGGGCCGAATCCGGTTCTTCCGGTACGACTACAAGAGCAAGGAGTTCCCCGGACTGCTCAATGACTTCACTTCGCTGGCCGAGGATCGGGTCAAGCTGAAGCAGACCGGCGAGGTGTACACGATTGTGCATGTCCCGACGATCGGGCCGGACGATTTCGCCGACGCGGTCAACTATGTCGTCTGCGGCTTGTTCACGCGGGCAGGAAAATGGCCGGATACCGGATCGATCATGACCATCGCCGATCTCACCCCCGAACAGCAGGCTCTGATCGATCCGAAGTACAGGGACGAGAACCTGGACTGGTTCTGCAAAGACGAATGATCAGGGATCACCCGGAATCAATTTCTCAACAAGACGGAATACCGTCGTCCCGACAGTGGCAATCGGCTGTCCGGTTTTGCCGAATTTTGTTTTTTGGGCACGGTGAACGGCTTGCTTGACGGACTCAAGGTTGAAACCTCGATCGGTACACGGAAAGGTTTTATTGACATACTTGATATACGTTTTCAAACGGTCCGTACAATCATCGGTTTTCGTCAAACCGGCACCGTCTTCGAAGTGAAGAACAAGCCAGTATTCGAAACCGGGATGACTCAAAGCCAAACCGTGGACGATTCCGTTCTTTTCAATTTCCGACCAGGAAATCATCTCATCCAGTTGTTCCATCGTCCAGTTGTCCCGGTCGATGACAACCCATAATTCATCTCCCGATCTCATGCCTTGCTTTTTCGCTTCAGTCATTAAATCCTGAAGAACGTGCGGCGGGTCAGACGCATGAGTTTTCCTTGAAACAAATTTGACGATGACGTTTTCATCTTTAATGAGATCGATAATACGAAAATATTGTCGCTCGGTTTTGTGTCCTTCCGCAGCAATGAGAAAGAGTTTTTTATAACGCCGGGTGTCTTGCGATCGAATAAACCGGTAATTCATGGTAACCTCGATTCTTTCCTTTGCCGATGATTGCCCTGGACATAAGAGTTGGACAGCAGCGACCAACGGAAGCTGCGGTCTTCGTGGCCAAAAAATCAGGTGGCGGTTCAACTTTTGTGTCTATATCAATATTCCGAAAACCCGGAAAACGAAATCGCCGGCATTCCACCCATTCGCCCAAGTAAATAGCTTTTCGCGATTTTTTTGTCATTTCTGACCTCCTTGAATTCCGCGAACGAATAAAGTCGTGATTCCCCCCCTTTTTGTCGCTCCGTCACCCAGATTTCGTCACGCCTGAAAATATCCTGATCCATCAGCATCACGTTATGTGTCGTAAAAACCATTTGAGAACGTTTTTGATCCGTACAGGACGCTAAAAATGCCTTGACGAGACTTTCAATCATGTGGGTATGCAGACTGCGATCGATTTCATCGACAATAAACACGCTCCGTGAATCGGAGGAGGCGATGTCGATAAACATCGGCAATAAATCGACGATTCGCAACGTTCCGTCGGACTCATCCTCAAAGCTGAACTTCATGTGATTTCCTCCTTCATCCTGATGGACAGGCTCCAGGAGTGTCGCTTTCAATTCGTTGTTGTCCAGCCTGAAAGAGAGATTCGGACCGACATGAAGAGACGGAACACGTTTTACCTGCAATTCATTACGAATCATTTCGAGCACGCCGTCCGGGAACCGAAGTTCCTCCAATGAAGTTTCCGTTTCGCCAAAATCGACGATCCCCGTATCAAGCTGAGAGAGGATAGAACAAATTTGTCGTCCCTTTTTTGTTTTTGACGGATAAAATCTCGACTTGGAATCCGGGGTCAGGATCATGAGGTCTTCCGCAAACCAGCGATAAACGGTGGTAAAGTGATGGACATCCACTTTTTGAGATATGGCATTGGCCAGAAAAAGCTGATTGTCCTGTGTTCCCTGAAAAACGAAGTTCAGCCGCTCATTTGAGTACAATGCGCTCAATTGGTTGTGAAATTCCATCTTGTCTTCTTTGCGGGAATAGAGACAAACATCCTTTTCATTTTTTTTGAGATCACAAAGTACAAGCGATTCGTCCAAAACCTTTTCCCGGGTGACGGTGAAACGATACTCATAAATACTATCGTTTCGTCCCAGAATATTCAAATAAAAACGGGAAGGAGTCTCGGCATTCCCGGAGGAAAGTTGAAAAGGGGAAATCGGTATGAGTTGCTTTGGGTTCCGGTTGTTACAAACCATGTTTTTACAAAATTCGATCGCCGTAATGAAATTACTTTTTCCCGAAGCGTTGCCGCCATAAACCGCAGAGATTGGCAGTATCTTTGGTTTTGAAACATTCGGTAAACCGGCAAGTCTCTCTTTATGCTGCGATTCGCGACCGGCGACCATCGAGAAATCCGTCTTGTTTCGAAAAGATTTCCAATTTTCAAACGAAAAATTGATCAGCATGGCAGTTCCTCAAGAGATTTTTTCTCTTCAATTAAGTTAAAAACCCATTGTAATTGAAATTATAGGCCAAAAAAAGACCAATTCTGCGAAAAAATCACCTAAACCAGAAATACAAGGATTATTGAAACAAAATAATCGGTTATTGATCAAGCCTGACTTCATTCAATCAAGTCAGGCTTGATCAGTCGGGAATGCGGGGCGAAACGGCCTCGACCGATTCTGCAAGGACGAATGACCGGCTGTCGGTCTACGCGATCAATTGCATGAACTCTTCTTCTGTCAGGACCGTGATGCCGAGCGATTCGGCTTTGGTGAGTTTGCTGCCGGGCGAGCTTCCGACCACGAGATACGACGTGTTCTTCGACACGCTCCCGGAGGCTTTGCCGCCGTTTTCCTCGATGGCCCGCTCGATCTGGCTACGGGTGTAATGTTCCAGCGTGCCGGTGACGACGATCGTTTTGCCGGCGAGGGTTTGGGAACTTGTTGTTTCCCGGACGGATTGGGGTTTGACCCCGGCGGTTTGCAGTTTCGACATGATGGTTCTCCAAAAGGAGGATTGAAAGAATTGGCGAATGGACGCGGCCGTAATGGGTCCGATGTCCGTCACGCCGGCCAGGGACGATTCCGTCGCCGCAATGATCTTTTCGAGACTCTTGAAATGTCTCGCCAAACGTTTCGAGGTCCCTTCCCCGACGTTGAAGATGGTCAGGCCGTGAAGGAACGGTTCCAGTTCCGGGGATTTGGCCGCACGGAGCGCTTCGACCAGTTTGACGGCGGTCTTGTTTCCAAGATGCGGCACTTTCATGAAATCCGATGCGGTCAGGGCATAAAGATCGGCAAAATCCCGGACAAGACCAAGCTCGAACAGGCTCGTCACAAGCTTTTCCCCGAACCCGTGAATGTGGATCGCGTCACGACTCGTGTAGAACAAAATCCGGTCAATCTGCTGGCCGGGACAGTCGGAAAAGTTGGTGCAGCGAAGAACCGTCGCTTTTCCATCCTCTTGTTCGGTCACCAGCATCGAGCCACAGGACGGACAAACCGTGGGCGGGACAATCCGTTTTGGTTGTTTGCCGCGACGAACCGAAGCGACCACTTTCGGGATGATCTTTCCCGCTTTCCGGACCAGGACGGTATCACCGATTTGCAGTTGGAGCCGGTCCAGTTCGTCCAGATTGTGAAGCGTGGAGCGGGAGACGGTCGTCCCCGCGATTTGGACCGGCTTGAGCAATGCGACCGGCGTGACGACCCCGGTTTTCCCGACCTGCCAATCCACGTTCTCGAGTTCCGTTTCCGCTTCGAACAGTTCGACCTTGAACGCGATTTCCCATTTCGGATATTTGGCGGTGGAGCCGACCTTGTCACGCCGGGCAAAATCGTCCAGTTTGATCACCAGCCCGTCCGTCTCATAATCGATGTTCCTGTTCACCTCGTTCCCCTCCTTGTACGCCGACTCGCAAAATTTGGCCACTTCGTTTGACGTGAACGGAACGGCATCATTCTTCAGTCCCGGTGTCCGGAATCCCAACTGTTCCAAATCCGCCAAAAATTGCCGTTGGCTCGTGACATGCCCAGGATAATATTCCATGCTTGCGATCGAGTGGGCCATAAAATGGAGCGGTCGTTTTGCGCATTCCTTCGCATCAAGCAGGTGCATCGCTCCTGCGGCGGCATTGCGCGGGTTGGCGTATTTGCCGTTCATCCGGGCGTTCCATCTGCGGAATGCGGAGATCGGGATATACACTTCGCCCCGGATTTCCACACGCTTGGGAACCGTGCCGGAAAAACGCATCCGGTGCGGGATTCCCTGGATCGTTTTGGCAAGAATCAAAACATTCTCTCCTTCCAGCCCCGTCCCGCGCGAATGGGCCGAGACAAGCTTCCCGTCTTCATAAACGAGTGCCAGCGAACAGCCGTCCACCTTGTGTTCGATCACCCAGGAGGCGGGGCCGAGTTTTTGTTTTTGCAACGCCTCTTCGGTTTTCTTGAGAAAATCGTTCAGTTCCGAAATCGAATAAACGTTTTCGATCGAAAGCATCGGAACAAGATGTTTCACCGGCGCATGGCCTGCGGACGGTTCCACGCCGATACGACGAGTCGGCGAATCGGCGTGCGCGTACTGCGGATGTTTTTCTTCCAGGATGGCAAGTTCCCTGAGCCGCTTGTCGAACTCGGTGTCCGACAGCCCCGACGGTTCGCCGCACCGATACCGGTCATTGCAGTGGTTGAGCAGTTCAACCAGTTCCCCGATTTTTCGGATTTCATCCTCACGGATCAATGTTTTTATCATGATGGTTCCTTGTTGATGGTGTTGGCTTTGGTGACGGGAACCGCCTGGAGTATCCGCCCTTCCCCCAGTTCAACGGGGCGGAGATTCCTCGCGTCTTCCCGCATGGTTTCATACCTCTGTTCCGTCTCCGGATCGTTTTTTCCGCGACCGGACCGGATGTCAAAATCCAGGCTCCGTTCCCCGTCGATGATCGCAAGCATCGCGCGGACGGCTTCTTCCACTGTTTCATGCAGTGGAAAATCATTCACAAAAACTGTTCCGTCGCCATGGACGAAAACGACATAACCGGAATATTTGCATGACGGCATGTTTCATTCTCCCAGACCAAGTCCTGTCAAAAGGGGTTGGGACGATCTCGAAAATTTCGATGATCTCCAAATCCTCTTCGTCGTTCAGTGCGACGGAACAAAGGGTCCTTGCCTTTTCCCGTTTTTCTTCGTAGTCCCGGAC
>Ga0209629_10002703_pt1 | contig 12247 bp, 4 predicted proteins | sample TergutCu122P5_FD_187286 | JGI IMG/M metagenome (GOLD analysis project Ga0209629, IMG submission 187286) | Cubitermes ugandensis P5 segment gut microbial communities from Kakamega Forest, Kenya - Cu122 P5 (SPAdes) (version 2) | ecosystem: Host-associated > Arthropoda: Insects > Digestive system >...
TGGGTTCAGCTTAAGCTGAACAGTTCCAACCCATCCACACCAGCGGTAGACAGCAGGAAAGCATGACAATATCCAAGGCTGCACATACAGTTTATAAGCTCCTGATGATGGGCGGAAAAACCGCCCAAAACATGTAGAGCGCTGATAATAATAAAGAACATTGTATAAGTTGCATCTCATTGGTTACATAAAATACACATCTAGCAATGCACGGTTCCATGAACGTTAAATGTATTATACAGTGTAGTGTATTATAATTTGCTAACACCTGAAACTGAAATCTGTTGCCTGCATAGAAGGAAACTAAATATGGACGTGCATAAAAGGCTCTTCTTAGTTATCATGATCAACCTTCTTTGTTGTCAATAGGAATAGTCTATAATGACATTACTGATTGTTCCAGACATTGATGAATGTTTGAGTGGGAATGTCTGTCCAACTGCCAATGCAGTCTGCCTCAACACCCGTGGCAGCTACCGTTGCAACACTATCACCTGTCCACCAAACTTCATCAGAGATTCAGAACACAAGAAGTAAGTTTCATTGTATAATTTTGTAATTTTATAATAACTTAAAATAAAATAATATAGCTGTGTAAAACAACATAAAACTTCATGCAGGGCATAAGTTTTGCAGAAGCAAGAATTTCTGGTAGCTTAATTAAATCATATTAATTTAGGTACACTTAAAGTGAATTAATAATTCTATAGCATAGCATGAAGCAAATTTGGAGTACAGAATGCATGTTCCGAATAAACACTTAAAATATAGTAACACATTGAAGTAGTTCTTAAAAACAAACTGCTTTCCCAGCTAAGCTAATCAATTCAGTAAAGTAAAGTAGAATCTTTCTGCCCATGATTAATGACAAGATTTGCATGACATAATTGTAAATTCTCTGATTTCTCAATTAATGGTCCTAGCTGAGCAGCATTTGCTAATGTCATATTTAATTTACTGATATTTGCTTTTTGTTGCTTTTGTTCAGTAGTGAAAATATGTTAATTGTGAATAACTGAAGTTAGGTCAGTAAAAACTAACTGTTCTAAACTAATGAGAATAACAGTGTATCTGCTGATCTGGAAACTTGTCTCTGTTGAACTGCTTATTTCTGTATCTTTCCTTGATTGGCTGTTGCTGCTGTTCTTGCTGCTGTTGCTGCTGCTGCTGCTGCTGCTAGTCGCTGTAAGCGAGTATCACTCTACTGCCAGGAAGGAGATACTGAATGTCTCCGCTTGCCTTCAAGCATCTCGTTCAACTACATCACGTTCGTGTCGAACCTTGCCATTCCACCTGCGGGTTACATCGACTTATTCACCATGCGTGGCCCACTTTGGGCCGATTCCAGTGTTAGATTCAAACTGGACTTGCTTGATTCCCGAGCTTCTGTTGGAATTAACAAAGCCACCAAAGATTTCTTCCAGCTTCGCCATACATCTCTTAACCAAGCCATTATTGCACTAAGAAAGTCTATTGAAGGTCCTCAAGAGATTGACTTGCAGTTGTCCATGGAATTGTACCACAGTGGTGTGTTTGGAGGGTCAGCAGTGGCAAAGCTGTCAATTTTTGTTTCGGAATATGAGTATTGATGTCACTGCCAAGGATGAATTCTGATATACCATGGCCTTATGTTACAATGTGAAGTATAGTTCTGCATAAAACATGGTAGTTACTTCATGCATACCTTAATGACTGTAGCTGAAAGTTGTAGCATTCATATTTGGAGGAAATTTATACAACTATTTTAATAGTCTGTATTCCAACCCTTAACATGGAATTGCTGTAAGGGTGATGTGTACAATGACTTGTATGAAAAATTTTGATATTCATTAAACAGGTTATATAATACCAGTTATTTTAAAATTCTGGTTTTTTATGTTACAAAGAGAGGGGCTCTTTCTATATTAATTAATATAAACAGAACTTCTCAAAATTCCAAAATAGACTCTGTATTCTAAGTCATCACATCATAATGCCCTTATCTTTCAGGTATAATTTATCATACAAGATGCCATGTCTTTGGCATTTTGTTTTACCAATACAATATGTAAGTTAAGGAAAGTTGGTAGGCTTTGTACAGAACTTCCAACAACTCTGGTTCCATGTTTTCCTTAGAGAGATGTCAACCTGGATAGTTTGTAGGTAAAGATATATTTATAAATGTGTGACAATAAATAAAGATTGTAGACAAAAGGTCCTGTTGTAGTTATCATTCACATTATTATGACAAGGTAAATGTAATTCGTGTCATTCCATTTTTTAAAACAAGAAGATGAATTTGTATGTACCTCTTTCTATTTGTAAAATGTGTGTATGTTGCTTGCTTCTACTAACAGAATCTGATCATTTCTTGTTTTATTTTGCTCTTCCTTTCCTAAGTATTAAAATAATTTGAAATAAATATGTGTTCCTGTGATAAGCAGTTCAGTTTTCTTTCTGGAATAATATAGATGTTATTTGCTAAAGCAGAAGATAATGAAACCAAGAAAAAGTCTTTGCACCTTATAACATGAGCTTCTTCATGGGATTTTAAAGTTTTAAATGTGGTGTAAATTTCTTTTTTATATAAGTGCTAACAAACTAAATGACTAACTCCATAAAGCAGAGATTTTCATGAGAATCTAGCAGAGTGTCAGCTAGTTCAGAGGGTCTCAACATGTTGTGGAACCCAAAGGAACATTACTTTGTTCACAAGAGGCTGCCACTTGTACCCTGTTCTGAGCGATATTATTCCAATCTACAATTTCCCATCATATTTCTTTAACATCCACTTTGATATTATTCTGCCAGCTGCCCCTCAGTCTTCCAAGTGGATGCTTTCCCTTGAATTTTCCTACCACAACCCTGTATGAATTTATTTTCTCCCCCATATTTACCACACACCATACCCATCTCATTCTTATTAATTTGATCACCTGAATATTATTTTGTGAGTATTATACAGGGCATTTCATAATGTTCTCCATGATTACAAACATTTATAACAAGATAACCAATGGACCTACCTTAATGTAACTGTTCACAGTCACAGGGAAACTTAAAAAGTTTTTTTGACAACTACGGATGTTCGATGTGTGCACCGTGGGTGACACGGCACACATCAATGCGATATTCAAGTTCATGCCACACACGCATCAACATGTTGATGCGTGTGTGGCAAGAACTTGAATATCGTATCGATGTGTGTCATGTCACCCGTCGTGCACACATCGAACATCTCTAGTTGTCAAATAAAACTTTTTCAGTTTTCCTGTGGCTGTGAAAAATTCCATTAAGGTAGGTCCTTTGGTTTTCTTGTTATAAATGTTTGTAATCACGTAGAACATTATGAAATGCCCTGTATATTGTGAAGCCCTTTACATCTGCGCTTTTCTGGGATACTATGCAGTGTGTAGTGGCAATTCCTTACCGACGTTTCAGGACAAGGTATCGATTGGTTGTCCCGAAACGTCGGTACGAAATTAACGCTATATGCTGCGTAATATCCCTGAAGAGCGCAGATCTCATTTACATCGCAGCGGAAGCCTGAAATCCCGCATGAAGCACCTAGTTAAATAATTTTCCCCAGTCTCCTGATTCTTCCTTCCTTTTAAATATCCTCCACAGCCACTTATTTTTGAACACCCTGAGCCTGTGTTGCTCCATTACTACAGAGTTTCATACACATATAAAGTGACAGGTAGAATTAATTTTGAATTGAATCTTCGTATTAAAAAAAACAAAAGATTCTGGACCGAATGGTAGCAGGCATTTCCTGAATGTAATCTGCTTTTGACTTGAGAACTGCACTCTTCTAGGTTATGACACAGCAAGTACTTGCTGTGTCATAACGCAGAAGAGTGCAGTTCTCATCTACATCGCAGTGGAAGCATGAAATCTTGCATATGCTCTTGACTTCTTCATCTGTGCTGTGTAGATTTGTTAATGTTGTTCCAAATATGTGAGCTATGCCCCTTTTTTAAGGGATTATTAGCTACCTATGTATCATGACTTTGTTCTGTATCTCTTTATTGTAACCGTTGCCTTCCAACAGTTTGGTGCAGTTAAATTTTTCATAATATTTAATTAAATGTAATTTTATTGTGGTTTACTTTTTAACTGACTAATGTGAGGCATATTTCTTAGTTGAGTTTGACACTGTTCAGGACTGAAGAAGGGTACAGTAATTACATAGCACATTAGCAATGTATTGAGAAAGCAGTGTGTTCTGGGAAGTGATGCCAATTAGTCTGGTGGATAAGTAAAAATTTTATGGAACAATGTATTGCCTCTATCTTCTGGTGTAACTAACCACTTCCTCTAATCTAAGTGGTGTTTATCCCAGAAGACTGTAGTCTTGAATTATGTGTTATTTGAATGAAGTGAAGATAACAGAGAGTTAGTGAATTTCTGCTGATTAGTATGAAAGCAGAATTACTCTTTCATTTTTCTGTGATAAATGTTTGGGTAATTGCTTAATTTATTGATTTGTTCTTCTGTAGCTTCAGAATTTGAAATGAGATGTCATTACTAAGAAACGTGAAATTATGAAGTGTGTGTTTTGTGATTGTGCTTGCGCTGCAGTTTCATACTGTGATTTAATATCCTTGGAAGCTTGTGATTTGGTACCTTAACCCATTCAGGTCCAACGTGATGTTGAGGTCGGCAATTTTGTAGATCACATTCTGATCCATAGCTGGAGTCAGTCTATCAGTCATGACAACCTTTGAATTAAAATCCTAGTTTCTGCATTTAATGCCATGAAAACTGTGACAGAGTGAATAAAAACATTTGTTTCTTTTGCATTCTCAAGGTTAGGTGCTTTTGAGTGGTCAGGGTCATGCTCTGGATCTTTCTTCTTCAGAGAAGCACAAAGTGCCAGTTAAGTAGGAGAATGGGTAGGTCTTGGCACCAGCTTGGACTCACAGTTGAAACAAAACTTCAAAACCATGTGATAAATTTAATTTGCTCTATAGAAGACTAATTGAGTTGTGAAAAATAAACGTTAAGGTAGAATGTTCAATATATATATATATATATGGCTGAAGTAAATGGTATTTTTTTAGTAAAGCAGGGATCAAGCACATTCAGGATTGACTTGCTACAAATCTCAGCTATGCACCATACTCCAGTATAAGTTTTTCGCTCTTTTCTCAGTTTTTGAGGCAAATACTTGAGAGAGCATCTTAAAATATTCCACAGCCATATTTTCCCCATTACCTCATGATGCAACATTGATCATCGTAATGTAAAAGGTAAAGGTAAAGCTGTCCCTTAACAGGCCTGAAGAGACCCAGAGGGTTCTGAGAAGTTAAGGCTCCCAGATTTCGTGACAGCACAGTATGGTGGTAGGTTGTCAGCCTTACGCACCGGCCGGCTTTACCCCCAGGGATATTCCTGGTACTCGTTTTCACTAGGGGCTGAGTCAACCCCAGGGCCATGGTTCTGTCAGAAGGAACAGCATCACTGAAAAATCAGTGACATCACCGGGAATCGATCCCAGGAACGTCTGACTAGTAGCACAGCGTCTTAACCACTACGCTACCCCACGCCCCATCATTGTAATGTATGCCTCATAATCTCATCAGAAACATAAAGATTCTATTCATAAAACTGCAATAGTCTATCAACAACATAATTCAGATTGGCCAACATATATCTGAATGAAATGAGACATAAATGGAAGATGAATGGTTGACTGATTTATTCGGTACACAAGTGGAATAACAAGACATGAGTACACTTATATAGGGTCAATCAAAACAAGATGCTTTGATTTGAACTGCATGTTTTATTTCATTACTTAATACACAGGAATTTTTATGGTGTTAATCATCACTGCAAACTATGGAAAATGTTCAGAATGTACCTTCAGCTTACAATAGTGGAATCATAAAAAATTTAACAGCACTACCAAAAACAAAAAGCATTCACTGTAACCCAAGTTATAGCATGTTACATGTTACGAGAAACTTAACACCACATTTTTCCAAGCCTGAGGTGCAAATTACCCACCAGATTATCTCCATGAAGATGTAAGTTATAACAAATGGTGCCATTACAGCATCAAACACAAATCTGTGTAAGTAAACCAGCATTATCTCCAAGTGTGTTTCAGCTTCTAAAATGTCATCATCAGGCTAACTTTGTTAAAATATAAGAAAATGTTCAAAGTGTGTATACAGTACAGTATATCACGTCAATAGTGGACTGGGATCTCGTTCCTCACATAAATATTTTGTTCATGTTTCTTATAACCAGTTGCATAGAAAATTATCTTTAAAGATATTATAAGATAAAATGGTATACTTATTGTAATATAGTATGTTCTGTGTAAGTTATAAACCTGAAAGTGCTGTTGTTCCATGAAATTTATGTTTAATTTTGCAGATATTACTTAAGAGAGAAGAGCATCATGTGTAAAAGGCAGTGTAAACCTCATGACAGTGTGTGTCTGATGAATAACACAAACACGATCACTTACCAGTTCATATCAATACCAACAGTAAGAAATCTGCATACTCCAATGGTAAGTGTAACTGTTTTCCTCTTCATGATAATATTAGCATTGTCCAGGTGAATTCCTTTTTGGAATAATTTTGGACGAAGGAGTGGAAGCTACTAACCTTTATTGTCCTAAGATACTATATGCTGGTCTCAAAAATATACTGGTGAATGGCCTAGTATGACATATGATGTTTCGTAGCAATTTGAATGTCCATGCTGAACCAGAAAGACGTTAGGCTATCATGAGATGCAGGTGGCATTTAAATCCATTTCCTAAAGGTTAAATACAGCCCTCATGGGTAAGGAGACAAATCCATCACTTGGTGTGTAAATTGGATGTCTTCCCTACTACCCATAAGGAATATTTTTAACTGCCTCTATTTCTTCACCCATGAACTATGGATGAGAATCTCTTACATTTTTATTGCATTAGAAATAAATAAATATACTGCACAGAAGTGTATGTGTACTGTATAAAAATGTACATATACTATATATACTCAACAATTCCGTAAGTCCACTAGTGGTATAGTCATGTGAAACTGTCCTCTAAATACCATTACTTTGAATTGTAATGCAGATGTTTTGATTCCAAACTGTTTAATGGTGTTGTGTTAAATGTATGTTATTTTTAAGAACAATACTGGATCTTTGTGGTTATAACTTTCATTAAGTTCCCATTCTTACATAGTTTCCCTCTTTTTATTCTTCTTCAGCCTTCTTTGAATATGGAAAAATATGGAAGCCCAAACAGGCCACATATAAGATAATAATAACTCAGCACTCACAAAAAATGCTCTGACTACTTCATTGTCTCATTTGAATTTTAAGAAATTTTAATTCAAGTCACATTACTTATTGTTTTTTCTCATCACAGGTAAGGCAGAAGAACAACGATTTAATTTGGGTTTGGTATTCTGTGTTATAGGTGTTAACAACAATTAGGGCAGTTACTCTTGGTAGTCGGTGGACTTTCAGAGTTCACTTTGAGGTACTGTCTGGCAATGAAGAGCACTACTTTGATTTCCAACAAGGAACAAAAGTTGGTGAGTTAATTTTCAAAGTCAAGAATGCTAATTTAATATGGACTTGCTTGATTTTTGATTTCTCATAAACCACTGTGATACATCATGCAGATCTCCTTCCTCTGTCTACGATCAGTAGAATTAATAACATGTGATGGTTATGCAAAAATGACCTACAAACACAATATACTCCAGTTGTACCTACATAGGCTGTGGGCACACATACAGAGTTCTGTCAAAATAATCCCGACATACAAAGATGCTGAAATGGCAGGCCCATTTGTTTTGCATAGCATTCTTCTATACATGTTACACTGCATGAATCGTTGAATGGTGCTGCTGAAGATCTGCCTTTGTGTGAATAAGGCTGAGTTGAACTCGGCTTTGTTAGTGGGCCTGCAACCTTATAGATTTCTCCCTAGATTAATATTGAGCAGTGTCTGTGAACTCTGGGTTCCTTTATCAGAGGTTGCTACAAGAAACTGTTGGTTTGAAAATTAATTTGGTTTAAAGTTTAAGCTCATCGCATTATTTGTATTGCTGTACTGAGATTTTGAATCTTTGACTTGCACAGAACCACAGGTATGGCTGGTGTGTGTGTGTGTGTGTTTTTTAAATTTTTATTAACATTCAGCATGCTCCATTACATGGTAATAATACATGCTTTTGGGTTAAGTACTCACAATATGGTTACATATATTTACAATTTATGTACAGTTTCTTCTATTTTCTATAGATACAGACAGAGAGAGAGAGAGAGTGCATGCGCATGAGAGAGAGAGAGAGACCTGTGTGGCGAAGTCCAATGGGCAGCACAATGAATATTTTCAATAAAAATTATTATTTTGTGTGCTGAACAAATTTTAAATTATTGAGCCAAATAAAAAGAAATTTGATAAATAGTTTTATTTTTTGAAGTTCATAGTTTGTGTTATTGGTGGCCATTTTGATTACTAACCTTGGATGCCAGAAAATGTAGCTGCACCACTGCACAGAACAATTTGAAATGATACTCAAAGAGGATAAACGCTGCTTAACAGATCTGATAATAATTAATTTCACCTTTTTTTCATTGTTTTTAACTGAGTAATGTGAAACTTGTTTTGTAATGGAACTTGACATTGACAAGGACTGAATAAGAGTAACTAATAATAACTCAGAATTGTTGTGAAGAGATTATCTATGGAAAATTACGCCATGTAATTTGGTGGACAGGTGCCAACATTTTGGAACATAATGCCTCCATCTTCAGGTATAATAAAGCCCTTCCTCCAGACTACATGGTGTTTATTCAAGATTACCACAAACTTGAATACATGTTATTGAGAGGATATTATAATACTGTATATTGTATTGTTCTTCAGTTATTTCTGTATAGATCAGGCTTTCTATGAAAGTGGATCAGAGACAACAGTTTTAAGTTTCTTAAAGATGTATGTATTTTCCTTCACACTGTGGATAGGGAATTCCATTACTTACAAAGAAAATTCAGGTTTGAGCCATTGTGGCTTAAAAGGAGGATGTAGCTACATTGGACATAGAAGCAGAGTTGGCATGCGCAAGCTTCATGAGCTGATCACTGACCTGTACTTTAACACTGAATGAGTTCTGCATCTGAACGATTAAATTTTGGGTGATGCTGGATATTGGTTATGCCATTAGCTGTGTTTATGGCTCATTCAATTTATCTTGGATTTGCCTTTGCTCTTGATGATAATCTTTCATTCCTGCGAATGAAAATTATCTTACTGTAAAACTCTTTATTTTTCAGGTACACTGAGACTTACAAGCCCCGTATTTGGACCAAAACATTTTCTTGTGAGAATTCAAATGAATGTTTTCAATTCAAGAAATTTTCTATCTGCCAGGCATATGGCTTATGTTGATATTGAAGTTTCTAATTACGAATTCTGAGAAATAATAAAACAATGTATATGCTATATGTGTAATTGATGGACATCTAGGTAGGCAACTGATCCTTCTATGCTTAACATGATCAAGACAGTTTATAATGCAGTTAATTGTTAATTACAGTCAATACTAGATTTATGGCTCATACAGTGGTTAATGGTTATTTAGGTTGTGACACTTCATAGTCCTGTATGTGGATACTGACTGTTTGGAGAAACTTGTCTGTTCATGCATAAACATGGACAGTTTTTACATCTAAATATATGGGCTACTTCAGGCATAAAAGTTTAATGTAGTCAAGTGTTATATGTGTCACAGCTGATCTCAGATTATTTTTGCTTTATTCGTTAGCTATTCACTGATAAAATTTACCATTTTACTCACATGTACAGTAGATCATTTACACAGATCTCCTTTTGATGCAGTTTGTCAAAATATTTTCTTAAAGGTTCTTTCCCAGAAACAATATGACTGACTGACCGACCGACCGACCGACTGACCAACCGACCGACCAACCAACCAACCAACCAACCAACCAACCAACAAACCAACCAACCAACCAACCAACCAATCAACCACTGGCATGTTAAGCTCAATGCAGACCCTCTCTCTGTCTCCTAAGAAAGAAATAAAGGTAATTAATCTTATTTTACCCTGAAGAAGGATGCACCACATTCCTCCAAAATATTAGTGAAGGAAGATTGCCCAAAATAGCATTGAAGTGGATGCCAAAACAAAAAAGAGCACGAGGAAGACCGAAGAAAAACTGGATGGAAGGAATAAAGAAGGCCATGAACGAAAGAAACCTAAATGAAGGCCAGTGGGAAGATAGGAAGCAATGGAGTCTAGGTGTTGGACAACATAGAAAAACGTTTTGAAACCGATATACATACATACATATCACTCATGTCATAAATGAAATGAGAGCAATCCAAATACTGTGAGACAAGTAATTGAAATTGCCATGACCACCTCCTTCCACGTCATAACACCATCATATTTATCATTATACAACCAACAGAATTGAATGAAAGAGTTAAATTAACTATGATTCACCCAGTCCCTGTGAAATGTCCTTCAGATTGTGTGGAAGGTACTTCATGTGTTAAAATAAAGGAAAAAGCTCAAAAGCAATTGTGTACTCCAAAACGGAGTAATGAATTTCATACCAGTTACTAGCGTACAAAGTGCCTTCTTGTCTGTTTTCATAATTCATGTACGGCCATAAACCTGCTGACACACATATCGTCATGTTTACTTCCAAGTATATCTACAACACTAAAATGCCGACTAATAAAAATGTGTCTAAATAAAACCTATAGCAGAATCCACGTAGGCAAACATCTGTCTGACATGTTTCCTACTAAAAAAGGTTTGAAACAAGGAGATGCTTCATAGCTATTGCTTTTCAACTTTGCTTTAGAAAATGGCATTAGGAGGATTCATGTAAACAAGGATGGCTTCAAATTAAATGGTACACATCATGTTCTGGTTAATGCTGTTTATGTCACTATATTGGGAGGAAGCACATGGAGTGCCAAATGTGACTTTTCAAGAAAATCCCTCCAATGGAAGCTGAAATCCAGCCAAGAAGGCACTTAGTTGTTTGTAGTGAGTATGCATGGAGAACCAGATGAGAATTTCTACATAAATATAGTCAAGGGAATTATTTACATAAAACATTCCTAAGACAAAAGAACTTCATGTTAATGCTAAATTAATTTAATTCTGCTCTTTTAAACTTCACAAAAAGATGAGTAACACATATGTCCAATCAAGACTTGTGTACTGCAATATTAAAAAACAAATAATAATAGTAATAATTTTGGAGTTCAATATAAACTGTTTTGACATAAATGCAACATATTTAAATTATGTCCATTTCAGCAGATTCAATTTTAAATGAAATGCTCAAAACACCCTGCAAGGTCACATTAGAATAAAGTCCAATTCAGTATCAGTGCCGTTTGCTTTTTGCTGGAAAATAAGAGGAATTTTGTATCGAATCTCACTTTCTTGTGAAAAGGAGCTCAGTTGTTCACTGAAGCAGTCATCCTTTAAACAAATATATTTTTTTTTATAAAATTATAACTGAATTTCTTGGTTGAAATCAGGTTTACTTTCTTGTTCTTTTGCCTTCAGACAATAATTTTGTAACAATTTGAAGCAGACGAATAGTTTGGTATATCAAATACATATTTTTCTCTATCCTAGGCCAGGACTTGGTGTAGGAAGAATTACACTTAAGAGAGGACAGATTTGTCTATTTATTTATAATGCCAGGAGAATATCATTTCCTTGTCAACCTATATCCTTGAAATATGACCCGGACCCTCCTGGGTCATTAAAGGAAGTACAATAAACATAGTGTTCAAAAATGGGTTGCAGACTTTAAGGGTGTGTAGCACTCACTTAAATGAACACAAATGTCCTAGTAATTTACATCCAAATACCAGAACCTGTTGAGATCGGTGGCATGACTATTATATCTACAGCTGATGCTCTGTGTGGTGCCCATACAGTTCAAGCTCTTTGTCATAGAGAAGTGTGTACCCTTTCAAAAATTGTGTGTATGTCTAACTCAAATAAGCATCTGTTTAAGGAATAGCAGACTGAGATCTGGTTTTCTTTTCACTAAATAAACAGCCTTCCAAAGAATCTGTAAAGGGTGAAATTTCTTTTCTTGAGAGGTTGTAACTTCTGACCCACAGGGCTAAAACATTAGAAAAATGACCTTGTGAAACTTGGCCATCACATTTGAAAGGGAACAAAATAATCTTCTCTAAACCCTGAAGATGAGAGTACACTCCACTAAAAAAAAAATG